>Ga0194057_10000392_pt1 | contig 22589 bp, 19 predicted proteins | sample SepL4415m_MetaG_FD_155474 | JGI IMG/M metagenome (GOLD analysis project Ga0194057, IMG submission 155474) | Anoxic zone freshwater microbial communities from boreal shield lake in IISD Experimental Lakes Area, Ontario, Canada - Sep2016-L442-15m | ecosystem: Environmental > Aquatic > Freshwater... | reverse complement strand
ATTACCATTGGCATCATAAGTCGGCATTTGTAGACTAATGCTGCGCTTAGCGCCCTGAAAAGAGTCGTTGAGATCAATCATGATTTTGGCGTGATGATCTTGGCCTTTAAAATTCATATTGGCACTGCGTCTTTGTTGACGTTGGCCACCGCGTGCTTGTCGCCCAAATAACGATTCAAAAAATTCACTCTGGTCACCACCATAATTGCCATCATTGAATTCAAAGCCTGAATTCCAATCGGGCGGCGGCGTAAAGTCTTGACCACTTTTCCATTGGCTACCCATTTGATCGTAGGCAGCCCGTTTTTCTGGGTCTTTGAGTACCGCAAAGGCTTCACCAACTTGTTTGAAGCGTTCTTCGGCGCCAGCTTCTTTGCTTACATCGGGATGGTATTTTCGCGCCAGTTTACGGTAGGATTGTTTAATCTCATCTTGAGTTGCGGTGCGGGCGACGCCAAGCGTTTCGTAATAGTCCTGAAATTTCATGGTTTGATTTTACAGATAATTTTTAAGGTGCTAGATCAAATACCAGCACTTCAGCAGCTTGCCCCTGACTAAGGTGAAGATGATCTTCATCGGCAATGAGTAAGGCATCACCTGCCTGCAGAATCTGCTCATTAACCATTAATGTTCCCCGAACTAAATGCACATAGGCCTTACGCTGGGGATTAAGCTTTAGATCAGCAGTTTGCGAACCAGAAAATAAACCTGCATAGAGTTTGGCATCTGCTGTCATCATCACTGAATTATGAGCAGCAGTGGGGGAGGCAATTAAGCGTAGCTGCCCCTCTTTTTCTGCGCTGGGAATGGTTTTCTGCTCATAACTAGGAGCAATTTCTGCCGCGCTTGGCTCAAGCCAAATTTGTAAGAGATGGGTAGTGGCATCGGGCGCATGATTAAATTCACTATGGGTAACCCCCGTACCAGCGCTCATCCGTTGTACGTCGCCCGGGGGGATGCCTTCGATATTTCCCATGCTATCTTCGTGGGCGAGCACTCCTTCAAGTACATACGTGATGATTTCCATATTCCGATGACCGTGTTTACCGAAACCTTTGCCAGCTGCAACCCAATCTTCGTTGATCACCCTTAAATTACCCCAGCCCATAAAGCGAGGGTCGTGATATCCCGCAAAGGAAAAGGAATGAAAACTTTTTAGCCAGCCATGATCTGCATAGCCACGTTCGTTTGACTTACGGAGTAATTGCATGCTTTAACTGGGGTCGACTTTATCAGGAAATGTAGTTGAGGAGTATTGAATGATTGCGCTGGAAAAAGCTAATAATAAAATCGCTCCCGCCATAATCAATATCTGCATATTAGCCTCGTGATTCGTGCTGACTATATCGATGATCAAACGCGTCACTGCCGTTATTGCCACGGCTATGAGAAAGCGAACTGGCATGCGATTGGTCTTAAAATAGACCCCGATCATTGCACCAATTTCTAAATAAATAAATAGCAAAATGAGTTCACCAACGGTAGCAAAGCCTTTTTGGAACATGGTAACAAAGGCATCTCCCGCTGACCAAACCGTAGCCATACCAATAGCAAATAAAGCCAGCCGATGAAAAATAGAGACCAGTAAGTTACCAAACGGAATCGACCAGCGCTCAAAATTACGTTCTAGCTTTGAAACCTCACGTGGTGTATCGGATTGCATGAAGACTCCTTTCATTACGACGGGTTGGATTTGCCTAGGGCATTGATGATGCTAAACGATTCGGCTAAAAACTGCTAACCGCACCATAGTTAGCCCTTAATTTAACCTATTAGTCCAGTTTAGAGTCTTTCTCGAGACGCACCCGATAACTAGATAAACTAGGGGGATGCGGGGACATTTATCGATTCGAACAGCTTGGCTGATACTGGCTCTGGCTTTATTCACCTACCTTTTTGGCTTAGACAGTCGCTTCGCCCCTAAAAATGGTGACGAATATGTTTATATGCACATTGCCAGGATGACGGCAGATGCGCAGACCTGGTTACCTCTGCAATCAACCCTAGCGGGAATGCAAAATACCAAGCCCCCCTTATTATTTTGGCAAGGCATTGCTACGAGTAGCTGGGGTCAACATTGGTCTTTGTGGAATTTGCGCTGGCCCAGTGTTTTGTATACCGCCCTGACAGCTTTTTTTCTATTCTTAACGGTAAGACGCTTTACCCGCGATTGGCGCACTGGCTGTCTAGCCGCCTTCATTTGGTTGAGTTTTTTTGCTAGTTATCGTTATGGCCGCCCCTTTCTTACTGATCCCCCCGAAGTGTTTTGGCTTACCTTACCGTTTTTTGCTTTACTGTATTTGGGCCGCGCAGCTTTTGAATCAAAATGGCTTTTCCCATTCTGTGCGGCGGGGTGTTTTGGCATTGCATTTCTTTATAAGTCATTTGCCTATGTCGTGCCGGCATGCCTTGCTTTAAGCCTCTGGTACTGGCGTTTTCGACAGGGGTCTATTAGGCAAGTAATTCGTAACGATAGCTTCAAGATTATTGGTATTGGTCTTTTGGCGCTGGCGATTTTTGCCTTGTGGTTTGTGTTCGACCCAGCTCCAGGTGCTGTTTGGCAAGAATTTGTCGTCGGCGAGAATGTAGGTAAATTTGCTGCAGGTCATTTTTCTTACCTCAAGGATTTATTGTGGGGTGCAGACAGCCTGTGGATGCTACTAGTGATGTTCTTAGCAAACACCGGCTTATTTATTTTTGTTTTGCTTTCTACCTTGGGGCAAAGTTGGCGAGAACGTTATCGCATCAGTAATGAAGAGGTTTATTTATGGCTGTTTATCCTGGCTTTCTTCTTGATATTTAGTTTGCCAAGTCAACGTTCGGGGCGTTATTTATTGCCTGTTATGCCAGCAGTTGCTTCCCTCATTGCTATTCATTGGAATCATTTACCCCGCTGGGGATTTCAGCTTGCCTTACTGCTTGAGCTTTTGATAGTGCTGGCATTAATTTGGTTCGGGTGGAATTTATCTTGGCCGTTTGCTTTTTGGCATTGGGTTTTATTAGCTGCTGCTTCATTCACAGTATTAATTGGTCTCTGGCGACGGGATGCAACAAAATTAAGTGCTTTAGCCGGTAGTTTTTTTGCCTGCACTTTACTTGTCAGCGGCCTCTGGCCATTAGAGTCGAACTTGGGGCGCTATAGCGCGAGTACGCTTATGGCAATCCAAAATCAAGATGTATGGGTGCCCTGCGATTATCGAGCCAAAGATGAGGAATATCGTTTACTCATGCCGGGCGCTCGAATTCATGGCTATCAGCAAGATGCAGCTCATAATATGTCCCAGTTGAGCAAGCAATATCCTTTATTTGCGGTGCATGCATCACCTGCAGAGCAATTGGTTTTATGTGACGGTTGTAAAATAATAGGGCAGCGTAGTGAAATGCGTGCACGGCAAAACGAGGAAGAAATTCTGGCGATTCTGTTAGGTCAAATTAACCAAAATTTATTTGTTAATGAATATTTGATTGCCGCACCGTCTGTTGACTTGGCGACTAGCCTGCAACACAAGGATGCTTGTCGATGAAGCGGATTTTCAGTTTAATGGCTTTATTGCTTGCTGCCGCAAGCGCCATTGTTTATTTAAAGGGCTTACCGGCATGGTCTGAGTTTAGGCCGCCCCTATTTGATGTCTCAGCAGCAGGTAGAGAAAAAGTACCGACGAACTCAGCTGCCAATCTGTTACTAAGCAAATTTGATCCACAAGAAACTGGAGCTTGGGTCGCTAATTCAATGGCAGCCTCCGTACACGCAGCTTCTTTAATTCCCTTAAGTGATGGTAATTTAAGGGCATTTTGGTTTGCTGGAAGCCGAGAGGGAGCGGAGGATGTGGTGATTCTTTCGTCGATGCTCAATACAAAAACAGGTAACTGGAGTGAGCCAACGGTGGTGATGGATCGCATTACCGCTGAAAAGGGTTTATCACGCTATATAGCTAAATTAGGCAACCCTGTACCCGCTTGGGATACCGATGGACGCTTGCGGCTTTTCTTTGTCACGGTATCCATCGGCGGATGGGCTGGAAGTTCGATTAGTTCGATAGTGTCTAACGATGAAGGCATTAATTGGGAGCGACCAAACCGCTTAATTACTTCACCTTTCTTAAACCTGAGTTCTTTAGTGAAGTCGCCCGCTATCCGCTTTGCTGATGGTCGCTTGGGCTTACCTTCTTATCATGAGTTACTTGGTAAGTTTGGCGAGTTCCTGCGTCTTGATGCGCACCGTGTCATTGATAAGCGACGGATGAGTTCGGGTAGGGCAAGCCTACAGCCTCTCGTTTTTATTGAGTCGACTGAACAAGCTACGGCTTTTTTTCGCCAAGCGCGTAGCACGGGTCCAGCCCAAATTCCCAGTAGCATCACGCATTCTGCTGGTTATTGGTGGGAACATGCTAGTGATTTAATGTTGCCTAATCCCAATTCTGCAATTACCGGAGTGCAATTACCTGATGGCACGAGATTATTAGTATTAAATGATTTAGCAGTTGGTCGGCATCGTTTGGTTTTATTGATGGCCACTCCGCAAGAAACACGATATTCTGCTTGGCGCTTAATTTCTGTAATTGAGGACGATAGCAATTTACCCATGGCTGAGCGCCGCGAATTTTCTTACCCATTTTTAACGGTGACCAGTAATGGCGATGCGCATTTAGTCTACACCTGGGATAGAAAAAAAATTCGTCATCTGCAGCTACCGGCAGAGTGGCTTAAAATTCGGCGCAGTGACTTAAGGCCATCATGAACGCACTTATTAACGCCTTTACTGCATTGTCGGGTCAGCAAGTTCTGGCTTTGCTAGAAATGTCTATTACTTGTTCGATTTTATTAATTTGGTTTAGTAAATTCATCTTTACGCAAAGTTTGTCGTTACTAAACCGCATCTCATTGATGTGTGGATTAACTTTATTTTTATTTTTACCAAGCGAGTATTGGAATTATTTTGGCATTCCGCTAGAGTTACCTTTAGCCGCTTATGTACGGGGTATTGTTGGCGATTTGAGCGTCATCACACTGGTTTTATTGTGGTCTAGTTTTATCTTGAACGAGAGATTGGCGTTACCAATTCAGGTGAAACTCAGCTTGGCTTGTATCGCAGTGGTTTTTTATCCGCTAGCCTTAGGCTTCACTATGTTTGATCCCTATGCTTGGGGTTATGGATCATGGATCTTCTTACTTACTGTATTGCTATTTGCCTTAATTGCTTGGTGGATGAACTTGCATATTGTGGTGCTAGCAATTGCACTGGCTTTATGTGCTTGGTCATTTCAATGGCATGAGTCGAGCAATTTATGGGACTATTTAATTGACCCCTTTTTGTGCCTGTGGGCTTTATTGAGTTTGGCAATTAACTACTACCGGCCAAACCCAATAAAACAATTTAAACATTAGGCTTAATCAGGAATATTGGCTTTGCGAATGAGTGGGCCCCAGCGATTAATCTCTTTCTCAAGATGATCTTTTAGACCCGGCTCAGATACTTTTGCCATTGGCACAATATCAATACTTGATTCATCCATACGCGCTTTAATGGCGGGATCACTTAAAGCCACTTTCAAAGCGGTGTTGATTTTTTTCAGTATGGGGGCAGGCGTTCCCTTGGGCGCATAAATACCATGCCACACTTTGACATCAAAGCCTTTTAAACCGCCTTCATCTAAAGTAGGGATATTGGGTATGCTGGGCAACCGTTTTGGTGTAGTGACCCCATAGGTTTTGACTTTATCCGACTTAATAAACGGTAAGGTTTGGGTGGTTTGATCACATAATAAATCCACTTGCCCACCCAATAGATCATTGAATGCAGGGCCAGTACCTTTATAAGGAATGGTCGTCAGTTTTACACCAATCGCATCCATAAAGACTAAGCCACATAATTGTGAAACTGCACCAGGTCCAGCATTGGCCATGGTGACTTTATTCCCATTTTTTTTCAAATAAGCAATTAATTCTTTCAGATTATTGGGCGGGAAATCTTTACGTGCTAAGAGCACCATGGGCACATCGACTACTTGGCCAATGTATTCGAAATCTTTCATGGGGTCATAGGCTAATTTATCGTTTAAAGCAGGCGCAGTAGCCATCCCGATGTGATAAATAAATAAGGTGTAGCCATCTGGTTTAGCTTTAGCAACTTTAGTGGCGGCAACCGTACCACCAGCCCCCAAGACATTTTCAACGATGACGGTTTCGCCGAGTGACTTACCCATCGGCACTGCAATCAGGCGCGCCACAATATCGGTTGGACCCCCAGCGGCAAAGGGTACGATTAAGCTAATAGGTCGATCAGGAAATTTATTATCGGCTTTGCTTTGGGCGGAGGCGATACCTGCACTTGAGAGGGCACTGATGCCTAAAATTAGCGATAACACTGGCATCACAAAATGGTGGCGCGTGATTGGCAATTTCATTGAAGATCTCCGATTATTAACCCTGTAATTCTGCCATTGGCACTGCCTTGAAAAGATAGGTGTTTACCAGCAATTTCGCGTCAAAATCGCACTATTTAGCTTGGCTTAGGGTTCTTTGTGCCAATAGTACGACTGGCCGATCGATCATGCGCCCATCTAATTTGACTGCTCCGCCATGAGAATCCTGGTCGGCTTGCACGACACGCTGCGCCCAGTCAATTTCAGCGGCACTCGGTTCAAAGGCCTTGCGTACTAGACTAATTTGGTTTGGATGAATACATAATTTACCCCCAAAACCCATGCGTTTTGCGCGGACAGCATCAGCACTAATTCGGTTTTCATCGGTCGTACTAGGTGTTACGCCATCTATAGGTGGGGCAATTTCGGCTACCCGCGATTGGAAGACTAACTGGAAACGTGCAGTTAGCAATTCACTTTCTTGCTCATCACAAACCATGCCAAGGTCGGCTTGTAAATCGAGGTTGCCCAAAGCTAAACGTAAAACTTGTTGGGCATTAGCAATTTCTTTGAGGCAATCAAGGCCCAGCGCAGTTTCAATCATGGGAATAATGGCAGTGGTAGGTAAGATTTGGGCTGCCCCATTAATTTGATCACGTGATTCACTTTTGGGGATTAACAAACAGGGCGCATTGATTTCTTCTGCGAGCGCTAAATCGGCGCCATAAAATTGAGTGCTAGGGGCATTGATTCGAATCACTAACTGTTTTTTTTGTGGGTCACTAAAATCGGCCCAAGCTTGGCGTACCAGGCCGCGCGCCTTTTCTTTATCTTCAACACCAACTGCATCTTCAAGATCAATAATGACCCCTCCCGCTCCGCTATTGAGGGCTTTTAGAAAGCGGTCAGGGCGGGTACCTGGAACAAATAAAAAATTGGTACAAAATGCTAAAGTGGTTTCAAGGGGGCTCATGAGTTCGACTCTGGATTAAATTACGGACTTTAATAAGAAACCTACTTTGGGGCAGCGGCGAATTTCCCACAATGCAGTAATCGCTTGAGTCATTTCAGCATCACTCGCACCCCCACTAAATTGCGCTAAACGCATGGCTTTCGCGGTAATTTCAGAGCGACTAAGCGTGTTGCCCGGATCACCCTTGGGTTCATCGACCCGACCCTCAAGACAGCGGCCATTATTTAAGTAGACTTTAACTTTACCAATCCAGCGCTGGGGATAGGCTTGATCAACCTCCGGATCAAGCCTCATCGTGACGCGATCGCGTAAATTACAAATGGCCTCATCGTGATAGTGTGTAGCAAATTCAGACAAACCTAAAAATTGATAGTAGGCAGCTAAAGCCAAGACTGTACCCATTGAAAATTTGGATTGGTGGATTGAGCTTGGATCAATTATCGGTCCCAACACATCAATGGCGCCTTGATGAACGAGTGCCTCAATGCGCAAAATGTCAGATGCCTGTAGACCATGATTTTGTATAACTTGTAGCAGCGCATCGGCAGCCGGATGGGTATGCCGACATGAGGCATGATATTTAAAACTAGTTTCAGCTAAGGCCCAGCGCTGACCTAAGCCATCAATGAGTTTGCTCGGCTCAGCATCACTTGACATGCCAGCTGCTAAACCTTGCGGCCCCTCCAAAATACGTTGTGCGCCAGTAAATCCGGCTTGTGCAAGATAGGCTGACATTAGACCAGCAGCTGCTGCATGCGCAGTATGTAATTGTTTAGAGTCGGCGGCATCGCGTAAAAATTCCCAGAGTCCGGCTGATTGTGTGCCCGCAGAACCAAAAGCATTAAGCATTTGATCCGAATTGAGATTCAGGAGTCGGCCTACTGTTGCTGCTGCCGCGAGGGTTCCAGCTGTGCCCGTAGTGTGAAAAACTTTGTAATGCGAGCGACCTAAAAATTCACCTACTCGAATACCTACTTCATAGCCGGCAACAGCGGCTACTAGTAATTCTTCCCCCGAACAACCGAGGGCTTGTGCACAAGCAAGTGCTGGCGGAAAGACCACGGTTGCGGGATGAAAAACGGAGCCATTATGCACATCATCTTGTTCAGCTACATGTGAGGCGGCGGCATTGGCCATAGCAGCTAAGTAAGGGCTGGAAGGTTGACGCGTCAATAGAATTTCTGCTGTTCCTGCGGAAGGCGCTTGTGGATTGATTACATTGGGTCCCATTGCTTGGGCAAATTGGGCAATGATTTCTACCGGCTGAGCACCTTTTCCGGCAATCGCAGAACCAAACCAATCAACCAATAAATCCTCGGCGCGATTCATGACGCTGGCAGGAATTGCCTGAGCAGATAAGTTTGCAGCGAAGTGGGCTAATTCAGCAGAGTAGTTTTGCATTGTTGAGAGCAGTGATATTTAATTTAAAACTGCAGTGGCTTGCATCGTCAGCCAACCTTCATGATCTTGTGCCCAAACCTGAATGGTTTTTCCGCTAGGATCATTACTGCTATCAGGAGTTGCACAAACAGTGAATGGATTTAGGTCAAAGGTAGGGCGAATGGCACGGAACTCGAAATGCTTGAGAGTGCAATTGGGAATACTTTGCCGCACTAAGTCAACAAGTAAGGTTGCAATCAGTGGGCCATGGACGATTAAGCCAGGATAACCTTCCTCCTCCGTAACATAGCGTCGATCATAATGTATGCGATGGCCATTAAAGGTCAGGGCAGAGTAACGGAACAACAACACCTCAGAAGGTGTAATCGTTTTAGTCCATAGCGCATTTTGCGGTGCTGGGGTTGGGGCAATCGGTTTATCGTCAACACCAGGTGAATCGCGATAAACAATATCATGTTCTTCAATTAACGCTAAACCTGTTTGATTCGAAATGACATGCCGCACCAAGACAAAAATGAGATCACCAGTGCGACCTGCTTTATGGGTAACTGATTCAATAGTAGATACTTTTTCAATTTGATCGCCGACACGTAATAGATTAAGTGGATTCGGCCAATCTAAGCGCCCACCTGCCCACATGCGCCTAGGCAAGGGAACTGGCGGTAAAAAACCGCCACGCTGGGGATGACCATCAGCACCAATTTCTGTTTGGCGAGCATGCGGCAGAAAATAAAGCCAATGCCATAGTTCGGGCAAAGCCACGGTATTAGGTTCATCTGGATTAATAAGATCGGGGTAATCAAGTGCGGCAGCCAAGCAATTGATTGGCGCCACGGTGATTTGATCATGGGTAACTTCAGTTTTGCCAACCCATTCTTGCAGGTGTTCGATGGTGGTGGGTTCGATACGCATACGCTATTGTGCTACGGTAATAATAAGCTTGCCAATCCTGCTAATGCGGCACAGCCCAGAACTGGCATGACTCCCTTTTTATAGCGTAGCAAGGCAATTGCTGAACCAATAAAGATCAGGATACTGAACCAAGAAATTGTGCCCGCTAAACCATGAGGAAAGAACACATGGTAGGCAAAAAATAGTCCAAGATTAGCAATCACGCCAACTACTGCCGCAGTGATCGCAGTTAGGGGTGCTGTAAAACTGAGTTTGCCATGGGTAGATTCGATGAGTGGGGCGCCTAGCAATATAAACAAGAAAGACGGTAAAAAAGTAAACCAAGTGACCACAGTCGCAGCGAAGGCACCGGCCCAAAAGGCGTTCATACTGCCAAAAAGATGTTGGGCATAGCCCGCTAAGAAACCAACGAAGGCCACAATCATAATGAGGGGTCCAGGCGTGGTTTCTCCTAAGGCGAGTCCATCAATCATTTGCCCAGCAGTAAGCCAATGGTATTGATCGACTGCACCTTGATAAACATAGGGCAGCACAGCGTAGGCGCCACCAAAAGTGAGTAGAGCGGCTTTGGTAAAAAACCACGCTAGTTGCGGGTAGAGTGATTTCCAATCAAATAGCGCAATGAGTAAGACCATTGGCGCAATCCATAGAGTAAGACCAACAACGGAGTGCATGATGGATTTTTTTAAATTGAAACGGGCATGTTCAGGTATTGGTGTGTCATCATCAATTAAAGCCGGTATATTTGTCCCATCTGCTTTTTTACCATGGGCACTACCTGTGATTGCAAATACTGCGGGATAACGCTTACCTCCCCACATACCAATTACTGCAGCCAAAATAATTATTATTGGGAAAGCTAAATTGAAAATAAAGATGGCGATGAAAGAGGCTGCAGCAATAAACCAGAGCGCTTGATGTTTAAGGGCGCGCGAACCGATGCGCTGAACTGCTTGAATCACGATAGCGGTGACGGCTGGCTTAATGCCAAAAAAAATCGCCGCAATGATGGGTACCTGGCCAAAGCGGATGTATATCCACGAAAGCGCAATCAAAATAAATAAGGAGGGTAGGACAAATAAACTGCCTGCTAAAATTCCGCCTAGATTACGGTGCATGAGCCAGCCAACATAAGTTACGAGTTGTTGGGCTTCGGGCCCAGGTAAAACCATGCAGTAATTTAGGGCATGTAAAAAACGGCGCTCGGATATCCAGTGGCGTTTTTCAACGACTTCTTGATGCAAGATGGCGATTTGCCCTGTGGGTCCACCAAAACTAATAAAACCGAGCTTTAGCCAGAAACCGAGCGCCTCGCGCAGTGTTACTGCTTTCAAGCAGATCCTGTATCAATGGCGATGTGACTAAAGCCACAATCGACATAAATAATTTCACCAGTGATACCGCTAGCTAAATTAGAAAGTAAAAAGGCTGCGGTATTGCCGACATCATCGATGGTGACATTACGGCGCAAGGGGGCGGAGCTAGCAACAATATTCAGTAGTTTGCTAAAGTCCTTAATACCTGATGCTGCTAGCGTTTTAATTGGACCAGCGGATATGCCATTCGTGCGAATCCCTTTGGGGCCCAAGCAGCTGGCTAAATAACGCACCGACGCTTCTAAGGAGGCTTTTGCTAGCCCCATGAGGTTGTAGTTAGGGATGGCGCGCATTGCTCCCAAATAGGTGAGGGTAAGTAACGAGGCATCCGCACTCAGTAGCGGCATCGCTTCTTTAGCTAAGGCGGGAAAGCTATAGGCTGAGATGTCATGGGCAATGCGAAAATTTTCACGTGTAAAGCCATCCAAAAATTCGCCTGCGATCGCATCGCGTGGGGCGAAGCCAATTGCATGGACTAGTCCATCGAATTGGGCCCAATGTTTGCCTAAATCAGCAAAAAGGGCTTTAATTTGCTCATCGCTACTTACATCACAGTCAAAAATGAGGCTAGTTTCGAATTCTTTAGCAAATTCAACGGCCCGCTCTTTGAAACGCTCGCCCACATAGGTAAAGGCGAGTTCGGCCCCTTCACGCTTGCAGGCAGTGGCGATGCCATAGGCTATAGAGCGGTTCGACAAGAGCCCAGTAATGAGAATTTTTTTGCCAGCGAGAAAGCCCATCTTCGTTCCTTTGCATCAAATGTGGTTTGCTATCTACAATTGTTGCATATGCTTCGTCTTTATCCCCCTTTTCGCTCCCTCACGGTTTCTCTCCTGGTGTGCCTAGGCCTGTCTTTAAACCCGCTGGCAGCCTTAGCCAGCGAGGGCATTGCCCAATATGGCACCCCCAAGTATGCTGCGGGGTTTCCCCACTTTGATTATGTCAACCCCCTAGCGCCTCGGGGTGGCACCTTAACTTTGCCAAATCCCGACCGGCGCACGAGTTTTGATAAGTTCAATCCATTTACGCTGCGGGGGGTAACAGCGCCAGGCGTAGCGCAATTAATGTTTGAGTCGCTTACCGTGGGTAGTGCCGATGAAGTCTCTAGTGCCTATGGGCTTATTGCCGAAGATATCACTGTCGCTAAAGACAAAATGTCGGTCAATTTTCGGCTTCGTCCGCAAGCCCGTTTTTCTGATGGCAGCCCAATTTTGGCGGCTGATGTTAAGCATAGTTTCGACACTCTGATGAGTAAGTTAGCTAACCCACAATTTCGTACGGTGTATGCCGATGTAAAACAAGCGGTCGTAGTATCAGAGCGCGTAATTCGTTTTGATTTTAAAAATCGCAATACCGAGTTGCCAGTGATGGTGGGATCTTTACCCATTTTCTCGCGCTTTTGGGGCAAGCGTCCTGATGGTTCGATTACGGCTTTTGATAAGTTGGCATTTGAAATTCCTTTAGGTAGTGGGCCTTATTTAATTGAGTCTTATAAAGCTGGTAAGACCATGATCTTTAAGCGCAACCCGCGGTATTGGGCTGATCAACCGAATTTCAGGGTGAATGTCCGGGTTGGTTTTTTCAACTTTGACCGCGTGGTTTATAAGTTATATAGCGATGATGCAGTGCGCTTAGAAGCATTTAAAGCGGGTGAGTTTGACGCTTTAGTCGAGTACCGCGCTAAAAATTGGGCAAAAAGTTTTGTTGGTCCAAAATTTAATGACGGTACTTTGCTGAAAAAAGATTTTCCAAATTTTAATGGCGCTGGCATGCAAGGCTTCGCAATGAATTTACGCCGCTCTTTATTTCAAGATGTGCGAGTGCGTCAAGCCTTGGGGTACGCGTTGGATTTTGAATGGCTTAATCGACAGCTTTTTTATAATCAATATAGCCGGATTAATAGTTACTTTACCAATAGTGATTTGAGTGCCAATTTTGCTGGCGAAACTGTTCCTACTGCCGCCGAATTGAAACTATTACTACCCTTGCAGGCGCGCTATCCTGAATGGGTACCACCTGCGGTATTTAGTGCCATGCCACCGGCTCCCTCAACAGCACCACCGAGCAGTTTGCGACAAAACTTACGGATTGCCCGTGATTTGTTAGCTCAAGCTGGCTGGACTTATCGAGATGGAGCCCTACGTAATGCTAAAGGCGAACAGTTTCGCTTTGAGATGGTTGAAGATGGACCATTCTTTTTACGAGTGATTTCAGCGTATGTTCGTAACTTAGAAAAGCTCGGTATTAAAGTGGAAATTCGCACTAGCGACTTTGCTTTGCATCAAAAGCGCATGGATGAGTATGATTTTGATATGACCACAATTCGCTTCCCTGATTCACAAAGTCCCGGCAACGAATTATGGGATCGCTTTGGTAGTAATGCGGCAAAAGAAAAAGGATCTGATAACGTCATTGGGGTGCAATCGCCAGTGGTTGATGCACTAATTGATGCTATCGTCAAAGCTGAAACACGTGAGCAGTTGACTACCGCTAGTCGCGCACTTGATCGGGTCTTATGGAATAGTTATTATGTTATTCCACAGTGGTACAACCCTACTCATCGCATTGCTTACCGTAAAGAGATGCGTTATCCAAAGCCACCTTTGTATTACATGGCTGAGGGTTGGATTTTATCGAACTGGTGGCGAGAGGAAAAATAATGCGCGGACAAATCTGGGCCTATATTCTGAAGCGCTTGCTATTGATGATTCCAACTATTTTGGGGGTTTTAACTTTAACTTTTGTGGTCGTGCAATTCGTTCCTGGTGGCCCAGTTGAACAATTAATGATGGAATTAAAAGGGAAGGGCGACGCAGCCGTTAGCGCTGAGTCATCGGGGGGCGGCAGTAATTATCGGGGACGTCAGGGTTTAGATGCTGAACGTTTAGCTGAAGTAAAAGCCTTGTATGGTTTTGACAAACCGCCACTCGAACGTTACTTGACGATGCTTAAACGCTTTATCCAATTTGATTTAGGTGAAAGTTATTACCAACACCAACGGGTCTGGGATTTAATTGTTACTAAACTTCCCGTTTCCATCAGCATTGGCTTATGGACTTTTTTTATTACCTATTTAGTCTCGATACCATTAGGTATTGCGAAAGCAGTTCGTGAGGGTTCGCGTTTTGATGCGGTCACTAGCCTACTGATCTTAATTGGCTATGCCATCCCAGGGTTTGTTTTAGGCGTTTTACTCTTAGTCTTATTTGGTGGTGGAAGCTTTTTACAAATATTTCCTTTGCGCGGCCTCACTTCTGATAATTGGAATGATTTAAATCTCCTCAGCAAAATATTGGATTATTTATGGCATTTAGTATTACCGATCACAGCCATGGTCTTGGGAAGTTTTGCGGTAATTACGATGCTGACCAAAAATTCTTTTTTAGAAGAAATTCGTAAGCAATATGTTCTTACAGCAAGAGCTAAAGGCTTAACTGAACGCCAAGTGTTGTGGAAACACGTCTTTCGTAATGCCTTATTGCCCTTAGTAACCGGCTTTCCAGCGGCATTTATTGGCGCTTTTTTTGCTGGTTCTTTGCTGATTGAAACCTTATTTTCACTTGATGGCCTAGGCTTGTTGTCCTATGAATCAGTGATGCGGCGCGATTATCCAGTCGTGTTTGGCACTTTATACCTTTTCACTTTAATTGGACTACTAACTAAACTGGTTGCAGATCTTTGTTATGTGTTCATTGATCCACGTATTCAGTTTGGTGCTGGAGGAGGCTCTTGAACCGCTGGGCGCGTTTTAAAGCCAATCGCATTGGCTATGCCAGCTTATGGATATTTTCCATTCTTTTTGGTTTAAGTTTATGTGCAGAAATTATTGCTAATGACAAACCATTAATCGTTCGCTATCAAGGCCAGTTTTATTTTCCTATTGCCCATAACCCTCCAGAGACTGTTTTTGGTGGCGATTTTGCTACCCCAACTGATTTTTTAGATCCCGATATTCGCCGCAATATCACTACGAATGGCAATTGGGCAATCTATCCACCAATTCCTTACAGCTATGAGACGCTGAATTATTTTTCCCGCGAACCCAATCCTGCAGCCCCCTCAGCTGAAAATTGGCTTGGCACCGATGATCGTGGCCGTGACGTGCTTGCGCGTTTAATTTACGGCTTACGTTTGTCCATTTTATTTGGGATTGCTTTAACGGTAGTTGGTGTCTCAGTAGGCATTGTCACGGGCTCGTTAATGGGCTTTTTTGGTGGCAAGTTTGACTTAGTGTCGCAACGCCTGATTGAAATTTGGTCGGCAATGCCCGAGTTATATTTACTCATCATTTTTGCCTCAATCTTCAATCCGAGTATTTGGCTTTTAATTATTTTGTTAGCTGCTTTTGGATGGATGGGGCTATCAGATTATGTTCGCGCTGAATTTTTTCGTAATCGTGCGCTTGAATATGTGCGTGCTGCGCGGGCCCTTGGCCTCACCAATTTACAAATTATGCGCCGCCATATTTTGCCGAATAGCTTGACACCAGTCATTACCTTCTTGCCATTTCGCATGAGTGCAGCAATTCTTTCTTTAACCAGCCTAGACTTTTTGGGCTTAGGCGTTCCCCCTGGTACGCCTAGCTTGGGTGAATTACTTTCCCAAGGCAAGGGAAATTTAGATGCTTGGTGGATTTCAATTTCGACTTTTATTGTGCTGGTTGCCTTATTGCTTTTGCTGACTTTTATGGGAGAGGCTTTACGTGATGCATTTGATTCGCGGAAAAGTGGTTCTTTAGCGGGGTTACCCAGTGGCGCCTGAGTTAGATCGAACCAGTTTGTTGCGCTATGAAAACGTATCCATTTCTTTTGGTACGGGTCGCCGTGAAAAATTTGCCCTCCGCGACTTCAATTTAACCGTTGGGGTTGGCGAGCGAGTCGCATTGGTGGGCGAGTCGGGTTCAGGCAAAACACTTTCTGCTTTAGCGCCTTTGCAATTAGAGCCCGAAGGCGCTAAGGTCAGCGGCAAAATTTGGTGGCATGGTGATGCTGGCTTAGATTCGCATTCTAGTCGCGAAGTCGATTTATTAAGTTTGCCAATTGAGCAAATTCGCTCGATCCGTGGGCGCGAAATAGCGATGATTTTTCAAGAGCCGATGACAGCGCTAAATCCTCTGTATACCATTGGCAATCAAGTAATTGAAGCGGTGTTGATTCACCAACCACTACTCTCGAAGGCCCAATGTATTACTGCAGCAATCAGTCTATTAAAAAAAACCGGGATTGATGAAGCCGAGCGGCGTTTTTACGACTATCCTCATCAGTTATCAGGCGGGCAGCGTCAACGCGCGATGATTGCGATGGCGCTGGCTTGTAAACCTCGACTATTAATTGCCGATGAACCGACGACCGCTTTAGATGTGAGCTTGCGCTTACAAATTTTAGATTTGCTGAAAGACTTGCAAGAAGAAGCCAAAGCAGATGGTGGCATGGCTATTTTATTAATTACCCATGACCTGAATTTAGTGCACCACTTCGCACAGCGAGTTGCCGTACTGAATCAAGGCTGTTTAATGGAAGTAGGACCAACCGAGCAAGTTTTCGAGCATCCTGAGAATGCATATACCGCAGCTTTAGTGAATAGTGAACCGGTACGCGAATTATTGCCATTGATGCCATTGGCGCCCGTGTTGTTGCAGGCGGATGATTTATCCGTTTCTTATCCAAGCTCTGCGCGTAAGCGCTGGTTTGCCAAAGCCCCACGCCACACAGTTTTGAAACAGGTAGGACTCACTTTACGGCAAGGTCAAACGATTGGCGTCATTGGTGAATCTGGCTCAGGCAAGACGACTTTAGGCATGGCTATTTTAGGTTTGCTCGGTGATTCAAGTGCAATGACCTCAGGCGAGGTTGATGTCTTGGGACAGGTTTGGGGTAATTTAAATGCGACCCAGCGTCGTGCGATGCGCTCAAACTTACAAGTGATTTTTCAAGATCCCTTTGGCTCTTTGTCACCCCGCATGACGGTGATGGAAATCGTAGCCGAGGGACTGGATGTCCATTTTCCAAAATTAAGCGCTACTGAACGTGAGACGCGGGTAGTTGATATCTTGCGCGAGGTTGGCTTAGATCGTTCCGTATTAAACCGTTATCCCCATGAATTTTCAGGGGGTCAGCGCCAACGGATTGCCATCGCTCGGGCGTTAATTTTACGCCCCCAAATTTTAGTATTAGATGAACCTACTTCTGCACTCGATGTCACGATTCAAAAACAAGTTCTTGCCTTGCTGAGCCAGTTACAGCATAAATACAATTTAGCCTACTTGATTATTAGTCACGATCTTGCGGTGATTCGGGCTATGTCGCATGAAATTATGGTTCTCAAGGGGGGAAAAGTCTTAGAGCGGGGCGATACTGAAACGGTCATCGCCAACCCCCGTCATGCCTATACGCGGGATCTTTTTAAAGCTGCAGAACTAACTTAATCTTCCCTGCGCCCTGTATTTTTTGATAGAATCGAGTAATGTCGCTGAAAAAAGAACAGATTACCCTTGAAAATCAAGGACTTATAAATTACCTAAAGCCTTTAGCAAGGATTATTTGCTTGGCTTTACTGTTTTCGACCGCGGTGCAGGCTCAATCCCTGGCGGAGAGCAGCAAAGAAGTAAATAAAGATGGTAGCAGTGAGATTGCCAAAGAAGTCAGCAAAGAAAGTGGCAAGGAAAGCGGTAAAAGCCTGTTTGCACGGGTGGCTGATAAATTTGTTGATTCGGTCACTGGAAATTCTGAAAGCCTCATTAATAATGCAATGGAAATGATTGGCGTGCGCTACCGTTGGGGTGGTGAACTAGCCCAATCTGGCCTAGATGCAAGCTCCTTTGTGAGTTATGTATTTAATGACAAACTAAGCTTTTTGTTGCCACGCAAATCATCCCAAATGAGTCGTGTAGGTAAGCCAGTATCCCGTGAAGAATTACAGCCGGGCGACTTGGTATTTTTTAACACGATGCGCTTAACCTTTTCCCACGTGGGAATTTATGTGGGCGATAACAAGTTTTTGCATTCACCGGCTAAAAATGCCAGCGTGCGGGTTGACGATATGCGAGAAGTCTATTGGGATAAGCGTTTTGATGGCGCGCGTCGTTTAGATGGCTCCGATTCCTTTAGTGATGCAGAGCGCAATGCCCTAATGAAAGAATTTAAGGCCCTCAAGAAATCCACCCGTAATCTCTAAGCGTCCTTTATACTCATCCTTGGTGAATTTAGTGCGCATTCCTGCTGTCATCGCATTTTGTGTATGTAGCGCGACGTAAAAGAAAATCACCCCCAATAAACCTGAACCGATTACTTTTTTAAATGCTTTTCAGGCTACCCTGATAGCAGAATTTTATGGATGCAAATCAAACTAAGCGCATTGTTGAAACTGCGCTCCTCTGTGCTCAAGAGCCCATCTCAACGGTCGATTTAACCCGTCTGTTTGTTGAGGATGTGAGCGCTAAAGAGTTGGAAGCTGTGCTGCTCGAATTACAAGGCGAGTGGCAAGAGAGTGGTATGGAATTAGTTCGCATTGCTACTGGGTGGCGTTTTCAAAGTCGCATATCGATGCGTGAATACCTCGATCGACTAACACCGGAGAAACCGCCGAAATATTCACGGGCGGTAATGGAGACTTTGGCGATTATTGCGTATCGTCAACCTGTTACCCGTGGCGAGATTGAAGAAATTCGTGGTGTTACAGTAAGTACGAATGTGATGAAGCAGTTAGAAGACCGTTCTTGGGTCGAAGTCATTGGCCATAAAGAAACAATTGGTCGTCCTGGTTTGTATGCCACGACAAAACAGTTTTTAAATGATCTTGGTTTAACTAATTTACAAAGCTTGCCGATGTTAGAAGATGCGAATCCTTCGATGGAACCTTTGGCGCAAGCCGTAATTGAGTTTGAAGCTAAGTTAAGTGTTACAGATGTAATTGAAACCGACCCAATAGAACCTCCAAATGAGTAGTGATAATAACGACGCTGCAGCGCCATTGGCAGCGAATGCATTACCAGACAATCCAGCATCAGTCGAGACGACCCCGGCTGGCGCAGCGGTAGTAACTGGCGACGGAGTTGACTCCGGTTCAGCGGGACGTCCACGTCGTCCTAGTAAACATCCATTTAAGTCACGCAATTTTCGTGATAAAACGAAACGTGAAGGTGATCGTTCAGGTGGCCACCAGCCTAATCATCAGTCTAACCACAAACCCAATCATGCTTCAGCAAAAGTAGATCCGGCATTAGCCGCCGAAAGTACTGCATTATTTAATGCAGTGGTATCCGGAGAATTTGATGCTGCCTTAGATGCTCCTGAACTTGAAATACTTGCCACGCCCCTCTTGAATGATGAGGATGAATCTGCAATTACGCAGCTAACTAATGCGCAAAAAAGTAACGATTTTAATAGTAGCGATGATGCCGAAGATGATGATGGCGTAAATAATGATTTAACGAATCTGCAATTTTCTAATGTTGATGATTTGCCCTTAAGCATGCGTGATGAAGTTTGGTCTGATCTAGATGGTTTAGATGATGATGCTGATGATGAAGATACCGTTAAGTTACATAAAGTCTTAGCCGATGTTGGCATGGGCTCGCGTCGTGAAATGGAAGACTTAATTGTTCAAGGGCGTGTTTCGGTAAATAGTATGCCGGCCCATATTGGGCAGCGTGTTGGGCCCACCGATCAAGTCCGCATTAACGGCAAACCTGTGCATCGCAAAATTCACACCAAACCCCCGCGAGTTATTTTGTATCACAAGCCTGCGGGTGAAATTGTGAGTCAATCTGACCCTGAGGGTCGACCTACTGTTTTTGATCGTTTGCCCAAAGCCCGTCAGGGTCGCTGGATTGCGGTCGGGCGTTTAGATTTCAATACCGAAGGCTTATTGTTGTTTACGACTTCCGGTGAGTTGGCTAACCGTTTAATGCATCCACGCTATGGAGTTGAGCGGGAATATGCCGTACGCATTTTGGGTGAACTCAGTAATGAGCAACAAACTGAGCTGAAAAGTGGCATTCAACTAGATGATGGACAGGCGCGCTTTTTACGACTTTCTGCTGGTGGGGGCGAAGGTGCTAATCGCTGGTATCACGTGGCCTTAACTGAAGGCAAGAATCGTGAAGTACGCCGGATGTTTGAGGCTACTGGACATACAGTCTCTCGTTTGCTACGCACGCGCTATGGCATGTTTCTCTTGCCACCGCGTTTACGGCGGGGTAAATGGGAGGAAGTTCCAGCAGAAGGTATTACCCAGTTAATGAAAGCTGCTGGACTAAAAGTACCCCAGGGCGGTCAAGATAAAGGGCGTTCTGGTCATGGTCACCGGCAAGGGTCAGGACAAGGATCCCAAGGTCGAGTCGGCGGGGCAAATTCTGTTGATAGCCCTGATTTTCAGCCTGATCCAATGCAAACTTCAGTTTCATACTGGGGTTCAAGAGAGGCCTTACAGTTAGCAAGCCAGCATCGTGGCTTAACCCATCAAGGCCGTTCGGGTAGCGGTAGCAATGGCGCGGGTACCGGTGGCAGTAAGCATAAGGGGAAGAAAGTCCATCATGGCCATGCCTTCAATCCCCAAGGTGCAGGAGCCGGCGGTAAGCCTGGCGGCACAGCAGGAACTGGTCCCAAAAGAACAGGCCCAAAAGGCCGCAAGCCTTTCCATAAAGGCCCAAGAAAGCCCCGCACATCCAGCGAAAGCTTCTGATTTCACTCAGGTTTTCCTAAATCAGCTATAATTTTGGTCTCGTAGTTTGTTTGTAGTAACCAGCCGATGTTGCGATCAACGTAAGCTGGCCTGTTCTGAATTTAAGAATATGGGCTTTGAAGCCCATTTTTTTTTGGGGAATCGCGTGAAAGAACAGCAAGTTATTGCTGCCGAGGTAGAAAATTTAGGCTATACGCTCGTTGATATTGAGCGTGAGGGCCGCGGTTTGCTGCGTATCACGATTGAAAACCCTGATTTTGAACGATTGGTTTCAGTGCAAGATTGCGAGAAAGTAAGTCATCAGTTGACTTACACCTTGCCGGTGGAAAACATTCCGTATGAGCGTTTGGAAGTTTCCTCGCCAGGTCTCGATCGGACGGTAAAAACAGCCGCTGATTTTGTGCGGTTTGTGGGTTTTGAAGTCGACTTGAAATTACGGGTAGCGGTTGCAAACCGTAAGCATTTTCAAGGCGTCTTACAAGGTTTGGTTAGCGGTGAATTGAATTCTGCCGATGCCAAATTTGGCTTGATTTTTGCAGCAAGTGATGGCACGCCATCAGAGTTGGTTTTTTCATTGGCCGAGGTAGAAAAAACTCGGTTAGTCCCTGTTATTGATTTCAAAGGAAAAAAATCATGAGTCGAGAAGTTCTCATGTTGGCTGATGCGCTAGCGCGCGAAAAGAACGTGGATCGCGAAATTGTTTTCGAGGCCCTTGAATTAGCGCTGGCTTCGGCAACAAAAAAACGTTACGACGAAGGCGTCGATATTCGTGTATCGATTGATCGCGAAAGTGGCGAATATGAATCTTTCCGTCGTTGGTTAGTTGTGCCCGATGAAGCTGGATTGCAAGAGCCCGATAAAGAAATACTGCATTTTGAAGCGCAGGAGCAAATTCCTGAAATGGAAGTTGGCGACTTTATCGAAGAGCAAATTGAATCTTTGGCCTTTGGGCGCATTGGTGCACAAGCTGCCAAACAGGTAATTTTGCAACGCATCCGTGATGCTGAACGTGAGCAGATTTTGAATGATTACCTTGAGCGTGGCGAAAAGGTCATGACGGGTACTGTAAAACGTGCAGATAAAAATGGCTTGATTGTTGAGTCTGGTCGCGTAGAAGCGTTATTACGTCGCGATCAAATGATTCCTAAAGAAAATTTACGCTCAGGCGACCGGGTAAGAGCTTACATACTTAAGGTAGACCGTGAAGCGCGAGGCCCCCAAATTGAGCTCTCGCGTACTTGCCCTGAGTTTTTAATTAAATTGTTTGAAAACGAAGTTCCTGAAATGGAACAGGGTTTATTGGAAATTAAAGGCGCTGCTCGTGATCCTGGTATTCGCGCAAAAATTGCGGTAGTTACTTACGATAAACGCATTGATCCCATTGGCACTTGTGTTGGCGTACGGGGTACTCGCGTTACTGCAGTTCGCAACGAGGTAGCTGGAGAAGCCGTAGATATCGTCTTGTGGTCTGAAGATCCAGCTCAATTCGTAATTGGTGCATTAGCACCAGCACAGGTTTCATCGATTGTGGTTGACGAAGAGCGCCATGCCATGGATGTCGTGGTAGATGAAGAAAATCTCGCAATTGCCATTGGCCGTAGTGGGCAAAACGTACGTTTAGCCAGTGAATTAACGGCTTGGCAAATTAATATCATGACGCCTGAAGAGTCCGCAGAGAAAACCGAGAAAGAGGCGGTAGTGACCCGTCAATTGTTTATCGACAAACTCGACGTCGATCTTGAAGTGGCTGAGATTTTGATCGCAGAAGGCTTCAATACCTTAGAAGAGGTCGCATATGTCCCTCTCACTGAAATGCTTGAAATTGAAGCCTTTGATGAAGACACCATTAATGAGCTTCGTACCCGTGCACGGGATTCTTTATTA
>Ga0194057_10000391_pt1 | contig 22626 bp, 19 predicted proteins | sample SepL4415m_MetaG_FD_155474 | JGI IMG/M metagenome (GOLD analysis project Ga0194057, IMG submission 155474) | Anoxic zone freshwater microbial communities from boreal shield lake in IISD Experimental Lakes Area, Ontario, Canada - Sep2016-L442-15m | ecosystem: Environmental > Aquatic > Freshwater... | reverse complement strand
CGGCATTGGCCATTTCCCTGACCGCCGCCACGAAGACGCGGGAGCGATGCTCATAATTGTCAAACATGTCAAAGCTCGAGCATGCCGGTGACAGCAGTACCGCATCGCCCGGTTGCGCCAGCGCGCTGGCCTGTGCCACCGCGTCTTCCATCGAGTCGGCATCGACCAGTGTGACACCGGTCGCCGCCAGTACCTCGCGAATCTGCGCTGCGGCACGACCGATCAGCACCACTGCGCGGACGTGGCGCTCTACCGGCTGTGCCAGAGGTGCAAAGTCCTGGCCCTTGCCCTCACCGCCAAGGATGACAAGCAGACGCCGCTCCAGCCCCAAGCCGGACAAGGCAGCGACCGTGGCACCGACGTTGGTACCTTTGCTGTCGTCAAAATACTCAAGCTCGTTAATGATCGCCACCGACTCCAGGCGATGCGGCTCACCCCGGTATTCGCGCAAGCCATACAAAAGCGGTCCCAGCGCACAACCGGCTGCCTGACTCAGCGCCAATGCGGCCAGCGCGTTCAGGGCGTTGTGGCGCCCCCGGATGCGCAGGGCGTCCGACGGCATCAGGCGCTGTATGTGCAGTTCTTCCTCAGTGTCTTTGCGCTTTCGGACGGTTTCGTCAGCCTCAAGGGCGCGCACCAGCCAGTGCATGCCGTTGACTTCTTCCATGCCAAAGTCACCCGGACGCGTGGGACGGTCTGCGCCGAAGGTGACATAAGAACGGCACTGCGGTTTCTGCAGCTTGCCCTTCACCTTGATCGGCTCCGGCAGCAATGCCATCACCGCCGGATCGTTGCGATTGAGTACCAGCAGGGCTTGCTGACCAAAGATGCCGGCCTTGGCGCGACTGTAGGCAGGCATGGAACCATGCCAGTCAAGATGGTCCTGCGTGATGTTGAGCAGCGCTGCCACGCTGGGCTCGAAACCCGACGCTGCGTCCAGCTGAAAACTGGACAACTCCAGCACCCAGACCTCGGGCAGGGCGTCGGCGTCGAGTTGTGCCCTCAGCGTATCGAGCAGCGTTGGCCCGACGTTGCCGGCCATCGCAACCGTCTTGCCGGCGCGCGCCACCAGTTGTGCGGTCAAGGAAGTCACGGTCGTCTTGCCGTTGGTGCCGGTCACTGCGAGCACCTTGGGCGCGTAATTGCGCGCAGCGCGCAAGTCTGCCAAGGCCTGCGAAAAAAGTTGCAACTCGCCCGCTACCGGCAGTCCGATGGCGCGTGCCGCGTCTGACACCGGCGCACATGCCGGTGGCGTCAAGCCCGGACTGACATAGACCGCCTTGATGTCGCTGCCGTCGATCAGTGCGGCGCTAAAAGATCCATGAACAAAGCTCGCGGTCGGCAACTCCTGCTTTAACGCGGCAAGCTGCGGCGGCTCGGCGCGCGTGTCTGCGACCGTCACCCGCGCGCCTTCACGCGTGCACCAGCGCGCCATCGCCAGGCCGGACGTACCCAGGCCCAGGATCAGAACGTGTTGCCCGATGTGTGAGGACGACGTGCCGGTCATTCCTTTTACCTTAGCTTGAGGGTTGACAGGCCAACCAGGCATAACAGCATGGTGATGATCCAGAAGCGCACCACCACCTGGGTCTCCTGCCAGCCACTCTTCTCGAAATGATGGTGCAGCGGCGCCATCTTCAGGATGCGGCGACCCTCGCCATATTTCTTCTTCGTGAACTTGAACCAGCTGACCTGCAGCATGACCGACAGCGCTTCCGCAACAAAGATGCCGCCCATGATGGCAAGCACGATTTCCTGGCGCACGATGACGGCAATCGTGCCCAGCGCGGCGCCAAGCGCCAGCGCACCCACATCGCCCATGAAGACCTGCGCCGGGTGCGTGTTGAACCACAGGAAGGCCAGGCCCGCGCCAGCCATCGCCGAAGTGAAGATCAGCATTTCTCCGGAACCGGGGATGTACGGGAAGAACAGGTATTTCGAATAAACCGAACTGCCCGTGACGTAGGCAAAGATGCCCAGGCAGGCACCCACCATCACCACCGGCATGATGGCCAGCCCGTCCAGACCGTCGGTCAGGTTCACCGCATTGCTGGAGCCCACAATCACCAGGTAAGTCAGAATGACAAATCCGAGCACACCCAGCGGGTAGCTGATTTCCTTGAAGAAGGGCAGCAGCAGACCGGCCTTGGGCGGCAGGTTCAGGTCAAAGCCCGATTGCACCCATTTGAAAAAGAGCTCCAGCACGCGCCAGTTGGAGTTCTCCGAGATGCTGAACACCAGGTACAGCGCCGCGAGCAGGCCAACGACCGATTGCCAGAAATATTTTTCCCTGGAACTCATGCCCTCCGGGTTCTTGTCCACCACCTTGCGCCAGTCGTCGGTCCAGCCGATGGCGCCAAAGCCCAGCGTGACGAGCAGAACAATCCAGACAAAGCGATTGCTCAGATCGGCCCACAGCAGCGTGGAGATGGCGATGCAAAGAAGAATCAGCGCGCCGCCCATGGTCGGCGTGCCACTCTTGACCAGATGCGAGGCCATACCATAGCCGCGAATCGGCTGCCCGATCTTGAGTTCGGTCAGGCGGCGAATGACAAACGGGCCCGCCACCAGGCCGATCAGCAGCGCCGTCAATGCCGCCATGACAGCGCGAAAGGTCAGGTACTGAAAGACGCGAAAGTGCCCAAATTCGGGCGACAGCGACTGCAACCATTGAGCCAGACTCAAGAGCATGGGACGATCCTGACTTTGAGGCTAAACCGCATTCATTTCTTCCTTGTCTCGGACGGCGTGGTCCGTCAGTGCCGCCACCACACGCTCCATCTTCATAAAGCGTGAACCCTTGACCAGCACGCTGCCGATCTGACCCATTTGCGCCAACACAGCCTGCTGCAGCGAGGCCATGTCGCGGAAGTGCCGGCCGGCGCCAAAGCTGCTGGCAGCGGCCTGCGATAGCTCACCCAGTGTGAACAAGGCGTCTACGCCCAGGCTGCGCGCGAGTGCGCCGGCCTCAGCATGAAACGCCGGACCCTGCTCACCCACTTCACCCATATCCCCGAGCACCAGCAGACGCGGAGCCGGCAGGGTGGCCAGAACTTCGATGGCGGCGCGGACTGAATCCGGGTTCGCGTTGTAGCTGTCATCCACCAGCGTGAACGTCTGGCCGCCGCACTTGAGCAGTTGCGCACGCGAGCGACCCTTCACCGGCTCGAAGGCCTGCAGACCCTCGGCGATGGCCGGCAGACTGACACCAGCAGCCAGCGTGCAGGCTACTGCTGCCAGGGAGTTCTTGACGTTGTGCAAACCCGCGATGTGCAGGGCGTAGCGCATTGCGCCAGCCGGTGTAGCCAGCGTCACTTGCCAGGCTTCGCCCGACCAGTTCGCGGCAGTGCAACGAACGTCGGCAAAGGCCCCGGCGCTGGCGCTGAATTGCGAAACCGAGCGCGCGCCAGCCCTGGCAAGCCAGAGCGCGCTGAAGGCGTCGTCTGACGGAAACACCGCCGTACCGTCGTCCCACAGCGCGTCGATCACCGAACCGTTCTCCTGCGCCACTGCCGCCACCGTGGCCATGAACTCCAGATGTTCGCGCTGCGCGTTGTTGACCAGGGCCACCGTCGGCTGCACGATGGCCGCCAGCTGTGCAATCTCTCCAGGGTGATTCATGCCAAGTTCAAATACCGCCAGCTCGTGGTGAGCTCGCAGACGCAGCACACTCAGCGGCACACCGATGGCGTTATTCAGATTGCCCTGGGTAGCCAGCCAGGCCTCGGGTTTGAAGGAGCGCAGGATGGCCGCAATCATCTGCGTCACGGTGGTCTTACCATTGCTGCCGGTCACCGCAATCACCGGCAGCCTGAACTGCGCGCGCCACTTCGCTGCCAGTTGGCCGAGCGCGTGCTGCGAATCAGCCACCACCAGACCTGGCAGCCCGGCCGCCAGCAGTCGCTCGTCCGCATCGCCCTGGCACAGTGCTGCTACCGCTCCCCTGGCCTTGGCCTCCAGCAGGAAATCGTTGGCATCAAAGCGCTCACCACGCAGGGCGACAAAAAGGTCGCCCGGCTCCAGCGTGCGGGTGTCGCTGTGCACACGCAAGAAACTCACTGCAGCGGCGCTGGCATCGTCACCAACCAGGCGCGCTGCGCCCAGCCACTGCTGCAGCTGCCCTAGCGTGAGCATTTCAACCATGCGCCACCTCCCCTGCGGTGCGCTGCAGCACCGGCTTGCTCTGCAAGCGGCGCACCTGCGCCAGATCCGAAAATGGCAGACGCTGGCCCGCTACTTCCTGGTAGTCCTCATGGCCTTTACCAGCCAGCAGCACGACATCCTCTGGCGCTGCCTGCGCCAGGGTCTGCGCGATGGCGAGTGCACGATCGGGCTCGACGATCCGGGGCCGCTGGCCCTTGCAGCCGAGCAGTATCTGACTGATGATCGCCTCCGGCTTTTCGCTGCGCGGGTTGTCGCTGGTTAGCACCACTTGATCGGCGTAGCTAGCGGCCATCGCACCCATCAGCGGCCGCTTGGTCGCATCGCGGTCGCCGCCACAACCGAAGACACACCAGAGCCTCCCACCGCGCTGCCGGCTCAGCGGCCGCAAGGCCAGCAGTGCTTGCGCCAGGGCGTCGGGCGTGTGCGCATAGTCGACCGCGACCAGCGTCTGGCCGGACTGGCCAACAAACTCCATGCGGCCCGGCACCGGTGCCAGCCCCGCACAGGCATCCACCGCGGCAGCCAGCGGCACACCGATGGAGCGCATCGCCGCCAGCACACCGAGCAGATTGGAAACGTTGTACAGGCCAATCAGGCTGGTTTGCAGCAGATGGCCTTCACTACCACGCTCACACACGGTGAAGCGCAGACCCTGCGGCGGGTGGCTGATGTCGCAGGCCTGTAGCCTGGCCGGTCCGACGCAGGACACGCTCCAGAGATCGAGCGCACCGGCATCCAGCGTGGCGAGCAATTCCAATCCCCTGGGATCATCGACATTGACCACCGCAGCGCGCAAACCAGGCCAGGCAAACAACTCGCGCTTGGCCTGCCAGTAGGCCTGCATGTTGCCGTGGTAGTCGAGATGATCCTGCGTGAAATTGGTAAACAGGGCAGTGTGAATCTGGCAACCCTGCAGGCGCGACTCAGCCAGGCCGATGGAGGACGCCTCGATGGCGCAGGCCACAACGCCGCTGTTGACAAAGTCACGCAGTGTTTTCTGCAGCAGAACCGGATCCGGTGTCGTCAAGCCCGTGCTCCGCACGACCGGTGGACGGCCCACACCCAGCGTGCCAACCATGGCGCAAGGCAGGGGTGCCACCTGCTTCAGCTGGGACAAGGCCTGGGCCAGCCACCAGACGCTGGAGGTCTTGCCATTGGTGCCAGTTACCGCGAGCAGCTTGAGTTGCAGCGATGGCTGCTTGAAGTAGGCCGCTGCGATGGGGCCGCTGGCGACCTTGAGCTCTGTGTAGCTGGCCACGCGCGGGTCGCTAAAGGCGTAGGTCTCAACGCCGGTTTTCTCTACCAGACACGCCGCCGCACCCTGCACCAGTGCCGCCGCGACATGCTGGCGCGCGTCGCTGGCGGCTCCCGGCCAGGCGATGAAACCGTCGCCCGCTTGCAGCTGGCGGCTGTCACTTTGCAGTGTGCCGGTAACTTGCTCCTGCAGCCAGCAGGCGGCATCGGATGGCGTAGAGAAGTCAAGCATCAAAAGCTCTCTTCTTCCGTCTTTGCCATGATCTGGGGCTTGACCGCCATGTCCGGCGCAACACCCATCATGCGCAGGGTCTGCTGCACTACTTCGCTGAACACCGGTGCTGCCACGGCACCGCCGTAGTACTGTCCGGCACTCGGCTCGTCGATCATCACGGCGACAATGAGACGCGGTTTTTCCACCGGCGCCAGACCGACAAACCAGCCCCGGTATTTGCGATTGCCTGCGCTGCCGTAACCTTTGCCGATTTGCTTGTACGCGGTACCTGATTTGCCACCCACCGAATAGCCAATGGTCTGCGCCCGCTGTCCGGTGCCACCAGGACCAGCGGCCATCTGCAGCATCTTGCGAACCTGACCGGCGGTACGCGCCGACAGCACCGGCACGCCCAGCGCCGGCTCAGCGCTTTTTTGCATGGTCACCGGAATGATCAGTCCGTCGTTCGTAAAGACCGTGTAGGAACGCGCCATCTGGAACAGGGAAGCCGACAATCCATAGCCGTAAGACATGGTGGCCTGTTCGATCGGGCGCCAGGTCTTGTAGGGGCGTAATTTGCCCGACACGGCGCCCGGAAAGCTGATCTGCGGTTTCTGGCCAAAGCCGGCACTCGAGAACATCTCCCACATTTCACGCGGCTGCATCTGCATGGCAATCTTGGTAGTGCCAATATTGCTCGATTTCTGAATCACGCCCTCGACCGTGAGCACGCCATTGGGATGCGAGTCGGAAATGGTTGAGCCGGTGATGGTCAGCTTTCCATTGCCCGTATCAATCAGGGTCTGCGGCGTGACGCGCCCGGTCTCCAGACCCAGCCCGATCGTGAAAGGCTTCATGACCGAGCCTGGTTCGAAAGTATCTGTCAGCGCCCGGTTGCGCAGCTGCTCGCCGCTCAAATTCTGCCGTTTTCCGGGCGCATAGCTCGGGTAATTGGCCAGCGCCAGCACTTCACCGGTAATGACATCGAGCACCACCACACTGCCAGCCCTGGCCTTGTTGAGCAGCACGGCGTCACGCAGTTTTTGATAGGCAAAAAACTGCACCTTGCTGTCCACGCTGAGCTGCAGATCAGGGCCATCGACCGGTGCAATCTGTTCGCCCACATCCTCCACCACGCGACCCAGGCGGTCCTTGAGAACGTGGCGTGAACCATTGCGGCCGGACAGCTCCTTGTTGAAGGCGAGCTCAATCCCCTCCTGCCCGATATCCTCGACATTGGTAAACCCGACCACATGCGCTGCGGCTTCGCCTTCGGGATACTGACGTTTGTATTCCTTGCGTTGATAGACACCTTTGAGTTGGAGCGCCATAATCTGCTGCGCCACCGACTCCTCGACCTGGCGCTTGAGCCAGACAAAGGTCTTGTCTTCATTCTCCAGACGTCTGCCCAGTTCTGCCACCGGCATCTCCAGCAAAGCGGCCAGCTTGCGCAACTGAGCCGGGTCGCGCTCGATGTCTTCCGGAATCGCCCAGATGCTGGGGGCCGGCACGCTGGAAGCCAGAATCACACCGTTGCGATCCAGAATCCGGCCACGATTGGCAGGTAACTCCAGTGTTCGGGCAAAACGCACTTCACCCTGGCGCAGGAAGAAGTCATTCGCATAGACCTGAATATAGGCAGCGCGCGCTGCCAGAGCGACAAAGCCCAGTGCGATCGCAGCCACGATGAATTTGCTGCGCCAGACCGGCGTCTTGCTGGCCAGCAAGGGGCTTGAGGTGTAAACAACGCTGCGGCTCACGGGGTTCGCTCCGCAACAGCCGAGGCGCCGGGCGCCGAAACAGAATCAGCGGCGTGCTGCGCCGCCGACGCCGCACCCGCATAGCTCGCATAGTGCGTAATGGCCGGCGTAACCGTGCGCATCTGCAACTGCTCCTTAGCCAGTTTCTCGACCCGCAAGGGTGCTGCCTGGGCGCGCTTTTCCACTTGCAGGCGCTCAAAGTCGGCCTCGATGCTGCGTGCCTGCGAGCGCGCCCGATCCAGATCCGAGTAGATCTGGCGCGATTCGTACTGCACGTTGACCAGGTAAAGCGCACTGGCCATGACCGCCAACAGCAGGAAAAACGAAAGCCGAGTCATGCCGCCGTCCTCTGCGCGACGCGCATGATGGCGCTGCGCGCACGTGGATTGGCAGCCAGTTCGGCTGCACCGGGCTTGATGCGGTGCAAGGCCTTCAAGCGCATCACCCTGGCGGGCGCAAAAGGCGTGCGCCGGTCATATTCGTCGCGTGAATGCCGGGCAATGAACTGTTTGACGATGCGGTCTTCGAGTGAATGAAAGCTGATCACGACCAGCCGGCCGCCGGTCTGCAAGACCTCCAGACTGGCCGCTAGGGCCTGTTGCAACTCTTCAAGCTCGGCGTTGATGAAAATCCGAAAAGCCTGGAATGTGCGCGTTGCAGGGTTCTGGCCCGGCTCGCGGGTCTTGACGGTGTCCGCCACAAGCTGGGCCAGCTCGGTAGTGCTTGAAATTGCGCCCCGCTCCTGTCGGCGAGCAACAATCGCCTTTGCAATCGAGCCAGCAAACCGTTCTTCGCCGTAGTCACGTATCACCTCCGCAATTTTTTCAACTTCTGCCGTCTGCAGCCACTGCGCCACACTGATTCCCCGCGTGCTGTCCATGCGCATGTCCAACGGGCCTTCAAACCTGAAACTGAAGCCTCGCAAGGGGTTATCGATCTGCGGTGAACTGATGCCCAGATCGAGCAGCACGCCGGCGATGCTCGCCTTTGGCAACTCTGCCAGCTGCGAAAAGCCCTGATGCCGGATCGAAAAGCGGGAATCATGGATGCTGGAAGCCTCAACCAGAGCCTCCGGATCCTTGTCAAACGCAATCAGGCGTCCTTGCGCTTGCAATCGGGAGAGAATCAGGCGGCTGTGACCGCCGCGCCCAAAGGTGGCGTCCACATAAGTCTGACTGGCCGCGCTTGAATCGTCGATCGCGTCCGGGTTCGTGAACAGAGCGTCAACAGCTTCGTTCAACAGGACGGTGGTATGGCTCCATGGGGTGTCCACCGCCGGCCTTCAGAAAGAAAACTCTTTAAAGACGTCAGGCATGTCGCCCTGCATGGCCTTGGCTTCCTGGGCGTCGTACGTCGCCTTGTCCCAAAGCTCGAAATGGTTGCCCATGCCCAGCAGCATGGTGTCCTTGGCGATGCCTGCCGCCTGGCGCAATTCAGGTGACACCAGAACACGGCCGGTCGCATCCATTTCCACATCCATCGCATTGCCGAGAAAGATCCGCTTCCACCACTGCGCCGACATTGGCAAAGCTGCGATGCGTTCGCGAAACTTTTCCCACTCGGGGCGGGGAAACACCATCAGGCAACCGTGTGGATGTTTTGTGATCGTCAACTGCCCCGCCGCCGTGGCGCTCAGGACGTCACGGTGCCGGGTCGGTACAGACAAGCGGCCCTTGCCGTCCAGACTCAATGACGAAGCACCTTGAAACACTGCGGTACACCCTTTCGTTGCGGAAACAAAAAAACCAGTGGCGCCAACACACTTTTCACCACTTAATTGCACTTTTTTGCACTGTACCAGCAAATGCTCTTCGCGCAAGCCCCCTTGCAACAAATTTTTTCAATGAAATCAATGACTTAGAACTGATTCTGAAGCGCTTTTTGCAAAGAAAAACGTTCAAAATGAAGGACTTAGCACATGTTGTGAATGTGATGCCTCAAGGGTGGGATCGCTTCGAGTTGGGGACAGAGCTGAAGATCTGTCCCGCAAGGTGAACAGCCGACAGCCCGGTATCAGTTGGGGACAGAGCTGAAGATCTGTCCCGCAAGGTGAACAGCCGACATCCCGTTTCCAGTTGGGGACAGAGCTGAAGATCTGTCCCGCAAGGTTACAGGATGTACCTCGAAAGGTCTTCGTCGCGGCTGAGTTCACCAAGCCGCTCATCAACGTAAGCGGCATCAACCAGGATGGTCTGTCCGGCCAGATTGGCCGCATCGAAACTCACTTCGTCGAGCAGTCGCTCCATGACCGTGGAGAGCCGGCGTGCGCCAATGTTTTCGGTTCGCTCGTTCACCTCAAAGGCGATCGCTGCCAGGCGCCGGATGCCGGCGTCCTGGAACTCAATATGCACGTCCTCTGTGGCCAGCAAAGCCTGATACTGCTTGACCAGGGAAGCATGGGTCTGCGTCAGGATGGCAACAAAATCCTCGACCGACAGCGACTGCAACTCGACCCGAATCGGAAACCGGCCCTGCAGTTCGGGAATCAGGTCACTGGGCTTGCTCAGGTGAAAGGCGCCCGAGGCAATGAACAGGATGTGATCGGTCTTCACCATGCCGTATTTGGTGGAAACAGTGGTACCCTCCACCAGCGGCAACAGATCGCGTTGCACGCCCTGGCGCGACACTTCAGCGCCATTGCCTTCGGAGCGCGAGGTTACCTTGTCAATTTCGTCAATGAACACAATGCCGTTTTGCTCGAGCATGTACAGCGCCTGCGTCTTGATGTCCTCGTCGTTGACCAGTTTGGCCGCTTCTTCATCGACCAGCAATTTCATCCCTTCGGGGATCTTGAGCTTGCGTGTCTGGCGCTTGGCCTGACCCATTTGACCGAACATGCCACGCAATTGCTCGGTCATTTCTTCCATGCCAGCCGGGCCCATGATCTCCAGTTGCGGCGCTGGCTGGGATACCTCTATTTCAATCTCGCGCTCAGCGAGTTGCCCCTCGCGCAGTTTCTTGCGAAAAACCTGCCGCGCCGTGCTCTCTGGCTCGTTACTGGGTAACACACCAAATTCAGCGCGAGGTGGCGGAATCAGGATATTGAGGACCCGCTCCTCGGCGGCGTCTTCGGCACGCACGCGCACCTTCTTCATTTCGGCAACGCGCGTCTGCTTGACTGCTATGTCAGCCAGGTCGCGAATAATGGCATCGACATCCTTGCCAACATAGCCCACCTCGGTAAATTTGGTTGCCTCCACCTTGATGAAAGGGGCATCTGCCAGGCGCGCCAGGCGACGCGCAATTTCGGTCTTGCCAACGCCGGTGGGGCCTATCATCAGAATGTTCTTCGGTGTGATCTCAGCGCGCAGTCCGGGCTCCACCTGCTGGCGCCGCCAGCGGTTGCGCAGGGCAATCGCGACGGCTCGCTTGGCCTGATGCTGGCCAACAATGTGCTTGTCGAGTTCGACAACAATTTCCTGGGGTGTCATGGTCGCGCTCAGTCCCCCAGGGTTTCAACGATGTGATTCATGTTCGTGTAGATGCACAGTTCACCGGCAATCTCCAGCGAGCGCTTGACAATATCCGGCGCCGACAACTCGGTGTGATTGAGCAGCGCAATTGCCGCCGCTTGCGCGTAGGCTCCACCGGAGCCGATCGTCACAATGCCATTCTCGGGTTCGAGCACATCGCCATTGCCGGTGATGATCAGTGAGGCTTCGGCATCGGCCACCGCCAGCATCGCTTCAAGGCGACGCAACACACGGTCGGTGCGCCAGTCCTTGGTCAATTCGATGGCCGCACGTACCAGATGCCCCTGGTGCTTTTCCAGTTTGGCTTCAAAACGCTCGAACAGGGTGAACGCGTCGGCGGTGGCGCCGGCAAAGCCAGCCAGCACCTTGCCATGGTAGAGCTTGCGCACCTTGCGTGCCGTGCCCTTGACCACGATGTTGCCCAGTGTGACCTGGCCATCGCCACCGATCGCCACCTGGCTGCCTTGAGCCGTCTTGCGCCTTACGCTGATGATGGTGGTGCCGTGAAACTGTTCCATGCGGTGCTAGCCTTGAGGTCAGCGGCTGCGCAACACAACCCGTGCATGTTCGCTGATACCGATCACGTTGAAAAATGCAGCCACCAGACGCGGTACATCACGAAACTGAACGTGACAACCCTCCGCCTCGCGCGCCGCAACCCAGTTGAGGATGCTTCCAGCGGCAGAAAAATCGACCCGAACCAGTTTGTCGCAGGAGACAACCAGTCGATTGGCCCCTTTGAAATCGGCCTGAAGCTTGTTCAGCGCCTGCGCGGCGTCTCCCAGAACTTGCCCCGAGAGCTCAAACACCTGGGCTGAAATATCGTTGATGGCCATGGGCTCGGTACTCTCAAGTGTCGATTGAAACTCCGCTCCGGGCACGGTGACAAGCTCATCTTCATTCGGTGACGAAAGCGCTTCCCTGACTTTCATCCGCTCCGCCGCGTAGTTGCACAGTACGTTCTCCCAGGGCGGTGGCGACACCTCGTAGGTGACGCAGTAGTCCAGTGCCGCCAGTTCAAACTCGTCCTGAAGATGCATGACGCGCAAGGCATCCAGGCGCAGCCGCCACCAGAACAAGGCCAGCGCCTTGTCACCCGAACTGGTCGTGCCACGCAGCACCTTTTCCAGCACTTCGGCGCCATCAAAATGCAAGCCAAGCGACTGCGTGCACCACTGTGCAAACAAATCGCCCAGAGCCCGCCCGGCATCCGGATTGATGGTCTTGAGGTGCCGCCAACTCAAACGCCAGGGTTGGGGTGCGGTCAACAATTTACCCTGCAGATTCTGCAAAGCCCTCAGATCAAGTTGCGCTGGACATTCCCAAAGCGCATCAAGAGCCTGCTCGGAATCCGAATGCTCCGCCAGCACCGCCTGTTCGCTGGCGTGCTCCAGTTCCGCCGGCGTCGAGAACCACACCGGTGCCGCGTGCCCGAAGCGCTGCGCATATTCCATCGCAACGCGGTCAAAACTGGCCTGTTGTCCGGTTGCCCGGTACAAGTCAAACAAGGCAGCAGCCCAGCCCTTGACGACATCGGCGCGGACGTTGTCGGTCCGCAGCGCAGCCAGCAATCCATCCGCGGCACCGGCGTCGTCGCCATTGGCGAAACGGATGGCAGCTTCCTCCATCTCGGTATCCGCCAGACTGTCACTCAACTCGATGGCAAACAGATTGGAGGGTGAAAAACCACTGCTACTGGAGGCAGGCTTGCTGCTTGCCAAATCGATAGTCTCGCCCAGTTGCGGCAAAGTTTCAGCACCGTCACTGTCGTTTGTCTCAGACTCACCGGGTTCGGTTGGATGGAAATCGGTGCTGGACCCCTCTTCGGCCGCGGGCACGACCTTTCCCTTGCGTACGCTGCCACCAGAAAAATCAGCGCCCTGCGGCAAATGCAGACTGGCTGAAAGCTGGAAACTGCCACCTTCCACCGTGGCTTCGTCCTGCTTTCCCTTCCACCACTGCTTGGACATCTGGGCTTCGATTTCATCGATCTTCTTGATCGTGTTGGCCCGTTCCTCCAGATTCGAAGTGGTCGTGGTTCCCTGAAAAAAGGAAGGTCGTCCGCCCGCTTCGGTGCCCAATGCCGGTCCGGCCCGACGCATCTTTCGCAACTCGTCAAATTCACGTCGGCGGACGAAGTCATTCTGCCGCTTGCGCTGGATCATCTCCTTGAGCGCTTGTTTGCTGTAGCCCCGATCAGGCTCCGACTCGGGCGCTGGCTCGACCCCGATCTTGTCCAGTTCAGACCAGTCCTTCGTCGGATGACGAACGGCCTTGAACATCTTCGACAGCAAGCCAGCGGTGGTGCCTTTAGTCGCCATGAGGCCAAGGAGGAGTTATAGGGTGCACGGAGTCCGGTTCATCAATCCCCAAACATCTTCTGTTTGAGTTCCCGGCGTTGCTGCGCTTCCAGCGACAAATTCGCCGTCGGGCGTGCCAGCAAACGCCCTACGCCAATCGGCTCTCCGGTTTCATCGCAATAGCCATAGTCGCCAGCGTCAATGCGGGCAATCGACTGTTCTATCTTCTTCAGGAGCTTGCGTTCCCGATCGCGCGTGCGCAGTTCAAGCGCATGCTCTTCCTCGATGGTGGCGCGGTCGGCCGGATCCGGCACCACGACGGTATCTTCCCGCAGATGCTCTGTGGTCTCGCCAGCGTTGCTCAGAATGTCCTTCTTCAACTGGACCAGCCTGCGCCGAAAAAACGTCATCTGAAACTCGTTCATGTACTCCGCATCAGGCATCGCGATCAACTCGGCATCGCTCAATTGCTCAATCGATTTCGACTTCCAGTTGTTGGCAAGCCTGGGGTCTTTCTTGATGGCCGAAGCCAGTGGCGGAACAATCAGCGGCGACGCCAGCGTCTGTGTAAAACTGGCCTTGGCGGCGGTTGAAGCCACCGACTGCGCCATCGAGGGCACTGTCAGTTGCGCCAGTCGAGAAGAGGGACGCCCCGCCCTGGCAGGGACTCCTGAATTGGCTGCCAGCGGCGCCACAGGCGCTGCCTTGGCGGGCGTTGGCGCGGCGGTCTGCTTAGCCTGAACAACCTGGGTTTTGGCTGGTTTATCGATCGTCTTATTCACTGAATCCTTAGTTTTGACTTTGGCAGCAGGCTTGGCAGCCTTGACTGCGCTGGCCTTGCCCGCTTTGGGCTTGGCTTTCACAACCGGCTTGAGGGTTTTGGCGCTTGCGCTCTTGTGCAGCTTGGGCGCCAGTTTCCCCACGGGTTTGCTCTTTGGTAGCGCAGCGCCAGCTTTCGCAGCTGCCTTGACTGGCGCGGCTTTCTTGACTGCATTTTTAGCTGCGACAGCCTTGGCCACCGTCTTGCTTGCCGACTTCGGCAAGGGCTTCGCCTTTTGGGGCGGCTTGGCCTTGGCTTTGACAGCTTCCTTGACGGCCGGACGGGGCTTTGCCTTGGCAGTGGTTTTCACCACTTTGAGGGCTTTCGTCGCTTTCGCAGACACTTTGACTATTGCGGTTTTTGCTTTCACTTTTCGTCTCCTCGCAGGATTTCCTGCGCCTTCACTTCGCTGTCTTAACCCTAACTATGAGCTTTTCCACGCCTGCAATGCAGATTTGCGCTGGCGCGCGAGTGTACAGGTTAACCCGATGGAACACCCATGAGTTGCAAAATCGAGACAAAGATCTGAATTCAAACATGCTGATTGACTCGATCAGACCAGGCACTGCAACATGCCTTGCAGGAATATGTCCTTCGGCAAATCAATGCCAATGAACACCATCTTGCTGTTTCGCTTTTCATCGACACCCCACAGCGGCCCCAGGTCGCTGCCCATCAACTGGTGAACACCCTGGAAAATCACCTTCCGGTCGGTCCCGTTCATGTACAGCACGCCTTTGTAGCGCAGCATGCGGGGACCATAAACATTGACGATGGCACCCAGAAAATCTTCCAGCTTGGCCGGCTCAAAAGCTCGATCCGACTTGAAGACAAAGCTCTTGACGTCGTCTTCATGGGCGTGATGGTGCGCACCACCGTGTTGATGCGAGGGATGATCGCAGTCCTCCCCGTGGGCATGATCATGCTCGTGTTCATGCTCCTCTTCCTTGAGAAAGTCGGGATCAATGTCCAGTTTGGCATTGAGGTTGAAGCCACGCAAGTCAAACACTTCGCTCAGCGCCACCTCGCCGAAATGCACGGCTTTCTGCGGTGCGCGCGGGTTCATGTGCTGCAAACGATGCATCAGCGCCGTGACTTCATCGGGACTGACCAGATCGGTCTTGCTGATGAAAATCTGGTCGGCAAAGCCGATCTGCCGGCGTGCTTCCTGGCGTTCATCGAGTTGCGTCCCGGCATGCTTGGCGTCCACCAGCGTCAGGATCGAATCTAGCAGGTAACTCTCGGCGATTTCGTCGTCCATGAAGAAAGTCTGGGCCACCGGACCTGGATCGGCCAGGCCCGTGGTCTCGATCACGACGCGTTCAAAGTCGAGCTCGCCCTTGCGCTTCTTCTCGGCCAGATCATGCAGCGTCGCGCGCAGATCGTCACGGATCGTGCAGCAGATACAGCCGTTGCTCATCTGGATGATGCGCTCCTGCGTGTCAGACACCAGAATGTCGCTATCGATGTTTTCCTCACCAAATTCATTTTCGATCACGGCTATCTTCTGGCCGTGCGCCTCTTCCAGCACGCGTTTGAGCAGCGTCGTTTTGCCCGAGCCGAGAAAGCCCGTCAGGATGGTTGCAGGAATCAGACTCATCGCGTTTTGGTCAGGTTCAGATTGTCTTGAAGCAAGGGAGTGTAGCGGTCTATTGTTGCGGACTTATTTACGCATCACTACCAGGCCCTTGAGATACTCGCCTTCCGGGAAGTTGATGGTCATCGGGTGATCGGGCGCACCCCCCAGGCGCTCGACGATGTAGCCGTCAACCTGGGCGTCGATGGCAGCGGATGCCACGATCTTGTGAAACAGGTCGGCACTGATGCCGCCCGAGCAGGAGTAGGTGAACAAAACCCCTCCCGGCGAGAGAATCTTGCAGGCCAGCCGATTGATGTCCTTGTAGGCCCGCGCTGCGCGCTCCGCATGCGTCACCGTCGGCGCGAACTTCGGCGGGTCAAGCACGATCGCGTCAAATGTCCTGCCCTCAGCACCAAATTGCCTCAGGGAAGCGTTCACGTCAGCGTCCATGAAAGTTGCCCGGCCGGCGTCAAACCCGTTCAGTGCCACGTTGGCCCCGGCCTGCTGCAAGGCCGGCCCTGAAGAATCGATCGAAGTGACATGGGCCGCGCCCCCGGTCAATGCCGCTACCGTGAAGCCGCCGGTGTAGCAATAGCAGTTCAGGACCCGCTCAAACTTCAGTCGATGCGTGTAATCCGCGAACTTCTTGCGGCTGTCGCGCTGATCCAGGTAAAACCCGGTCTTGTGTCCGGTGGCAATATTGAGTGCCAGTTGCCAGTCATGCTCGCGCAGCACCAACTCGATCGGGCCAGCGCCGCGCAACCAGCCGCTGACCAGTGGCAAGCCCTCGCGCTCACGGCCGCTGGCGTCGGAACGCTCATAAAGCCGGGAAAGACCGGTAGCCGCCAGCAAGGCATCAACCAGCACCTCTTTCCAGCGCTCGGCTCCCGCGGACAGAAACTGCGCCACCAGGGTGTCGCCATAACGGTCAACGATCAGACCCGGCAGGCCGTCGGACTCACCGTGCACCAGACGCAGCGCGTCGCTCTGGATATCAAAACGCTGTCTGGCACCGACCGCTCTGGCGCAAGTCAGAGCGAAAAAAGCCGCATCGATGCGCTGTGACTCCTCAAAGCTCCAGGCCCGCGCCCGGATCTTGGAGACCGGGCTGAACGCCGCCCAGGCAAGAAACTGACCTTCATGCGACTCGACCCGCACGGTCTCGCCGGCGTCGGCCGCACCTCGGGCGATGGCCGATTCAAAGATCCAGGGGTGCCGGCGCAGCAGCGAGCGCTCCTTGCCGGGTCTTAATCGAATCGTCTTCATGGGTCGATTGTGGGGCCTGTTGCCTTGGCCGCAAGTCGCGCATTTTCACGAGCCCCCGGCTGCCCGGGCCCCGCCCTCAGAATACCCGGCTAATAGGTAATCGCCATGGACGGCACGTCGACCCGGATCATGGGCTTTTTCAGGGCGCCGTGAACCGCCTTCACATAGTCGGCTGCCCATTTGGCATTCTCGAACCAGCTCACTCCGGCGGCCTCCGTCACCCGCAGCACCTTGTCAGCCGTCAGTACCTTGCCGCTGGCACGCAGCGGTTCGCATTCCAGTGCCGTGAACTGGGCATCGAGCCAGGCGCGGGCCACATCGTGCGCCATCGGCGGTCCCTCTTCCACATGAAAATGGAATTCAACGCCTTTGTCCAGATAGACGAGTATTTGACTGCGCATAAAGTACCTTTCTTTCAATACCCCGAAGTTTCGCCGAATTCGTGCCGAAAATTTGGACCTGTCGCGTGAATTTACTTGATTTTGGCGCGTGGATGCGCTGCGTCATAGGCCTTGGCCAGGTGCTGGAAATCGAGCCGGGTGTAGACCTGTGTGGTGGTGATGCTGGCGTGCCCGAGCAACTCCTGCACGCCACGCAGATCGCTGCTGGACTGCAGCAGATGACTGGCAAAGGAGTGCCGCAGCATATGGGGGTGCACCGGCGTTGCCAGGCCGGCCTGCAGGCTGCGCAGCCGCAAACGCTGCCAGATCGATTGGGAACTCAGGCGAGTGCCCTTGCGGCCCATGAACAGGGCTGCCTGCGCCGTGTAACTGCCCCCAGGGTCGCGCACAGCCAGCCAGTGCTGCAGTGCCTCCAGCGCCTTGCCACCCACCGGCACGGTGCGCCGCTTGGAGCCCTTGCCCAGCACATGCGCCTCGCCAGCCTGCAAGTCAATCCAGCCGCGCGCGCTGGCGCTGGCCTGAACGTCCAGCCCCGTCAACTCACCGACCCGCAGGCCACCGCCGTAGAGCAGCTCCACCATGGCGGCGTCACGGGCTTCGAGCCAGGGATCGCTGTTCTCACCCTGAAAACTCGCGAGCTGCACGGCCTGATCCACACTCAAGGCTTTTGGTAGTGGCTTGCCGGCCTTGGGCGCACGCACATCCTGCACCGGGTTGCTTGCCACCAGACCCTGACGCCCCAGCCAGATGTAAAAGCCCCGCCAACCTGACAGGATCAGGGCAATCCCGCGGCCAGTGCGCCCCGCGCCGTGCATCTGCGCGACCCAGCGCCGGATATGGCTGTTTTGTACTTGAAGGATTTCAACTTCAGCCTGCGTAGCAAAGTCAAGAAGCTTCTGCAGATCGAGCGAATAAAGCTCTACCGTGCGCTCGGCCAGTCGCTTTTCGACCCGCGCATGTTCCAGGTAGGCCTCGACCAACGCAATTGGGGTCAGAGCCCAATTTCGTTGGAGATCGCCTTGTTCCGCTTGCATGGTGGTCCTCAATCGGGATCTGACCCCAAAGGCTTACCGGAGTCTGGACAAGGCGGCACTGGCCAGTTCGGCAATGCGCGCCAGAAAGTCGGTACCCATGGTGCTATTGAAGCGCTGCGCGTCGGGCGAGGCAAGCACCAGCAGGCCAAAAGCGGGAACGCTGCCGCCAATCGGCCCCTCGCGCAGCGGCAGGATGGCCAGCGAACTGGCTGAGAGCGGCTCGGCCAGCCAGGCCGCCGCCTCAAAACCGGTATTGACGCCGCAAAACGGTTCGGTGAGCGACGAGGTGAACAGTTTCACGTCCTCGCTCACGCCACTGGCAAAAGCGGCCTGAGCAAAGACCGGCGCCACGTCCCAGACCTTGATGGCCACCTGCGGAACCGAGAAATGCTCTGCAATCTGCTCGGCGAGCAAGTCCGGCAGGCGCAGCGGGTCGTTCACCCGAAACAGGCTACCGGCCCAATTCATGAGCCGGTCTGACAGCATCGCGTTTTCGCTGCCGTTGCGAATCATGTCCATGATGCGGTGCTCCAGCGACTTGATCTTTTCGCGCAGCAAGCTGGCCTGACGCTCCTGCAGGCTGACCGCGCGCGAACTGTGCGGGCTGCTGAGTTGCACCGTTGCCAGCAACTCGGCGTGGCGTTCGAAAAAGTCAGGCGTATTGACCAGAAAGTTGGCAATATCGTCTTCGGTGATGGGATGGGTAAATGAAGTGCTCATAAGTGGTCCGGTAAATCGATTTCGCCATGAAAAACTGTCGCCGCCTGCCCTGTCATCAGGACACTCGTGCCGGGTCCGTCCCAGCACATGCCAAGCTTGCCGCCACGAGCCTGCACCTCGACACTGCCGTCGAGCAGTCCAAGCCGGATACCGGCAACCACTGCCGCGCAGGCGCCCGACCCGCAGGCCAGGGTTTCACCGGCGCCGCGCTCAAAGACCCGCAGCCGGATCTGGCGACGATCCACGATCTGCATAAAGCCGACATTGACGCCGCGCACAAAAGCCGGGTGCTTCTGCACCAGAGGCCCCTGGGCCAACACGGGGGCTGCATCGACATCGTCCACCAGCAGCACGGCATGCGGATTGCCCATCGACAGAACGGCGGCCAGAACCGTACTTGACGGCACGCCCGGCACCAGTTCCAGCGGCCACAGCTGCCAGGCGCCGTAGACCAGGGCTTGCGCGGCGCCGCTGTCAAACGGGACCGCGCTCAATTCAAACACCGGCTCGCCCATGTTGACGACGACGCGGCCATCGGGCAGCAGACGAGGTTCAATCACGCCGGCCAGCGTCTGCACCCGAATGGTGTCCTTGCTGCAGAGTCCCCGATCGCGGACAAAACGGGCAAAACAGCGCGCACCGTTGCCGCACTGCTCGACCTCGGCGCCATCGGCGTTGTGGATGATGTACTGAAAATCAATGCCGGCTGCAGGAGAGGGGCGCACTGTCAGGATCTGGTCGGCACCGACGCCAAAGTGCCGGTCCGCCAGCAAGCGGTAATGCGCGCTGGTCAGCCCGAACTGGCCAGCGGTTTCGTCAAGCACCACAAAATCGTTGCCGGCGCCCTGCATTTTGGTGAAACTGATTCGCATCGGCGAATTATCCCTTTATCCTTGGGTCAATTTTGAAAGCCAACCATGCGCATCCCTGACTGGACCCCAAGCCTCAAACCGCAGCCGCAAGCGCTGGTCGATGCGATCCTGGCGCGCCGCAACGGTACCCTGCTCAACCTCGACAAAGCCCTGCTCTGGAGCGAGCCGCTGGCGCGCGGGTGGAATGTTTTTCTGAAGGCGGTGCGCACCGAACTTTCTACCAGTCGGCGTCTGCGCGAGCTCGGCATCTGTACCGTCGCACTGCTGACCGGCGCTGACTACGAATACCGGCACCACGCACCCGATTTTCTGGCCGCTGGTGGCACCCAGGCACAGCTCGATGCCCTGCAGGCCTTTGTCAAATCCGACCCGCGTGGCCTGCCCATCGACAGCGCCCTCGATGAGATTGACCGTCTGGTGATTCAGTATGCCGTACAAATGACGCTGGATGTGACAGTCAGCGACGTGGTCTTTGCCGCGCTGCGCGAGCACTTCGACAACACCCAGATCGTTGAACTGACCAGCGCCATTGCCACCTACAACATGGTCGCGCGCTTTCTGGTGGCGCTGCAAATCACGCCAGAATCTAATCGGCTTTGATGTTGTTGTCCTTCACCACCTTGCCCCAGATATCCATCTGACGTTCGATGAAGACGCGCGCCGAGTCCGAACTGCCAGCCACCACATCAATCCCCTGCGCATCCAGCCGTTTGGCGACATCGGGCTGGCGCAGGATCTTGTTGAGTTCCTCGTTCATGCGCTTGAGGATTTCCGGTGGTGTTTTGGCTGGCGCGAGCACCGCCCACCAGGCTGGCGCGTCAAAACCGGCAAAACCGCTCTCAGCCATGGTCGGCACACCCGGCAGATGGGGTGAGCGTGCACTCGTTGTAACCGCCAGCGCACGCACGCGCTTGCTGTCGATGTGAGGCTTGACCAGGAACACCGAGCCAATCGCGAGCGGCACATGGCCCGCCAGGGCGTCGTTCATCAGCGGTCCCCCGCCCTTGTACGGAATGTGCTGAAATTCCATGCCGCCACTTTTGGCCAGCAAGGCCATCGCGAGATGACCCAGGCTGCCAGAGCCGATCGAACCATAGTTGGCCCCGCTCTTCAGCTTGGCTGCGGCCACGACATCGGCAAAGGTCTTGAAGTTCGACTCGGCCTGGGTCGCCAGCACCATGGCCCCGGTGCCTATCAGCACCACCGGTGCCAGGTCTTTCTTTGAGTCAAAAGGCAGCCCGGGAATCAGGCTCGGATTGACGCCGTGCGTATCAAACACCACGGCAAAGGTGTAGCCGTCGGGCGGCGCAGCAGCCACCGCAGCGGCACCGATTGAACCCGACGCGCCACCCTTGTTTTCCACAATCACGCTTTGCCCGAGTTGCACGGACAAGGGCTGCGCCAGCAAACGCGCCACCTGATCGACCGAGCCACCCGGAGGAAACACCGCTATCAGTTTGATCGGCTGCTTGGTCGGCCAGGTTTGGGCCGTTGCCGCTGGCGGCGCAGCCAGGCAGGCGGCTGCACAAAACAAAAAACCCAGATTCCGAAGGTGGTGATTCATCGTTGGTTTCCCTTGAACAAAGAACAGCTTGCTGCAGAGGATACGCCGGCAGGCAGCCATTGGCTCTCGGGGTTTACGCAAACATCACGCTGGCGACACCCGGTTCGCCGATTTTGGCTGTAAATTCAGACCATGGCACGCTCTACCCAACTCCTGCACCCCCAGCGCACACCCGTGCCGACCCGACCCGCGGCCACCGTGCTGCTGTTGCGCGATACCGCTGATGGCATCGAAGTGCTGATGACGCGCCGCTCCATGACCGCCAGTTTTGCACCGGGCGCTTATGTCTTCCCGGGAGGTGGCATTGACGCGCTGGACGCGGCCAGCCACGCCCAGGCTAGCCGCCGCGCCACACAAAGCGAACTGCACCTGACGCAGGCCATTGCCGCCATCCGCGAGAGTTTCGAAGAACTGGGCGTGCTGCTGGCGCGCCGCCACGATGGCGCGCTGGCCGACCACAGCGACATTGCGGCACTGGACCGCTCCCAGCCGTTTGCCGCGCAATGCCAGAGCCACGGCTTGATGCTGGCCGCCGACGAGGTGTTTGTGCTGGCCCACTGGATGACCGACCGCGATCTGCCGCGCCGCTTTGATGTGCCGTTTCTGGTGGCCCGCATGCCCGAGGGGCAAACCCCGGTGGCCGACGAAGCGGAGCAGTTCGAGCCGGTCTGGGTGCGCCCCGCCGACGCCCTGCAACGTCATCGGGAAGGCCAATTTTTCATCATCTTTCCGACCATACGCACTCTCGATCGCCTGCTCGCCTACCAGTCCGTGGAGTCCGTCCTGCAGGCCTGCGCCGCCACGGAGCAGCCGCTATGGACCAGTTGCCCGCGTGCCGGCCTGCTTGGCGGCCACGAGGCACGCTACATGGAGCAGGACCTGCCCTATGGCGAACTGGCACTGGTCTGCCCGGACGGACAGATCGCGCACGCGCTGGACTGGCAGTGCGAAGCTCCGGTGGCGCTGTTGAAAAATGTGATGCGCCTGACAGCACCGAACCCTGGCCCCATGACCGGACCCGGCACCAACAGCTATCTGGTCGGCGACCCGAACACCGGCTATATCGCCATCGACCCGGGACCGGCCGACACCGAACATCTGGAAAAGCTCTGGCGCGCCGCGGGTGGCGACATTCGCATGATCGTCTGCACCCATTCGCACCCAGACCATTCACCGGGCGCCGCGCCGCTGCAGGCTCTGTCCAC
>Ga0194057_10000386_pt1 | contig 22824 bp, 9 predicted proteins | sample SepL4415m_MetaG_FD_155474 | JGI IMG/M metagenome (GOLD analysis project Ga0194057, IMG submission 155474) | Anoxic zone freshwater microbial communities from boreal shield lake in IISD Experimental Lakes Area, Ontario, Canada - Sep2016-L442-15m | ecosystem: Environmental > Aquatic > Freshwater >... | reverse complement strand
TGGCCACCGTGATGTCGAGATGACCTGCTATATAAACAGCTGAGCAAATATAGTATGACAAATCTTTGCAATTTCAGCAGACAATCTTTATAATTAGATTATTGAACTTTAGTTATCTCGCTGAAGGAGGGGTGTGAACAAATTCAAAAGATCAGCAAAAATTTTTCTGATGGCAACCGCCATGATCAGCAATTTTTTTGCGATCGGTAATGCAAGTGCAAGCACACCACCAGACCCAACGCCACCCAACTACACTACGTCCGACGGCATCAATTACAGCCTAAATTATACTTACGTACCGAGCACCCGTATGACACTTTCGACGGAAGTGACTGTGGTCAATGGCAGTGATCCCCTTGGAGCGATTGGTATAAAAATCACTGGCTTAACAGACGAGCTTATGTTGTATCGAGTAAAAAACAAAAATGGCTCACCGATTATTGGTGTGGACGCAGGCTTGACCGCAACGATAGATGGCGCAGAAAAAGTTCTCAACAATACAAATTATAAGTTTTACAAATTTTGCAGCAATGATTCAGGAATTGATTATCACGCCGACGGTGAAGGCGTTATTGGAACAAAAACTCTTAGGGTTTGTGGTAATGATGTGTTCAACAGTTCATATACATTCGTAACAGATGCAAACACATTTAAGCTTGTTTATTTGCTTAGTGGAGGAACTCCTCCCTTGGGCGCTGCTAATTACTCTCCTTTAAACCCTGCGAACGTCGTTAAAGGCGAAATAGTCGATAAAGCAGGAAACGAAACTACATATGCAAAAGAAGTGGGAAATATAACCAAGGTAATAAAGAGCATAGCCACAAAGCTCCAAAACAGTTCTAGGGCGATGATGCCAGTAGCCCTTGCCGTAAACCCAACTCAAGATCTAGCTGCTGCTGAAAAAATTACCAATCCGGCTATCAAAAAAACTTATTTGACAATAGCATTTGAAAAATACTTTAATGCTTGCGATGTAAACGACAAGTCAGAAATTAAATTAGGCGGTTCTCGTGGTGCTGTTATTGCAACACCATCACCAAGTAATCGACCTTATGTGATGGTAAAGTCAGGAAATGTGTTGAAAGCCGAAATGGACGCAAACGGTAACTCCGGCCAAGTAGTTTATAACAAATGTAAACCGGATTTAACCACGAATATCTTCTACAGACCTGAAACCAAGTGGCTGCTCGACAAAACTGCCAAAACCGGTATGGTGGAAGATGATAATTTAGCCAGTAGCAACACAATCTACCGCGCGACTTTTTATTTTCAAATGGCAGAACTAAATATAAGCTCAACCGATGCCAACACAGTAAAAGCTTACAAAGACTTAAACATATTAAGAAAATATTTTTTCATCTGTCTTCAGTTATCAACTTTTGGACTATATGCAGATTATACATATGGCGATGTTGGCTTTGACACTGACAACATTGTAAAGAAAGGGGTTGTAGCAAGACAACAGCAGTGCGACGCAGAAAAGCCAATCTGTAAAACTTTTTCAGAAAATATAGTTCAGTTTACATTCAATCAAAATGGCATGATATCTTTCGATAGGGGCGAAAGAGGTGCTATATGCAAAAACCTTATAACCGTTCTTCCAACCTCCACAGTGACTAAGGGCGTCACTGTTGGAATAAATAAAAATTTAGGAATTGATAGAGGAGTACACGACTGCTACATCGATCCAAGTCCAAGAATAGATATGATAGTTGAAGGATCAGCCATTAAATTTAGTCAGAGTATAAATGATATACAAAAAGAAGATTTGCCAGGTTTGCAGCAATATCGTGGATATCTTTCAGCTTGGGGGGTAAAGAGCTACAATTCTGATGGTAACCTATTTTCCTACACCGTTACGACTAATTCTACCGCCGCAAATACTGCAGCAAATGACGACTCTTGTGGTTGCGGAGATGTAACAAATTCAAACATCATGAACCTGATTAAGAGATCTTTCTGCGCCGTCATTTGCTGGACTTTCAATGTTGGCAAGGGTTTGCAACAAAATGCGACTTGTCTTTTCAATGATGCTCTTGGGACAGTAAATCGCACAGTTAAAGCACCGAGGGCAGAGCTAAATTGCGGATCTTAAATTTATTTTTATGAAGCATTTATTTAATAATCAAAAAATACAAACTTGGATCAAGCTCTCTTTGATACTTTTTGTTGTTGCCTGTTTTGCTCTACCGACATACTCTCATGCGGCCGACGCGATTGCTGGGAACATAATAAAAGAACCTCTCTGGAAATTATTAAGAGACGATGCGGGACTGCACACTTTTTGGAACGATATGATGAAGCTGGTGAACAGTTTCGTCGTCCTCCTTCTGATTGTTGTTGCCTTTTGTGAAATACTAAATATCAATATCAGCACTTACGGAGTCAAGAAGATCTTGCCCTCTCTTGTCTTTGCTGTGCTCGCAGCCAACTTCAGCTGGATCATGTGTCGCCTCTTCATCGACTGGGCGAATATTGCGATGAGTCGTTTCAGCGATACTACTTCGATTATTGATCCGCTGATAAACTCACGAACGTCCTTTAATATTGACCTAAGAGAGACCAGCGAACAGGTTTCTGGAGCTGTTATCTTGGGCGACAATGCTGGAACGATCTCATTTTTCCAAGCTGGGATGAAAACGCTTTTTGTCTGGGCTGGCGCGATAGCACTCTATATTCTAGCGTTCCTTTTGCTCCTGCGTAATGCGATTATCATTGCTTTAGCCGTTTTCTCTCCTATTGCCTTCATGGCAATGGTCCTGCCACAAACAAAATCTGCCTTTAACAAATGGTGGACAACATTCATGCAGTGGACTTTCATGCCCACAGTTTCCGTCTTCATGCTTTGGATGGGCTCTAAGGTTCAGGACTCATTGGGATCAAATACCGATCCACTTATTGGATTTCTAATAGCTATCGGCTTTATCTATGGGGCAGTGAAAGTTCCTTTCTCTATGTCAGGAGCTGCAAGTGGGATTATGAACAAGTGGGCCGATATGGGCAAGAAGACGGCTAGCTTCGCTGGCAAAGCCGCATATACCGTCTCTGGCGCTAAAGGTGGTGTCGAGACTCTGAAGACAAACGTAAGCACGGCAGGAATAAAAATAGCTACAAAGTTTAAGGACAAGACCGGGATAGGCTCTGGTCTGGACATTGCCAAGAAAAATCAGGAGATCGCACAGAGAGGTGCGAAGGCGGTTACCGACAAAAAAGTTGGTGCACACATCAAGAGAAACAAGGAAAAGTACGGTATAGAAGAAGAGCGCATCGCCTCGGATGAGGGCTCTACTGAGTCAGCGATGAAGGCAGCAAAAGCAAGCGTCACCGCCGAGGGGAGCCGCTACTACAATGAAACAAAAGGACTTGCGATTGGTGGCGCAGAAGCGAAGAAAAATTCTGAAAAATTTGACAACACTTCCGCAGCGTTTAAGGATGAAATGCTTGTGGAGTATATGGGTAGTCTCGAGAATAGTGCCGCAGGCAAAAAACAAAAAGCCGAGCTTATGGCGGCTATGGGAGACAAGCAGAAGTTCTCGGCGATGGCCGAGAAGGCAGGTACTACCGAGCTGCTAGATGGCGCCATGGTAGAGCAGATTCAGATAGATAATATCAAGACCACAGAGGAGGAAGCAAAGAAATACTCTGACGCCGTCGCTGAGTACCTAAAACATGTAGCCACTGTGACTGCTGGTAATATTGGCAGCATGAATGCTGATGAGCAGAAATCTTTTAGGGATGCAACTGTAAAACTGGCCGAAAAGGGTTTTGCTGTAAGCAATATCGAAAAATTTTCAACAATGAGCGTTGCCGACAAAATAGCTATGACTGCAGAGAATATTAATATCTCTGGTCAACAAGCTGATATCAATAAGGCTTATACAGACGCTCAAAACGAGGTCGTTAGCTTAGCGGCAGAATTACAATCAAGAATGACTATTACCTCAGCAGAAGAAATTCCGGCTTACCTTCGCCATATGATCACATACGACACAAACACCAACAAACTTGTGCTGAACCAGTTCAAGACAAAGCTAGAACGTACAAGAGCAAGCAAATACATGTCTGGCCGTGTCGACGAAGGTGCTACTACGGCTACCTCCATGTACACAGCCGATGAGATCTCAAGTATCCTAACAAACGGTGGGCAGGGTATCACAAAAAAGATGTTGGACCAGTATTATAATAATCAGAAATCAAAAAATACGGCCGCTGACAACCAAAAGATTACCGAGTTCCTAAAAGCATCTCAGAGGATGGCGAGCAACTCCCAAAACGCCAATGCACAAAAAATAACTTCGGGAATGCTTAGCAGCCTTGCAGCTAACGGACAGGGTGGACTAGATGGCTTACACGAAATGGCAGACTCATACAATAAAACTATCGAGGAAACCTATAAAGGTGATGCAGCCTTGATCGCTAAATTTAGAATAAATAAGACTAACGATGCAAAGCTAATGCAAAAAATGCTTAACGATGCCAACACCGGTAGACACGGCAGTCCCTCAACTAGCGCTGAAGCTATTGCCGTCAGGAAAGCTTTTCAGGGCGCCTTTCAGGGAAACAAGAAGCTTTCGTTTACAGGTACATCTTCTTCGCATATTGGAGGAGACTAAAAAAATAAATTATGAACGAAGAAATTACAAAAGAACAATACGACACATTGCTAAAAATTCTTATCAATCTAGGTAAGAGCTCGAATTATCGATCTATTACAGGGATTTGGGGTGAGCTTGTGACACACAGCAGAGAAAACACCGCCCTGGTAAAGCATTTCATGCCCAAGCTCGATGACTTGTTTGTCTCGCTCCTAGGTGCTAAGGCCTCCTTCGCAAAACGCATCGGCGTAGAGGAGCCACACATCAGAAGAGAGGTTATTCAGGCCATATCTACTGGCGATTATAGCCATGCCGTCACCCCCTTAGAAAAGATTTCCATCATAAATACTTCTCTGGATCAGAAGAAAATACCTTTTCAGCTTCCCCCATCATTCGCAGACAGCATTGACACGATCATCCAAGATACTATCATGCTAGAAAACGGGATATACAACGCCTACCTGCTAAGAGTCAAGAACGCAGTTGACGACCTTATTGTCTACTGTAAGAAATACCAGGCAGACACACTACCTCAGATTGAGGACAAGCTGAAAAAAATGGAGGCCGAGTATGATGCGATCCTAAAGCTAGAAATTGATAAGGACTATATAACCGCTTCCAAAAAAGCCAAGAGCCTCCTTGCCGAATTCGGACATATCCCTATCTCACTACAAGACAAAGATTTAGAAACTTTGGGCGTATTTATAAATTTTGAAAGTGATAGCCTGAAGTGCATGCGCGACATTCGCTTGGCGAAACCTACTGGCGAGATTACAATAAATGATATTCGTGACAGCATCGCAAAAATTTATGTCGAAGAAAACATTCTAGCGAACCAAAAATCATCAACAACATAATTGTTTGCCTTTCCCCCCGATATTCTGTAAAATAGAGTAGTAAGATAATACTCTGGAGGGGTCTTGAGGTTCAAAGTACCGCAAAATATCGATATGCAAGATCGAATCATCGGGCCACTCACACTGGTCCAATTTGTGTATGCAGTGGTAGGTGGTGGACTTTGCTATACGATATACATGAAGGTTCCTTCCCCGATGAATCTCGTGATCGTGATCCCGATCGTAATCTTCATCGTTTGCCTAGACTTTGTAAAAATAAATGAACAGCCATTTTTACATTTCTTTCTCTCTGCTCTCCAGTATGTCTCTGCACCAAAACAACGTTTTTGGCACCGTGGCACAGAATCAGACCTTAGTGTAGAAATTTATTCTGTAAAGAAGGATGAAACTCACTTCAAGCACAAGGTTATTTCAGAAGAACAAATGAAGAAATTTGCCGCCAAGACAGATACAGATCAGAGCAAACTTATAAAAATTTAACACAAACAAACAATGGTATTTTCTACACAACAATTTATTGATATCGCTGGGATGAAAAACGGTATTATCATTATGAAAGATGGTAGCTATCGTCTTATCCTACAAGTAAACGCGGTAAATTTTGCCTTGAAAAGTGAGCAAGAGCAAAATTCTATCATTTTTCAATTCCAGAGCTTCCTAAACTCACTTCACTTCCCTATTGAAATTACAATACGTTCCAGACGTCTCGACCTTACCCCATATCTAAACAAGATCAGTACTATTGCCCAGAACCAGACAAACGAACTCACCCGAATACAGGCAGAGGACTATATCGGTTTCGTGTCCAAGCTTATCACTATCGCCAATATCATGAAGAAATCTTTTTACGTGGTGGTACAACACAATACAATAAATGTGAAAAGCACGGGTCTATTTGATAAATTTTTTAGCAAAAATTCACAGACCTTCGATCATGTAAAAATCTCCGATGTAGAGTTCCTTGAAAGTACCAACAAGCTGACTGAAAAAGCAAACATAGTTGCAAACGGCCTCGGCGGGCTTGGCATACACTGTCAGCAGCTTACAACTGAAGAGATAGTTGAGCTTTTCTATGCTATTTACAATCCAGACGAATCAACAAAACAACGTATTACCGATGTCGAACAAATCGACGCTCAAGTTGTTGGTAGCGAATCTGAATCTCCAGATGCCGCAAATGTTGCACTTAGCGCAAGTATTGTAAGAATAGATAATTCTGAAGTTGTGAAGGCCCAGCAAAAGTTTCAGGCAGAACAAAAAACTGCCGTAGAATCATCACCTCTGGGTGCTGGAGCTGGACAAACTGCAGAATCTCCCGAGGCTCCAAGTGAAGACGGGACTGTACCACCGGCAGGTAAAACTCCAAATGGAAATGCGCCACTGCCTACTTCGATTCAGACAGAATCTTTTGCAGACGGAGTAAAGACGGACACAGTCAGTAAAGGTGTTACAAATGGAGCTCAGAAAACTGCTAGCAACTTCCCTACTATAAACACTCAAAATTAATAATATTTCCCAATAATGGACAACACACAAACACAAAATCCACAACAAGCTCCGCAAAATCCCGTACCTGCTGTTGCCCCAGCAGCTGCCATGCCAAGCGCAGCAGCGCCTGCCGTTACTTCAGTTCCTACTCTTGATGCCGTACAAGCTCCGACCGCTGCCATTCCACTAATCGTCAATCCTGTTGTTGATCCAGCTATTTTAGCTGTTGCTGCGCAGCAACAAGACCCACGCGCAATTGCCCAAGCAAATATTCAACAAAGGGAAGCAGTAAGCAAGGCTCCTTCTCTAATACAAAGCTTCTGGAACAAACAACAAGGACAAAAAGCGAACGAAGACCTGCGACAGGGTCTGACGTCTGTTCGCGACATCATCGCGCCAGCTTCGTTTGTTGTGACGCCAAACTATATTCAGATCGGCTCTTACTTCACCAAAACTCTCTTTGTTTTCACTTACCCACGATACATAGAAACAAACTGGCTTTCTCCGATAATTAATTACGACATGACGATGGATATCGGTATGTATATCCATCCACTTGAAACAAAAGATGTGATGATGGAGCTGAGAAATCAGGTTGGCAAGCTTCAATCCACCATGTCTATAGATGTAGAAAAAGGTAAACCGCGCGATCCTGAGCTAGAAACTGCGATTGGCGATATAGAGTCCCTTCGTGATGTCTTGCAGAGAGGAGAAATCAGACTTTTCCAGTATGGTCTATACTTCACCGTCTATGCAACTTCAGTAGAAGAGCTCAGAACTGTGGTGGATCAGCTTGAATCAACTCTTGGAGGCCTTCTGATCTTTACAAAGGAGAGTGTTTTTCAGATGGAACAAGGCTTCACCTCTACCCTACCTCTGATGCAAGACAAGCTCAGTGTCTTACGAAATCTTGACACTGGCTCCCTCTCGTCCACGTTTCCTTTTGTGTCTAGTGAGCTGACCCAAGATGATGGAATTTTGTATGGAATAAATAGACACAACAATTCTCTTATTATTTTTGACCGATTCAATCTCGAAAACTCCAATTCATTAGTTTTGGCAAAATCAGGTTCTGGTAAGTCTTACTTCGTAAAGCTAGAAGCTTTGCGTTACCTCATGCTCGGTACCGACGTGATCGTCATAGACCCAGAAAACGAGTATAAGACTCTGTGTGATTCAGTTGGTGGAAGCTTCCTAGAGATTTCACTAAACTCTGATAAACGAATAAACCCCTTCGATCTGCCAACAAGTGCGACTGATTCCGGCGAAGATGTGCTCAGATCGAACATAGCGTCGCTCCATGGCCTGCTAAACCTAATGCTTGGTGGTATGACCCCAGAAGAAGATGCATTCATCGACAAAGCGCTCTATGAAACTTATGCACTAAAGGACATCACTGTTGATCCAGAAAGTCAAAAAAACGAACCCCCTCTTCTCCAAGACTTTTACAACGTACTAGGCAATATGAAAGGCACAGAGTCAGTAAAAGCAAAATTATCCAAATACGTCGAAGGCACATTTGCAAATCTTTATAACAAACCGACCAATTTCGAACTCAAGCCTGGCTTCGTTGTCTTCTCTGTGCGCGACCTTGAAGAAGCTCTCCGGCCTATCGCTATCTATACTGTGCTTGATTATATTTGGACCAAGATTAGAATGACGATGAAACGTCGCATCCTGATCGTTGATGAAGCTTGGTGGATGATGCAATACGAAGACTCCGCGCGTTTCCTCTATGGCTTAGCGAAACGTGCTCGTAAATACTACTTGGGTCTCACTATCATCAGTCAGGACGTAGAAGACTTTTTGGCAAGCCGTTATGGTAAGGCAGTTGTGAACAACGCTTCTATGCAAGTTCTGATGAAACAGTCCACTGCATCTATCGACATTGTGGCTTCAGTGTTTAATCTTACCGAAGGTGAGAAATATTTACTTCTCGAGTCAGATGTTGGTGAGGGCTTATTCTTTGCTGGGCTCAATCACGTTGCTTTCAAGGCAGTCGCCTCATATACCGAGGATCAGATCATAACAACTGATCCAAAACAATTAATGGCAAATGAGAATTAATATACCAAAATTTGCAGAAGGCGCAGCGGCGAGCAGCACACTGACTATTGTCGGCGTGTGTCTTGTTATAGTCGTAGCAGCAGTTCCAATCATCGCTGTCTCCTTCTCGGCTATGGCACTCTGGAAAAGTCCAGAAACTATACCCACGGTATCCGGCTCAAGCCCACAATATGGCGAAAGTGGCGCTTCAATTGTTCAGGGCGATCTAGTGACAACTTGCCCGATATTAAACACTCTTTCAAACAGCCCTGTAGGAACTGGCTACACCATCGCGAATTACCCCAAATGGGTAAGCATAATCAACGATGCAGCTAGCGGCAAGAGCGCTCCCCCAGCGCTGATTATGGCTATACTTTGGCACGAAAATGGTGATTACGTCCCTGTTCTGGCAGACAAGTGTACGACAGGCACAAATTGTGATCACGGTTGGCCAATTTCATCTGCGAATGCTTACGGACCTTTTCAATTTCAGAATGGAACATGGTGGCGTTTTGGTATGACAGCAGATGAGAAAAAAGCTGCCTATGATGCTGGACTTGTCAGTGACACTGTGCCAGCATTAAAATTGAAACAATCAGGAAAATGGCTAAACGACAAAATATTTGATCCAACACGTGCCGCTAAGGGAGCCGCAGACATGGAATCGTATTATATTGATAAAAGTGAACAGACCACCTTCAAAGACAAGCTCATGGAAGCAATCGGATATTATAATAACGATACTGTTTATAAAAATGCTGTGTATAGTGCATACGAAAAACTATCTGCCTGCCAAAAGTCAGCCTCAGGAACAGCAGACGCACCTCCGGCTAGCCTAAGTCTGACAGAAAAAGTACTTTGGTGGGCACGGCACGAAGTGGCATTAAGTCCAAATTTAAATTCAAAACCGCCATTTGGTTATCATACCGCAAATAGTGAAAATAAAGTAAAATACATGAATAGGGATGTATCCAACAGCACTTCAGTAGTTCCTGGCGACTGGCGAGATCTTGGCTGGTGCGTCGCTTTTGTTACCTGGGTCTACGAAAAAGCTGGCTATAACATTCGCACAAGTATCTTTGCGTCTCCAGTTCCGGCTGAAAAGTTTTTTGACGACAATCATACTTGGATTTCTCAGGAGTCTCTGGCAGCAACCAATCCAAAGCTTCTCAAAAATAGCATCCTACCTGGGGACATAATCATTATGCACTCTGGTGCTTCGGTTTCAGGCATGCATGCTGGTATCGTTGAAAGTGTTGACGCAGACGGTCGGATCCATACAATAGAAGGAAATGTTGGTCACGATGAGGTCGCAAGAAGAGATTATACAATAAACCAGTGGCTTGGCGGAGGCAGTTCAAAAAGAATTATTGGCTTCGCTAGATGGTAAATCGCCTGTCTCTGTCATCCCGACCATAGCGGAGGGATCTCCTAATAGTAATAATTTAATTTGTAAGATCTCTCCACCTATGCGACAAAGCGCATAGAGTCGAGATGACAAATGAAAATATAAATAATTAAAACCAAATTATATGAACAAAGAGATCAAGAACTTAGTCATGTCAGTCTACACCACCGTGTTGATTACAATCTTCGCGGCAGTGGTTATATTTTGGTTTTTCTCACGTTCCTTTGCAACGATACATGTCGTGCCAAATGACGCAACTGTAAAGATTGATGACGGTTTAGCCACAGAGATCACTGGTGGCTCTCTTCGCGTCAATTTGACGCCAGGGACACATAAAGTTTCAATCGACTCAGACAAATATATTGGAATTACCAAAGATGTGACCTTTAGCAGAGGCTTCTCTAAGCAAGTAAGCTTTGATCTCAAAGCTCTACCAAACCCGACGCAGATTACTAGCGCTGGGAAACTTTTAGCAAAAGGTAACGATTTCAATAGTGCGTACTATCTCAGCGGTGATAACAAAACATTATACAAAATTGGAGTGACGTTAGATGAAAATGACGCAATTCGTATCAAGCAAAATAGACCCATCACTGATCCAAGATTAGCTGGTATCGAAAGTATCGCTTGGTCGCCTACGGGCGAGCTTGCTTTGTTCAAGAAAGGCAGTAGCGCTTTTCTTTTTGACTTCATGCGATATGATTTTATTCACCAGACAGAAACCCTTTGGGCAAACAACGTCGGAGAGATAGCCTGGTCTCCTGACAATACCGAGGTCGCATATGTGTATACTGGTAATGGCGAAAATTCTCTAATATTATCCAATTTTACAAATACTTCAGTCGATCGCGTTCTTGATCTGCGTGATTATAAGATTAATAATCCGATTCTACGCTGGTCACCTGACTCTGAATGGTTGCTTTTGATCCCACGCAACGCTAATGCTAACGAAAATAAAATCTACGCGTTTAGCGTCTTCTCGAGGCAAATCAAGGCTATTACCGACAACGGGAATCAACTAGATGCGACCTTCTCGCCAGACAGCAGCAAGATTTTGTACTCGACTTATTCAAAAGATCCAGAAAATTCTACGGTCTCTCTCCTTTCTGTCATGAAGAAGGACGGTAGCGAGAAAAAGTCGCTGGAAATTCGTGCTGATATCAATAAATCAGCTTGGAATAAGGACTCAAAAAATATAATTGTGGCAAATTATAATGATGTGACAAAGCAAGAAATAGTGTATAATTTTGATACAGACCAAAAGCTGCAAACTGGTTTTTCTATTAGCAATTTTGGCAATTTGATAATCAGATCGCTGATCCTTACAGACGATAATAAGATTATTTTGTTTGAGACGAACGACGGTATTTATGCGTTGAAGGTAGAATAATTATTGGCTGTCATCCCGACCGTAGCGGAGGGATCTCCTAATAGTAAACATTCAATTTATAAGATCTCTCCACCTATGCCACAACGGGCATAGAGTCGAGATGACAAGAATTGAAAAGAAAATCATATACAAGACAATGTAATGTTTTAAAATTGTAAATTGTAAATTTAGCGATAGCCGTGGAGGGGTCTTGGCTGATCAGACAAACAAAATTAGTGCCTACAAAAGTGAACTTGATAGAATCAAGGGCTTGCTTCGTAGTGGTGGTTTACCAGGCAGCGAAGCGCAGCAACTACTTAAGCGTGGACGCGAACTAGAGAGAATCATCGATGACGCCAGCCTTATACGAGGTGTGCAGGCTGCGAAACAAAAACCTGTGAATCCGTTTGGCGCAGATACTTCTGAGGCTGAAATTGAGGCAGAGGAAGCCGAGATTGACGAAGAAACCGGAGAAAAAATAGATAGTGAAGGCAACCTGATCCAAGCAGAACAAGATGCAACTCAGGCAGAGACAGAAGTAGCGAAGAGCGATCTTGCAAAAGAGGAAGTGGCACAGCTGAAAGATGAGGGCGGATTTGAGAAAAACACGAAACAAGGACAAGAAGGTAAAGGTCTAAGCGCTCCAGCTGGCGCAAATGCGGCAGGCCAATCAGCAGCGCCTGCCGCAGCCCCAACAGCAAATCCAGAGGATGCAGATAATAATCTAGCTGGCGGCAAGGCACTTGGAGCGAAAAAACCTGTCAGCGCACAAGGCAGCCCTTCAAATGGGATGCAGGCAGCAACGCCAAAACCAGCAGAAGAAAAAGCTGAAGGAGCTTCAGGCGGAGGAGGCTTCTCGGGCTGGGCGAAACAAATTGGCGCCAGAGCTCAGGCTGGGATTAAAGATGGCATAAAAAACGTCAAGGAAAAAGCAAATAAGGCGCTCACAAAAGCAGGCATGAAGCTCTTCTGGAAATGGGCAGGCCCATATATTATTGGCATCGTCGTGCTAGCTCTCTTAGTCCTTGTCGCTTTTGCAATATTCGGTAGCCTTTGGAGTACCGGTAATTCTGGAACTAATGGCAGCACCTATGTCCAAGCCGTCGATCCAATCAAGGACAAGGATTGGCTTGGCAGATTACTTCAATACAGCGGCGACAAAGAAATTAGCGATGCAAAATCTATTGAAACTATAGGGGTTGTCAGAAAAGCCCTGACAGATATCCAAGCCGATACAACTCTTTCAGCAGAAACACGCGGCAAAGCCACTGTTGCTTTGGCAGACCTAAGCTCCTATGAAAACACCAAAGATGCAACCTCGAAAAAAGCGGCGGCGGCCAAAATTCTAGCCGATATTAAGAGCATTACCGACATATATTTTGCTTGTAAGAGTTTATACACAAACACCTACTACTCAATCGGTCCAGAAGGTGAACTCGACTCACTCAAGAAAGACGGCGTGTTGCCAGCAGTTCTAAAAATCAAGGACCGGACATACACAAATCCAGAATACCCCGTCGATCCTCGTCTCTGCGGTCTCCTAACGGCAATGGCCGACTCCAACACCGGTATTGATCACACCAAGATCCCTCTCTTGAGACTTTCTTTTCGTGGCAACCATTCAGCATCAGGAAGCTCTGGCAGCCATACAACTTCACACTATTGTGGCCAAGGTGTAGATATCAACGACCCAAGAGTCAGCGGCGATGAAGTAGTTCTTTCAGCTGAGATCAAACGCTGGATGTGGCTAAACGAGGCTACTCTTAAGAAAAATAAATTTTGGCCCGAGGAGATGTTCGGCGGTCCACCACACACTGACCAAATAAACGATAGCGTGAAGTTGCTCGCAGACAAAAAAATTGATTCTGATGATCATGTACATATTGGCTTTGGTTTTTGCATAAAAAAATAAGTATTTCCAATAAATGAAATTACCATTTTACAAACAATTCATCATCATCGCACTTATGCTCGGCATTACTTTTAATGCTGATCTTTCTCGTTTTGCACAGGCCGCAGATGAGGCAGTTGATACCACAGGTGTAGCTGCAGAGAACGAAGACACAACGAACCAAGATGTCATAAATGCTCAGCCGAGCTTTCCTGAATTTGATGAAATAAATTACTCAGACGATGCCCCAGAGTTTACTGATTTCGGGGATGAACAAGCAGCTGCGCCGGCTTCCATGGGAGCCCTACAGGCACTTTCAGACGCCACCAAAGATATCTCTGACGATACAGATGCAATTTTTAATCTTTCATCCGCGCTTGGATTAGACAACAACGGAGTTTCCAGAATTACAATGCCTTCAAGCGACCTTGATAAAATCAAGAATATCTACTACATGGCAAAAGTCTTGCCAGATTATGAAAACGACTATACAAGCCTTTACCGTGACTTGCCTGCTCCGTCTCGCGCAGAAGTTGATAAGGCTCTCACCGCTGAAGCGGCAAAAACTACGCCTTTATTTAATTCGCCAGAGATGTACTTTTCTTACTTGAAAGATGGCGGTGATACAGTTGCGGCCAGCGACATGGTTGGGAATATTGATATTTTCAATAAATTGGTTCTGTCTGCCGAAGAAAGACTAGATAGCCAAAAAATACGACAAATTTGGACACAGCTTGCGACAGATATCGGGGTGGGCAAAGAGATCACTGCTGACCCAGCGATAATCGCAAGAATCGCTGGCTTGACAGTCGCTAACGTCACCGCAACATTACAAGGCGGCACTCCGGACGACAAAGCTGTTATCAGCGCAAAAATTACAAGTTTTCTTAGCACGAGTATGATTGATATCCGCATCGTTAAAACACTGGTCTATTTAGTCACGCCGAAGAGCCAAGGAGGCGCTGGCCACTGGAAAATTACCGTATCCAGAATCTTCCAGAATAGCGACAACTCAAGTGAATCTCAGCCGACAAAAGCGACATTGACAACCAACACAACCAATACCACAACCACCTGTCCCGAGACAGCAACTGCAGCAGAATGTGGATATTTGCAAACATCGCGAGCGACTGCTGAAGTCGAAGACGCAAACGGCCAGCAATACGAAGCCTATATCCAAGATCTTGCGAAACAAGAAGATGTCACTTTGACAAATACTGCGACCGCTGCCGAAGTTGATGCAGCGAAAAAACCGACTTCGGTGCATGCAGGAGGTCAAGCGATAGATATTTCAGAAATTGATGATATCCGTTGTACTGTTATCCAGAAAAAACGAATTGGATCAGACAAAATATCTGCAAAACCAATACAACCGATCAAGCTTGCCTGGCAAACAAGCGAAGGCTACGCTGCTTCTGGCGGAAATCAGGGTGATGATGTTATGAGTACGATGAAGGCCATCGCATCCGATTCCGTAAAGGAGCTTTTGACTTCATTCAACGGTGATTTAAACTACGACGGAGATTTATCGCGAGCAAGCTTTGATGATATTTTGATGATTCTCGGCAAATCAATGGTTGGCTATGCTATCAGCGGAAATGGGCAGGTGGCCCTGAAGGGTTTTGACACAAAAGAAACTCTGAAAAATCTTGGTGGTATGTATCTGGCTGACTACATGGGACTGCCTAGAGAAATTTTTACAGGGACAAATGCAATCGACTCTGCAAACCCCCTGAAGGATATTGAAAATATCAAATATCTTATTGGCCGAACTGCGATAGAACAACGCTTAGGTCTGGCATACGGTTCTCTCGATAGTTCTATCACCGTAAATGGCGAAACCAAAAATAATCTTGAGGGTCTTGTAACAAATATCGGACGAACAAAGCTTGAGCACGAAATGGGACTAGTGCAGGGTGCCCTAAAAGATGTAAACACTGATGTGCCTATCGATGTCGCGATTGGACAGAGTATTATAGAACAGGAGCTCAATCTAAAAGCAGGAACCTGGCCTTCTACTTCAATAGGCTGGTCTGCACTCAAAGGAGTGCTACCAATTCTACGAACTCAGATAATGAAAAGTGATCCTGGTTATATCGATGGCCTTCTTCATCTTGCGAACGGGACAACACAGGCACTGATTAACGGAAAACTGACAGAAAATGGAGCAACAACATCTTTCGATGCATGGGACTATGCTAAAAAGGTCGGAAAAGTACGCATGGATGACACTATTACGGGACTGAAATATTTTGCATCCTACAATGACGCATACCAGCTGCCACAGGGCACATGGGAAAAGGCGATCGCTATGGACACAGAGGCATTCAAAACTATTGGTGTCTATACCTTGGCTCGTCTTCTAGGAGACGACTCCCTCGCACCAGATACAATAAATAAGCTTCCTGCTGGCGTTACTGCTGCAAGTGTTACTTGGGAAGAAGGTGGCCTACCATACACATACACCTCAATGCAAGGACTTGGCTCCAGCGATTTTGGACGCTTTGGATTTAGAACATGGCTCCGCGAAAACTTAAATCCCGCCAAAACTCAGGATCAGGCATGCAAATCAAACCATACTGGTCTTGATATCAATGTAGCAGTAACTAACAACGCTGGACGGACATTTGCCCAATCCATGGACATTATCAAAGCACAGCTTTGTCCGCTAGATGTTGTCATACCATACTCTCTAAACTACAGAGAAGGTCTTGCAGATAAATCTGTTGCGACAGATACAATCGTCGATATCCCTCAAACAAAAGCAACAGCGATTGGCCTTGATAGTCTTGATCTATACCGAATCATGGGCTACTACGACGCAAATGGCAATGATGTATTCAAACGGATTGGATCAAAAATTCTATATTATGCTCTAGCGAACAAGGCTCTTAGCGGCGATGACAAGCTAAAGATCGATTTGAAGGACATAAATCCTGTCGTTAAAACAGATAACAAAGAGATCAATTTCTATATCGATCATATTTTCAGAGGAATCGATCTTGCAAAAAAAATAAAAACCGATTGGGAGATCGTCAAGAAAGATTCTTCGCAGGCAAAGGTAATCGCCGACAAGATTGACGAAATTGTCGCTCGCCTTGGTACGACTTTTACCGACGGTGAATCCGACGCTTCCAAATTCCAAAAAATCGCATTGATTGCGAAAGATGTTACTCTTTTAGTGGATGATCTGAAGACTCAAATTGTTCAACTTAAGACTTATTATGAAACGCTGCGCGATGTTGATTCCCAGAAAAAAGTTCAACAAATTAACGCAATGATAATCGACATCAACGAGCTTATAAGATGCTTAGCTGAAATGATCGCAGGCAAAGAAATCAAACAAGTAGATGACCTGCAGATAAACCAAATACAACTGACTCTCGATACGAAATCAACTGTCACCGACAACTCTGCAGAAAGACGGAACAGCAAAAAGATCTCGCCTTGGAAATTGACCTCTCTTTTGTTTGGTTTCCTTGCTGGCAAAACAAATCTATCAGACACATTTATCGCAATCGGCTCTGGAGTCGCAGAAGCGAATTTGGGACTACCGGCCAATTCCCTCCTGTATCTTGTTCAGAATTATGAAGAACGTGGCTTACAAACGGTTGAGGGGTTTTATGAGGCCATAGGACAAGCGAGAATAGAAGAACAATTCAATATGCCTGCTTTCTATTTTCAGGGATTTTCGCTAGACAGCAAAATGCCAAAGTTTAACGTGAACAACAAGCTTCTAAAGCAGTGGTTGCCTGACTCCGTACCTGCTGGTAGCGGAAGCAGAAATTACACTGCCGTCAAAAAATTGACAGATCAGCAGTTTGATCAATTCATAACGCAGCTACTCTTTCCTGAGCTTGTAATCAATCAATATGGCAGCCTCGTTCCAAAACAAATTACCGGTAGCCCGATGCCGTCGGCAAACTACAACAACATGATTTGGGACGCAGAAGCAAATTGGCAAAAGATCCGAGCGCAGGACTTAGCTGCTAACGGCCGAAATACTATGGGCGAAAAAACTCTCAGTGATGTAATAAGAAACATCGATGAGCGCGGATATGGTGATGGACTCAGAACTGCTGAGGAGGATCTATCTTTCAGAATGGGCTATCCGACAAATGCATATACATCAATGACCTCGGGAACAAGCTCTGATTTAGGCAAATACTCCTCAACCTCTACGACCATAGACAATGTCTTCAATATTCCAAAAGGCTCAACTCAATCTCTGTTTACTGGCGAAAATAGCCTTTACTCAACCTCTCTTACAAATAAAGAAAAGAATCTCATTGAAGCCTCCACCCTAAACCTTGGAACAAATTTTGTAGAAAAATATATACAGCTGATAAATGGTGAAATCTTGCCAGGCGAAATGGATATGTACGCTTATGGACAAAAAGCAGATTACATCTCGATCAATCCCTATGCAAAGACCCCAGATACAGCAGACACGTGCCCTGTCATCTATACCGATAACGGCTCATTTCAAGTTAATAACAGCGATACTTACTTAGCAAATGACTCATTCTGCTACTACGACCAAAAAGGTCGACACTGTTTTCAAAGTGCAGACGAAGCACAACGTTTTGCAAATGAAAATGAAGTCGATAGCTTGAAGCATATGCGTCTCGAGGACACAAACGGTGACGGCAAAATTGATGAGAAGGACGAGGAGATTGGTAACGACATCTTAGGCTATATCGCGATGAAGCTTACTATTGCATATAACGTTGCTTTGCAAGCGCCTGGAGCTGGGCTTGATGCATTTGGCCGTCCGGCCACTGATGGTGCAGGTAACAATAATGGTGCGTCACTCCGACTCGGCTATTCGGAAATTTATTTTGGCCTGACTAAGTTTGTCAACGACAAGAAGATGAAAACGATCTTCGACGACATCAAGGTAGATGGAAAACAGATGAACTCGGGCGTAGCTTTTGGCTTAATTGCTCAAACATCAGACCTTCCTACTGAAATTTTGACAAAGCTATTTTCCAGAACTACTATCGACGCTCCTGTCGCAAATTATAAGAGAATAGTAGGACGAGAAGAAGCACAAAAGATTATTACGGGCAAAATGTTTGATTTTGTCAGTAGCCGTGACCTGGGCGTAGGACCATTTGAAGCCAAAATGTTTGACGCTGGCGACTTTTACGACATTCTGCACGGTGACTACAGCTCAGTCGTCCGTGTCGGCGCAAAGCTGGTTGATGACCAAATGGAGTTCAAGCCTGGCACTACCGCTCTGATCGCCGCAGCTGGGTCTCTGAGCACCCTTACCTGTGCTATGGCCCAAGCAGGAGGACAATATTTTGGGAAATTATTTGGACTTTCCAATTTACCTCTAAACGGTATCAGCGGCACTAAAGATTTTATCGATACAATTGGAGAAACAAAAATAGAGGAGGCTTTGGGCCTTCCAACCGGCTCTTTCCGCGGAAACAGCATTGACTCGGTGATCAATAACGTTGGCGCGATAAGTTTTGCCGTTGCCTTCAAAATCCCACAAAAAAACGGCATAACTTATAACGACATTGTCCCTATACTTGGCGAAAGTAAAGCATCGGCTATTAAAAATTCAAGTGATCTCGATAAGCTAAAAGCAGTGCAGAGGTTCTTAGTCAACTCACCCGTCATTTCAAACGTTGCCAACGCTGGCATGCGCACGCTTGAGGCGAAGATCAAGGATAATACCAGCTATGTGATGAATAAATTTGCCTCAGCAAACCCTGCAGATCTGCAAAATTCTATTGGACCAAACTCAAGTAAAGATGAAATAACTTGGCACAACGATGTCGCGGCTTTTGTCTACCTTCTTTGGAATCTTGACGCAGGCTTCTCAATCGATGGGGGTTCAAGCTTTAGATTGTTCTCCAAACAATTAACGACAAATGCGTATACAAGACTGGTTGCAGACAAAGTAATCCAAAGAGCGGGTGCTATGGGGCTAGGCAATGCTCTTGGTCTTGACGCATCAGAGTCTGAAGGCGCCGCAAACTTACTTATAAATTTTCAAATAATTTTCTTCTGTAGTAGCCCGAATGATGATCCGCATGGCAAAAGCCACCAAATAACATCAAGTGGAACCTGTATTATTCATAGCGAAAACGATAGTGGCTTTGGCTGGACGACAGACACAAAGGATGCCGAGCCTATGTATCACAATTGGGGATATGTATATTCAAACTTAGACAAAATCTTCAATTTTAAGCTAGATGAAAGGGCAAAAGTCCCACAAGGAACTTTTGCCCAGATGATCCGTGAACCACAAAATGCGGCTCGAATCGCCTTGAAAGTTGCAACTGGTAAGCTTGACCAGAAGTTCGAGCTCGATCCAAACGCAATCAGTTCGTTTAGTGGCTTATTTAGATACCTTTTTCCAGATGAAATTGCTGCTGCCCAAACACCTGAAGACCGAAGTGCTGATATTTTACTTGCGCAAGGTCACGCAAACATTGATGACGCGATTAGCGCCAAGAAGGCTGAGCTTGCTGGCTATCAGGACTCTTACAATTCCCTATTCGCCCACTTAGTACCCCTTGCAGACAAACTGATGATTGATAAGAGTTTGGAGGGCCAGCTGTTGATGGGCATCGAGAATATTCTCATGAGTCAAGACGATATACCTGCAAAAAATGAGGCATTTATGAATAACGCTTTGGCGAATATTCCCGACCTGAATAAGGACGCAACAAGATGGCAGATTTTCAAAGAAATGTCAGACATGTTTGAAATGCTTATTCCTGTAGCAATTCCCGTCAGCAAAGCACAGCGAGAGCTAGCCGTACTCGAGTCGCAAAAAAAGGATATTGAAAATCAAATTGCAGCCAAGAATGCGCAAAAAACTGCAGATGTTGTTACCGCAAGAAACGCAAAAGCGACAGAGCTTGATAAGAAAGCGGACGGAATTCCCGAAGGAATAGCAAGGGTGTTCGACAGAGTCTGGGCCTGGGCAAAAGATGCTGCAGCAGAACAAATTCACAACAAGATTCTAGACGTTAAATGGAATGGCCAGAAAATTGGCATCGACATGCCAATGGAAGATGTAAGAATGATCTTCCGCGATATAAGATATATCTCAATTGCTGGAATGGCGATGAGCGCAAATCTTGTTCAAATCCAGATTGACCGTATTGGCACAAATAACTGCAATCCAAAGGAAATCTCAGATGGTAAATGTCCGACTGCGGTTCCAAGCGGATTCCGACTTACCTACGCCGACTTCCATGCTTCACTATTTGGCATTAGAGAAGTTGATGTTAATAAATTATCAGCATATGCATATGTGACCGGAAATGTAGCAAACCCGGCAACAACACCTTATAATTCTTCAAACATTACCTGTCCTGATTCTGGCTCAGGCCAATTCTCCGCTGGTGTAGACTGTCTTGGCCAGGTCACTCCAGGGTATCAGAACACAACTCTTTCAATTCAAAAACAAACTGAAAAAAATTATGATTATTCGCCAACAAACTATGCAGCTACATTAGCAGAACAGCAAGGGATTATTGATCAAGCAAGATTTTCAGCAGAAGAATACTGTCTTACAAAAACAACCAAAGAAAACCCTGCATATCAGAGCTGTTATGAAGAGTATATGAACGTCGACCCAGCTTACCAGCAAGCAATAAACAATGTTGATATTCTAAACAACCCGGCTAATCACACTGGCGAAATAGCTGTAACTAAAAATACTATTCTAGGACAAGCCAAAAAGAGTGCATGGGAAAACTTGCAGTACAAGCTGATGGATATCGGACTTTGGAAGCTGGACGACAATGTCTTCCCTGGTTTTAGCAACATCCTTATGAACGGCAGTCCAGATGCAAGAGTCGCAGGTTTTGCAAAATATTTTGAAAACGGCCTTACTAACGGTCATTTATTTGGAATCAAATTTGATAGACTTTCTGGCGCTGAGCTTCTGATCGCAAACTTTGCGATGCAATTTCTCGATCATAAATTTATTAACCCAGATAAGAACGCATTACAAAATTCATTCTTAGACTTCGCGGGTGGCCCTGGCCTAAGTGCAATGACCGATTGGGTAGTCAAAAACTCCAAAGATTGGTTTGGCTTCAAACTACCACCTGATATTTTCAAGGGACTTATGGTCGGCTTGTGTACTGGTAAATGGGGATTAACCGATGTATCTTTGGATCAAGTAACCGGTTCCAGCAGCGCGCAGACGACAGATGTAGGACGAGGAATCAAGCTTCCAACACTAGGCGCAGCACTAGTGAGCTTTGGCTCAAACTGGGTTTTCAATTGGGCTGATAAAACCTTCAAATGGAAGGTTGGTACTGCATTAACAATCTTCTTGAAAAGCTATGAACTTTATAAAAATATAAAGCTGATTTCTGATTTACAATCCATAAAAACTCTTAAGGATTTAGCTGACGCATCGGGCGCGACGAAGGCTGCGGTTGCAGCTGCAGCTGGCGTGAAGGATGTTGGGGAGATTAAAGATGCGAAGGCATTAGACGACGCAACCGCTGCTGCAGAAGCCGCTGCCGCACTGATAATTTTGCGACTGATTGTATATTTTGTTTCTCCTGCAATTCAGCGAACGATATATGCGGTCTGGGGCGACGATATACGGCAGTTTGAAGCAGATAATGGCTTGGTCCCTGGCAGCTTAGATATTTTGATAAATGCGGTGATCGACCTTGTTGTAGCGATTCTATTAGTAGCACTTGTCTGGGCCCTCACTGCGACAGCAATCTTAGGTCCGGAAACTGGTGCAATAATCATGGGAGCCGCTCTCTTGCTTGTTTCGATTTTACTTAATGCGTTACTCTTTGTCGCAATCCCTTTATTTATATTGAGCAATCTCTTCGGCGTGTATGAAGTCGACATCTACTGCACTGCTGACGGCTATTACCCATATATCGACAGCGCTAGATCAACACGTCACTCTGGCTTTCTTGGCGTTAATCATCAATATAACCAAACGTATCCACCAAGCTATGTTACTAAGGATAACGACATCAGCGGCCTTGGTATTTGGGGTGGCAAGATAAACGGTAGACAAGAAGAAGTTACAAAAATAATGCAAAACAATTCAATAGCAGCAGCCCAATATAAGGCGAAGACCCTGATCGGCGATCTTCTAAACCTTCAGAAATTCACAAAATACAACGACTCCTCTAACGAGCCAACTGTACCGATTCAAA
>Ga0194057_10000383_pt1 | contig 22894 bp, 24 predicted proteins | sample SepL4415m_MetaG_FD_155474 | JGI IMG/M metagenome (GOLD analysis project Ga0194057, IMG submission 155474) | Anoxic zone freshwater microbial communities from boreal shield lake in IISD Experimental Lakes Area, Ontario, Canada - Sep2016-L442-15m | ecosystem: Environmental > Aquatic > Freshwater... | reverse complement strand
TCGATGGGGTCGCACCACAGGGACGACAGGGACGACAGGGACGACAGGGACGACAGGGACGACAGGGACGACAGGGACCACAGGAACCGCTGAGGCGGGTCGGACAACGGGGACTGGTCGGACTACTGGGAATGCTCGGCCTGTTGGCGGTCCTGGCCTCGGGATGCAATAACGGCACGTCGGTCACCACGCCGTTCAACACCACCGCACCGGTGCTCCAACACGGTCCCGAGTACGAGGTCAAGGTTGGTCACGTAGACGGTCTGGGCCAGGTCCTGGTCGACGGTCAAGGGATCACCCTCTATCTGTACGCCACCGACCAGAAGGACCGCCCGTCACGGTGCTACGACATCTGTGCGGTCCAGTGGCCACCTCTGGTCGTGCCTCCTGGGGTGAGCCGGCCTATAGCCGGCCCCGGCATCGACTCCCGGCTCCTCAGTACCGTCCCTCGAACCGACGGCACTACGCAGATCACCTATAACGGGTGGCCCCTCTACCTGTGGCCACCGGATCGGGAGCCAGGTAAGGCGACTGGCCAAGCACTGACCAACGCCGGTGGGCTCTGGTACGTCCTCTCTCCTGCCGGTAAGGCCATCATCACCCCGGTCGGCTGAGGCAACCCGGAGCGGCCCCTATGGGTGGTCGCCGAGGAGGCGCAGTGCGTTCCGGTAGCGGTGACCGTTAGCCACGTAATTTTCAGCCGACAGCTGGATCATCCGGTGGTTGGACTTTCCGAGGCGGATCTCGGCGGGCACACCGACGGCCAGCGCACCGGCCGGTACCACCATCTTGTTGGGAACGATGGCGTTGGCACCCACAGTGGCGCCGGTCCCGACCACGGCATGGTGCAGGACAACCGAGCCTGAGCCGACCAGCGACTCATCCTCCAAGATGCAGCCCTCCAAGTGGGCCAGGTGCCCGATGACGCAGCCATCGCCCACGATGGTCGGAAACCCGGGTCCAGCATGGATCACCGTTCCGTCCTGCACCGATGTGCGCGCCCCGATGGTGATGGTCCCGTAGTCGCCCCGCAGGACGGCTCCGGGCCAGACGGTGGCCTCGGCTCCGATGGTGACATCACCGATGAGGACGGCATCGGGGTGGATGTAGGCCTCAGGGTGGATCACCGGGACCAGGTCTTCGAGTTGGTAGATCGGCATGGGCTGACTGTAGGGCACCAGGGATCGGCTGGACCGGCCTGTCTCAGTCCCACGAGCCGCCACCCCTCTGTGGCCCCCTACAATCAGGTCATCACCCCCGTCCGCTAGGAGGAGTCCGACCATGAGCGATGCAGCGGCCCTCGGCCATCCGGTGTTCGATGCCGACAACCACTACTACGAGGCACTCGACGCCTTCACGCGGCACCTCGATCCATCCCTGGGCACCCGGGTCATCCAGTGGTCCGAGATCGATGGGCGCAAGTACCACGTGATCGGCGGTCGGGTCAGCCGTGCCGTCACCAACCCCACGTTCGACCCCATTGCCATGCCTGGTGCCATGTACGACTACTTCCGCGGCAATCCCGACAACCGCAACCCGATGGAGTTCCTGGCCCGCCGTGAGCCCATCCGTCCCGCGTACCGTGACCCGGCGGCCCGGATGATCGCTCTCGATGAGCAGGGCCTGGCCGGGTGCCTCCTGTTCCCCACTCTGGGCATGATCTATGAAGAGCCGCTGGCCCACGACCCCGAAGCGGTGTGCCACCTCTTCCGGGCCTTCAACCGCTGGATGCTGGAGGACTGGACCTTCAACTACTCGGACCGGATCTACGCCGCCCCCTACCTCACGCTGGCCGATCCGGCCTGGGCCGTCGAGGAGCTCACCTGGGCCCTCGACAACGGAGCCCGGACCGTGGTGATGCGTCCTTCTGCCCCGACCACCGCCCTGGGCCGACGGTCGCCCTTCGACAGCATGTTCGACGGCTTCTGGCAGTTGGCCAACGATGCCGGTATCACGGTGGTCGTCCATGCCGGTGACAGCGGCATTTCCTCCAACGGCTACGCGGTCGACGGGTTCGCCGCCACCTTCAGTGGAGGGTGGAAGCCGTCGATCAAGTCGTTCGCCATCGAGCAGGCCATCCGCGACTATCTGCTCTCGATCGTCTTCGAGAACATGTTCGAACGCTTCCCCAACCTCCGGGTGGCCTCGGTGGAGAATGGGGCGCAGTTCCTGCCCGAGCTGATCGCCAAGATCCGGTCCACCTCGAACAAGATGCCCGGCTACTGGGCCGACGATCCCATCGACACCTTCCGGCGCCACGTATGGATCAACCCGTTCTGGGAGGACGACGTCAATCAGGTGGCTGACTGCATCGGTCCGGACCGGGTCATCTTCGGATCGGACTGGCCCCATATCGAGGCTCTGCCCGAGCCCATGGACTACCTACGCGAGCTGAAGGAGTTCGACGCAGTGGAGAAGAAGCAGATCCTCTTCGACAATGTCCAAGAGCTTCTGACCCTGCGTCCCACGTGAGCCACCGCACAAGCACCTGCTGACAGGCACTGTCAGCGAGGTTGTCCAGTCCCAGCCGACTCAGTGGCCAGCGCCCCGTCCCCGGGACCGCTTGGCGCGCTTGCCGTGGTGCGTCGTGTGGTGGGAGGCATTACGGATGTTCTGCTCGCGGTTCCGAGCCCGCCGGCTACGGCCTACGAACCCACCGGCGACGATGACGACGAGCAAGATCGACATGATGACCCAGATGAACACAGGCGCTCCTTGAACGTTTGGTAGATCGGCCGCCGACATGTGTAGTCGGACCGTCCACCCCTTCGGATACCCGCACGCTAGGCCCACCGGTCACTTGCTGTCACCGACCGTATGGTGCGAACCATCGAGATCCGGAGGATTGAGTAGGTTCTCCACGTGCGCCACCGGATCTCCACCGCCGACCGCAGGGCCGTGCTGATCCTCATGGCCGTGCCGTTCGTGTGCTTCGTCGTGCCGGCACTCTTCGGGTCACCCGCCATCACCGGTGACAACTACATCCAGAACTTCCCCCTGCGTGCGTTTACCGGCCAGTTGCTCCGCGAGGGTCATCTGCCGCTGTGGAATACGTACATCTGGTCCGGGAGCCCGCTGCTCGGAGGCATGAACGCCGGGTCGTTCTTCCCCCTCACGTTCCTGTTCGTTCCGCTCCCAGCCGTCATGGCGTGGGTTCTCAATCTGGTAGTTGTGTACTGGGCGGCCGGACTGGGCTGCTTCTGGCTGATGCGCAGCTACGGCCTCAGCACCATGGCCTGCCTGTTGGGTGCGGCCACCTACGCATGGACCGGCTGCATGGTCGGCCAGATGGTCCACCTCGGGGTGATCCAAGGGATCGCCCTGATGCCGTTCCTAGTCTTGGCTCTACTGAAGATCTCCTGGCGGGTGAGCGGAGTGGGTCCGGCCACCAGAGAGGATTCGTTCGATGCGTCGGACGAACTCAAGTCGGACGAGCCCAAGTCGGACGAACTCAAGTCGGACGAGCCCAAGAGTCCGGAGCGGCCAGATGCCCGCACGTGGCCATGGGTAGCGACTGCGGCCGCCGTCATCGGCCTGGTCATGCTGACGGGCGAGCCCCGCAGCGTGGCCGAGATGATGATCATCACCGCCTTCTTCGTCGTGTGGACCGCAGTGCGAGCCCTGCGCATCGGTGCACGCGGATGGGTGGCAGGTGCCACCGTGGTGGTCCTTGGAGCGCTTGCTGTGCTGTGGGGAGTCGCCATCGGCGCCGTGCAATCCCTTCCGGGTCAGCAGTTCATCGCGCTGTCCCAACGGGGCGGTAACTCCTATGCCTTCTTCGGGGCTGGATCGCTTCGTCCGTCATGGACCGTCCTGATGTTGGTGCCCGACCTGTTCGGAGGTGCCGGGGCACTCGATCAGCCCTACTACTTCGCCGGCTACAACCTTCCTGAGGTCACCGGCTACGTCGGGCTCCTGCCCCTGGTGGGCGCGGTGGCCCTAGCTGTCCGCTCATTCGGTCGACGCCGCGATCCTGCCCGATCCGACTGGGCACCGTGGCTGGTGCTGGCCGTGTTGGGTCTCTTGTTGGCATGGGGATCGTTCACTCCGCTCGGGCCAGTATTGGGACATATCCCGCTGATCGGGCGGACCCGACTGCAGAGCCGCAATCTGGCCATCGTCGACTTAGCACTGGCGATGCTCCTGGCCTTCTGGGTCGATCGAGGGGTGGTGGCCGGGCACCTGTTGGACGTAGGGAGACGGTGGTGGCGGTGGCTGCCGCTGGCGCCTATCGCTGCCGCCATGGCGGTGTGTCTGGTGGCCATCATCTGGCCCGGGCCCCTGTTGTCGTCGTTGGGCACCACCGCACCCGGTCGTGCGCTCACGCCATGGCTGGTGGCTCAACTGGTGATCGCAGGCGCAGTGGGTTTCGTGGTGATCCGGTGGACGGCGCTGGCCCCAGTGGCCCGCCGACGACTGCTGGTGGCTGTGGTGTTGGTCGACATCGCACTTTTCGGTCTTTCGTGTGCCACGGGCCTCGATCCTCCAGCCCGGGGGTCGGTGCAGGCTTCTACCCCGACCGCCCACTCGGTGCTCGGCACCAAGGGTCGCTTCGCTGTGGCTGTCCCCTACCTCCTCTCCCCTGCGCTCGGCACTCTGGGCCAGACCGATCTCAATGTGTTCACCGGACTGCCCAGCGTGCAGGGGTACGGGTCGATCGTGTCGAACCGGTACGACGATGCGACGGGGTCGCATCTCCTCGGAACCCTCAGCCCTTGCTCACTGGCCGATGGGGCTTTTGTGCCGCTACGCCTACATACCGTGGTGACGAGTTGGCCGGAACTCGCTCCCCAGGTAGGGGTGCCGACCAACCTGAGCACCACCCTGACCGACTGCACCGTCCGATCCAAGACGCCGCCTTCTGACCGGAAGGCCTGGTATTTCGGTCAGGTGCTCGACGTGGCGACAGTTCACGTGGTTCCAGACACACGACCGCTGACCGGGGGTTCAGAGTCGGGCGTGGATGTAGCCACCTTTGGGAATGCCGTCAGAGTGGGCACCGTGTCACAGTCTGGTGCGATCTCCTGGCGGCCCTACTCGCTGTCCGAGGCCAAGGATGGGTCGATTGATATCCGCTTGAATCGTTCGACTGCGGCGGTCGGACTCGTGGTGGAGATCCCCCGCCGCGCACTCTCGAACGAAACGTCAGTCCGGACCGTCGACGGCCGGAAGTTCGCTATGAACGGCATCTACCAGGATGCGCTCGGCCGACCAGCGTGGCATTACGCCGGCATGTGGTCAGATCTCACGCTCTTCCGCACCAGCTTGGTCGTGCCGGATGTCTATGTGGCATCAGGGCCCAAGAGCGCACGGGCTACGTCGGTCAGCCGCTCCGATGACGGCACGGCCGTGGTGCGGGTGACGACATCGCAACGGGCGCTAGTTGTCCGGAGCGAAGCCGCGCTACCGGGCTGGTCGGTCACGGCCATGCCGATAGGTGGTGGTCCATCGCAAACGCTGTCGGTGCGACCGGTCGGACTCGTACAAGGGGTGTCGGTCCCCGCTGGGGCGTGGACGCTGACGTATACCTACATGGCCCCGGGCTTCGTTACCGGCGCCATCGTGTCAAGCATCGCCCTGCTGCTCTTGTTGGTGGCGATCGCTGTCGGACTGATGACTCGGAGGCGGCGCAGGAGTGACTGACGGGCGGTAACCGGCCAGCGGGTGGTCGACGGAGCGGCGATAGCCACGTGATCGACGGGTTCGGCGATGCGCGGTCAGTCGTCGATTGCTTCGATGCCGAGTTCCTTTGCCCGTGCGACGTTTTCCTTCATGGCCTGGAGGACATCGCTAGCGTGCCCCTCCCACTCTGCGAGTTCGCCTGTGACTAGGAGCGGCTGGCGTGATCGGTAGGACTTCGTCGGATTGCCGGGGAACTTCTTGTCTGTGAGATTCGGGTCCTCCTCGATCGGGCCGGTCGGTTCCACCACGTAGATCCGCCCGGGGCCATCGCCGATGGCCAGCTCGGCCCCCCATACGGCGGCGTCCACTGTGGCCGTCAGGTAAACGTGATTGGCCTTCCTGCGGCTGCCGAAGTTGGAGCTATAGCCCGGCACGATGAGGTCTCCGGGCGTCAAGTCGGCACACGTACCGTGGTAGTAGCGCTCTTCGGTCCCGGCGTTCATGCTGCCATGGTGCCATCTGATGGGTTGGTGGCGACCTGCTGAGTTGGTGGCGAGCGGGTACATGGATACGGTGGAGGTCACCCCTTGAGGCCGCCGGGGGAATCCGACGTACCAGAAACGATCGGCGACTGGAGGTGGCCTTCGAAGCCAGCAATCCGGCCATTCGTACACGTTTTATACACGTCACGTGTACGATTGATGTATGAGCAGAGTTCGGACGAACATCGAGATCGAAGACACCTACCTCCAGGCAGTCATGGATCGCTTCGGCGTACGGACCAAGACCGAAGCCGTCGATCTTGCCCTGCGTCACCTGGCTGGGCAGCCCATGACTCATGAGGAAGCCCTGGCCATGCGCGGTGCGCATGCGATCGGCACGGTTCCTCCCGACAGCCCTCCCGAGACCTCATGATCCTGGCGGATACCTCAGCCTGGGTGGAATTCGACCGTGCGACCTCTAGCCGCGTCGATCAACGCATTACTCAGTTGATCAGCGACGACGGTCCGTTGGTAGTGACTCAACCAGTGATCATGGAGATCGTCGCTGCCGCCCGTAGTGACGGGCGAAAATCCGAACTCCGTCGGCTCCTGGGCCGGTTCACGCTCCTCGATTTTGATGCCGTTGTCGATTTCGACGCGGCTTCGACGATCTACCGACGATGCCGTCGAGTCGGTGTCAACCCCCGGGGAATGGTCGACTGCATGATCGCCTCTGTTGCCCTGCGCTACGGAGCGCAGCTGCTGGCTGCCGACAGCGATCTGGTCCGGGTGGCAACTGTCGTCGGCGTCGATCTGGACAGCGCCTCAGTCGGTGCTTGACATTCAGGGCGGACCACCCGTCGGCGTTTCCATCGACAACTCGACTGACGCCAGGGCGCGTTGGAGGCCAACGGAGGGATCTCGGGGCAGAACGAAGGCCCAGGTCTATGACCTGGGCCTTCTTCCGTCGGGCTGCCGGGATTCGAACCCGGGACCTCTTGACCCCCAGTCAAGCGCGCTAACCAAGCTGCGCCACAGCCCGTCCCTGGTCAGAGCCACATTCTACGAACGGTGCTCCGAGCCTTCGGGGCCAGTTCAGCGTCTCATCATCGAGCGCTTCAACTGACCTTCGCAGACTCTACTCGCGGCCGAGCGGGGCGCCCGAATCGTTCTCGCCAGCCGAGGGCCCGCCGCCGCCCGACTTCCTCCGATTCGAGTCCACCCTGGACGAGATCTACCTACCCCCGGTACTCGGCGTCAGACGCCTCATCCTCGGTGGCCGCAGTAAAGCTCTCCCACAGGTGGTCGTAGACCTCGAACCGGGGCACGATCGGCGCATCGAGCTGGCGGGCAATTCGAATGCCCTCCGCTGTTCGATACATGATCTCGAGGCCCTGCGTGCCAGGGCTGATCAGGGTGGGTGAAGGACGGTCGATGGCATCGATGGGAATCCGGTCGATCATCTCGTCGAGCAGCGGCCCGAGCGACCGATAAGCGTCGGAGGAACAGGTGTACCGCGCCACCTCCGACCAGTGGCCGGCATCGGACCTGAGGACCGCGATGGCATGGTCGATGTCGTGGCCCTCTTCGTCGAGGATCATGGCGAACTGAGTCATCCCGATGCTGCAGATCGTCAGGGCAAACTCCTCTCCCACCCGAGCCTCGAGGGCGTCCAGGCATGACCGGTCGACGGGGTGCTCGATCTCGGTGGAAGTGAAGACAGTGTCCGGTCCCTGCAGGTTGCTCATAGTCTCAACCTAGAGGGCGGCTGTGACAACATATGGGCCGAAAAGTGCTGGTCAGAAGGTAATGAGAGTCCGTAAGACCCATCCGAAAACCTCTTCGATCGGATAGGCCCGAGGGCGCCGTCCGACCCCCCCCTACGGCAACTGCTGGACAACCAAGGGAAGCACCCCCACCGCCCCGGCTCCACGTAGCAACGAAGCCGCCACCGTCATCGTCCATCCGCTCCGATAGGTGTCATCCACCAAGAGCACCGGACCATCAGCCGGCAGTTCGACACCGTCACGCACCTGCATGCCCGACAGCAGCGCTGTCACCCGCGGACCCGAGGCCACATCGCGGGGAGGGGGCGGCCCGGATACCTCGAGCGCATCGAGCACCGGCAGTCTGCCGATGTCAGCGATGCGTTGGGCCAGATCAGTCACCATGCGCCCGTGATGGCGGGACGGCACGGCCACCACCGCCACGGGCCGTTGCTCCCACCGCTCTCTCCACCGACCCAGCACGGCTACCAACCCATCGAACACGTCGTCGTCCACTACTCGGTCCGGCCCAGCCATGGCCGTGGCCGCCTCGCGCCACTCGGGCGCATCGGCAAACAACAGGGCCCGACCAGGCAGCGCCCCGGCGATCCGTCCGGTCGGCCCGCCATCGATCCCTTTCGGCCACAACTTGCGAGGCTCGAGGATGACGTCGACTCCTCGCAAGTGCGTGCGTACCGCGGCGATCGTGCCCAGGTCGATATCTCGACCCTGGGCGGGCAGCACGCCGGTGCACACCGAGCACCGCCCGCACGGCCCGGGGTCGGGATCGTCGAGCGCCCGCTGCAGGAACTCCATCAAGCAGCCCTCGCCCCGGGCGTATGAGCGCATCAGGTCGGCCTCGGCCGCCCGGGCCGCCCGGATCCCAGTCCACTTCTCCTGGTTGTACACGTACGGCACGCCGGTGGATCGCCAGCCTTCGGACACCCGTTCCACCGATCCCTCGACGGCCACGATCTTGACCAGGGACTCCACCCTCCCTCGGCGGATGCCGGTGGCTGACTCGATATCGGCCACGCTCATCGGCCCACCTCGCTCCTGCAGTACACCCAGCACCTGATCGATGTTGGCCGGATCCGGTATGGCGGCGGAGGCGAAGAACTCCCACAGGCGTTCGTCACCCTCGGCAGGGAGCAGGACGGCATCGGCTCGGTCGATGGCCCGGCCGGCTCGGCCGACCTGCTGGTAGTAGGCCACCGGTGAGTCCGGCGATCCGACATGGAGACAGAATCCGAGGTCCGGCTTGTCGTACCCCATACCCAACGCCGAGGTAGCTACCACGGCCTTGATTCGATTGGCCCGCAGGTCGTCCTCGATCCGCTCCCGATCCTCGGCCTCGACCTTGCCGGAGTAGGCCGCCACCAAGTGTCCCCGAGAAGACAAGAATCCGGACAGGCGCTCGGTATCAGCCACGGTGGGCACGTAGACGATCCCCGAACCAGACAGGCGCTCGAGCGCGCCGTCCACCCAGGCGTAGCGCTCCAAGGGGCCGAGTCCGTCGATGACCGAGAGGGTGAGTGACGATCGGGCCAGCCCACCTCGGAGCACCACGGTGGCCGACCCGAGTTGTGCGGCTACATCGTCGGTGACCCGGGCGTTGGCCGTAGCCGTGGTGGCCAGGACCGGGGTGGTGGGCGAGCCCGTGAGCACCTTGGAGAGGCGCTGATAGTCGGGCCGGAAGTCGAACCCCCAGTCCGAGATGCAGTGGGCCTCGTCGATGACGATGAGGCCGGCCCTCTGCAGCATCGGACCGATCCGGCGGGCGAACGCCGGGTTGGCCAGACGCTCGGGTGATACCAGGAGGACATCGACCGCACCGGTCTCCATGGCTTCCATGACGGTGTCCCACTCACCGACATTGGTGGAGTTGATCGTCCTGGCCGACAGACCCGCACCTTGGGCGGCCTTGACCTGGTCTCGCATGAGGGCAAGCAACGGAGACACCACCAGGGTCGGACCCCCTCCGAGGGACCGGATGGCCGAGGTGGCAGCCCAGTACACGGCCGACTTGCCCCACCCGGTGGCCTGGACCACCAGGACGCGGGAGCGGTCGGCCACCAGCGAACGCACGGCGGTGCGCTGGTCCTCTCTCGGTACTGCGCCAACGCCGGCCATCGAAGCCAACACGGACTGCAGATGCTGGTCGGACTCTTCGTTGAGCTGGTCGTGCTCGAGGGTGTCCCATCGCGAGGTAGTCACGAGGGACCGACCGGATGGTCCAACGCGGTGGCGTGGAATCCGCCCGTCATGGCGGTGGAAGCGGTCACACGATCCATCCTTGTCGGGCGATCACGGGTACTGGTCGACGGTGGAGCCACATGCAGGCATCCTCTCATCGTCCGAGTGAGTGCTCGGCAACCGGGCTGGCGGCGATGGCAGTGCGCCCATGGCCGCGGAGCGATGACGGACCGCCTGCCCAGGAGAACGGTCAGATGTGCCCATTGCACTCTACTGACCGCGCCACGACGCTAACCTGTGCGATCACAGGGGTAGAGCGTTCTCCAACTGCGGGCTTGCGTTCTGACCCTACCTGGCCATCACGGTGATGTCCGAGTGCAGCATGATGTCCGACTTCAGAAGGATGTCCGAGTTCAGAAGGAGTGCACGCAAGTGACGACAGCCGAGAGCGAAATCGTCGATGGGTCGGACGAGACCTCGAAAGGTGGCCGTCGGCGCTATGTGCCCCGGGCCGAAGGTCGGGTGGTCCTGATAGATGCCACCATCGAACTTCTGCGCAACAACGCCTTTGCCGATGTCACCACCCGGAAGATCTCTGAAGCAGCCGACCTGAACGAGTTCGCCATCCAGCGGATCTTCGGGTCCCAACTCGGACTGTTCGCCGAGGTGGCCAGGGAGCTCAGCACTCGCTTCGCAGCTCGCTTCGCCGGTCTGCCCATCGACGAGGTCCAGCCTGGGGCACTGTTCGATCCCGACCTGGTGCTGCGGACCCGTCTGCTGGCCTGGTTGCTGGGTAGCGGAGCCGAGCCCGAGGAGCTCAAGATCGACCCTGCGCTCAGTCTCAACCAGGCCCTTTTCCGCCGCCACTGGCGCGAGGGGGCGGTGAGCGAGGAGACGGCCCGGGTCTTCACCCAGCTGATCATCTACTTGGCCGAGGGCTACATCACCTTCGAGTCGACCCACGACTCCCAACCCGACGACATCCAGCGGTTGGCTCAGTTGGTCGAGAAGTTCCGCGATGCGCTCCCTCAGTTCGAGACGGAGTTGGGGTGGTCCCAGGGCGGCCAGTCGCTGCCAGTCGAGGTGAAGCCCTGATGAGCACCACATCCACCACATCCACCACATCCACCACTGTCCCGACCGACGCTTCTGTCGGCAGCGAATCAACCAAGACCCGCCGGTCCCGAGTCGAGTTACGCAAGATCGTGCTCGACGCCGGCCAGGTCCTGCTGCTGACAGAGGGGCTCGGAAGTGGGGCCGAGCACCTCTCGTTCAAGCGAGTGCTCTCCTACGTGGAGGCCACCCGGGGCATCCGGATCACCAACGCCTCGCTCATCGGTCGGGTGTGGGAGAACCAAGAAGAGTTCCAGGTCGACGTGGTCCGCTCCATCGTGGAAAAGCAAGGAAACCTGGAGGTAGAGGAAGCGGGCGGCGCCCTCGACGAGGTCCTCCTCCGGCTCGACACTTCGACCCTGGAGATGCGCCGGGCTTCGCTGGCCGAGTTGATACGCGTAACGTGCAGCCAGTATCTGGAGTCGGCCTCGGGGTCGGCGGCCACCATCCAGATTGCGCTCATCACGTATATTTCGGCGGCCACCGGGGCTGGGGAGAACAGCAAACTGGTCGAATCGTTCCGGATCGCCAACCAACGCCTGACCGATCGTTACATGGACCTGTACGACGCCGGCATACAGTTCGTGGGCTGGCAGGTTCATCCCGCGTACTCGCTACGCAAGGTGGCGGCCACCTTCTCGGCCATCGCCGAGGGCATGCTGCTCCGTCAGATCGTGGAGCCTGAAGTGCTGGCCCCGATCGAACGTCTGTGCCCTCTGCAGGGAACATTGGTGGAGTGGTCAATGCTGGCGGTGGCCATGGATGCCCTGGTCGACGTATTCGGCGAGCCCGACCCGCTGTGGAGTGCCTGAGCGGACCCAGTGTTGTTCGGGTTGACGACCAGCTTCTTTCGTCCCACTCAGAGGTGGTGGATCACCCAAGTGACCCCCTGGAACAGCCGGTAGCCCAGGTAGATCACGGTGGCCACGGCCAAGAACTTGAACCACCACGGCTGGTGGCGATGGGAAATGGTCGGTATGCCACACGTCGGACAGGAGTCGTCGTCGACGAGCGCCTCCTCCTCGACCTCGAGGTCACACTGCTCACACCAGGGCAACGGACACCTCGCAGGCCGGCATCACCGCTTGCGTCCCCCACCCCCGTTGGCCCCCTTGGCCCGGACCCGGATCTTGATCGGAGTGGGCCCGAGTTCGAACCGCTCGCGCAAGCCCCGCTCGACGTAGCGGAGGTAGGTGGCCTGCAGTCGGCCGTTGGTGAAGAGGGTGAATGTGGGCGGATCATTGGCGCCCTGGACGCCGTACTGGATGCGCGCTCCTACTGGCGGGTGGGCCAACTGGATCGACTTCAGGGCCCGGTTCAGCTCACCGGTCGGGATCCTGGAGTGATAGGCCTCCTCAGCTGCGGACACGGCGGGGAGGATGTGGTGCACGCCGAGACCGGACAGTGCGCTGATCTTGAGCACTGGCGCCTCGCCCAAGAAGGCCAGGCGATCCCCCACATCGACCAGGATGTCGACCCGGTCCTCGGTGGGGATCAGTTCCCACTTGTTCAGAACCACCACTACCGGACAGCCCGAGGCGCCAATGCGTTCGGCCAGGCGCTGGTCCTGATGAGTGATACCGGCGGTGGCATCGATCACCAGCAGGGCGATATCCGCTCTATCCAGGGCATCGAGGGCACGCAGGACCGAGAAGTACTCCGTACCCCGTTCGGTGCGCGACTTGCGGCGCATGCCGGCGGTGTCGATGAAACAGACAGTGCCGTCAGGGGTCTCGACGATGGTGTCGACAGCGTCCCGGGTGGTGCCAGGGGCGTCGTGGGTGACCGACCGCTCGTCGCCCACCAATCGGTTGAAGAGGGTCGACTTGCCAACGTTAGGTCGTCCTACCAGGGCCACACGAGGAATACCGTCTTCGGTCTCCACCGCACCCACCAGATCGACGACGCCGTGGTCGTCGTCGAGGTCACCGTTGAACGCACCGTCGTCGTCGAACGCACCGTCGGACTGGCCGTCATCGTCGAACGCACCTTCGGACTGGCCGTCATCGTCGAACTCATCGGCCAGACCCTCGCCGGCATCGTCGTCGCGTTCGACCCTCCGTCGCACCGGCGGTCGCACCGTCGGTCGTGGCGGCGGTGCCTGGTCGCCCTTGTCGGGCAAGGCGAGCACGACGTCGTCAAGCAAGTCGCCTGTTCCCCGACCGTGCAGGGCGCTGACCGGCCATGGATCCCCGAGCCCCAAGGAGAGCGCGTCCCATATGTCGGCCTCGCGCTGGGTCGAGTCGACCTTGTTGACCACGACCCGCACCGGACGGCCAGAACGCTTCAACACCTTGGCCACGTCGAGGTCCTCATCGGTGAGACCCACGGTGACGTCCACGACGAAGAGGATCACGTCGGCCTCGTCGATGGCCCGTTCAGCCTGCTTGCTGACCTGAGCATCGAGCGGATCGTCGCTCGACAGCCAGCCACCGGTGTCCACGATGGTGAAGTGGTGCCCGCACCATTCGGCATCGAGCTCCTTGCGGTCCCGGGTGACGCCCGGTCGTTCCTCGACCACTGCGGCCCGGCGGCCGACGATGCGGTTGACCAGGGTGGACTTACCTACGTTGGGTCGCCCAGCCACCACCACTAAGGGCTGGGTGCGTGCGGTGATCGCGTTCTTGGGTGGTGTCATCGGGGGGCTCCCAGGGTTACCGGCACCCGGGCGGGAGTCGATGCGGACGGTGTGTTCGGGTTCTTCGGGGTGGTTCCCTCGAGGGCTCGCCGAAGCGACAGGCCGTCGGTGGGCACCACTTCGACACTGCGGGGCAGGTCGGCCAGGGTCAGGTCGTCGAGGAACCGCCCCTCGGACAGGCAAGAGTCAGGCAGCAGGTAGCGGTGACCCTCGGGCTGTTCTGCCAGTACGGCGATCAAGTCAGTGCCTGTCAGCAGGCCCGACACTCCGATGTTGCCACCGAAGAAGTGGTTCTCCACGGGGATCAGCCGGATGTCGTCGCGTCCCAACGAGTTGACCAGGGGCTCCAGCACCCTGGCACCGTACTCACCGGTGAGGATGCCCACAGGACGGCGACCGGTGCCTGCGGCAGCAGAGTCGTCTGATACGAGGGCTTCGGTCGCCCCGGCCATATCGTCGGTGGTGCGAGGGGCCCGATAGCCGGCCGCCGGGGCACCGTCCACGGCGGCAAAGAACCCGGGCCGTACTCCCAACGCCGCGTGCTCGTCCCCCCCGAAGGCAGCTTCGAAGGCGCGGGCCATGCCGAGTCCGTTCTCATGTTGAGGGAATCCCTCGTAGGTGACAGCTGGTGGAAACGGCTGTTCGGCCATCAGGTAGTACTCGTCGGCGGCAAATACCATCCGGCGCCCGATGCACTCCAAGAAGGTCTGCTGCCACTGCTCGACCAGGTCGCACACGGCGGCGGCCTCGTCCACCGTGTGCGGCCGCATGGCGTCCTCGTGGGAGAAGGTGCTGACACCGAGCGGCACACAGGCCACCGTGGCCAGGCTCGGATACCGGTCGAGCACGCCAGCGAGGGTGTCGTCCAAGATGGCGCCATCGTTCCGTCCCGGGCAGACCACGATCTGTCCGTGGACTTCGATGTCGTTCTCTAACAGGGCGCTGAGCCAACGCAGGCTGGTGGCACCCCGGCGGTTCCGCAGCAGTCCGGACCGCACATCAGGGTCGGTGGCATGGATGGAGACGAACAATGGGCTGAGCCGCTCGGTAATCACCCGTTCGAGGTCCATCTCGGTGAACCGGGTCAACGTGGTGAAGTTTCCGTAGAGGAAGGAGAGCCGGTAGTCGTCGTCCTTCATCGACAGACTGCGCCGCATGCCCTTGGGCAGCTGGTGGATGAAGCAGAACTCGCAGTGGTTGTCGCACGTGCGGACCCGATCGAACACGGCCGACGACACCTCGATGCCCAGGGGTTCGCCGGCGTCCTTGCGAATCTCCACCGTGAACGGCTCGGCCAGCCCACGACGCCGCACGACGAGGTCCAGGTCGGGCTCGTCTACCAAGAGGCTGTATTCGATGACATCACGCGGCGATCGCCCATTGAGCGACAAGAGCTCGTCTCCGGATCGGAGTCCGGACAGGGCGGCCGGTGACGATTCAGTGACGGCGACCACCTTCGGTGCCGTCGTCACCCGGGGCGCCGACATTCCTCCAGGCTACCTGCTGCGACCTGGGCCGCCTTCCGTGTCCCCCTCGGGCATCCCCGGGGCCTCCCGGCGTGCCTCCCGGCGTGCATCCCCGGGGCCTCCCGGCGTGCCTCCCGGCGTGCCTCCCGGCGTGCCTCCCGTTTCCTTCCTTTGTGCCGATCGGGACTGTCCTGGACTCCCTTACGGGCTCGGCCCCCCATGTGGGCCGGGCAGCCAGTCAGCCGCCGGTAGCCTGGGCCGGTGCCCGTAGAACGTGTGATCCTGGCTGAACCCCGTGGCTTCTGTGCCGGGGTGGAGAAGGCCATCAAGGCGTTGGCCTGGATGGTCCGGGTCTTCGAGCCTCCCGTCTACTGCTACCACGAGATCGTGCACAACCGGCATGTCGTCGAGCAGTTCATGGCCCAAGGGGTCGTCTTCGTCGACGACATCGCCGACGTCCCCGCCGGTGCCCCCCTCATGCTGTCGGCCCATGGATCAGCGCCCGAGGTAGTGGATGCCGCCCGCAACGATGGCCGGGTGGTGGTGGATGCGGTCTGCCCCTTGGTCACCAAGGTCCACCATGAGCTGAAGGTCCGGGCCCGCAAGGGGTACACCGTGCTCTATGTGGGCCATCACGGGCACGAGGAGGCGGTGGGGACCATGGCGGTAGCCCCCGAGTCGGTGCGGCTGCTCGAGCGGGTCGAAGATGTGGACGCACTGGACCTGCCCGAAACGTCCGGGGGATCCGATGGGCCGATGGTGGCGCTCCTGGCTCAGACGACGCTCAGCCACGACGAGTGGGCCGGGATCGTGGACCGAGCCCGCCAGCGGTTTCCGGACCTATGGATGCCCAACCGGAGCGACCTGTGCTTCGCCACCACCAACCGCCAGGCCGCCCTGAAGGCACTGGCTGGCCGGTGCGACGCTGTGGTGGTGATCGGATCGGAGAACTCATCGAACACGGTGGCCTTGGTTACCGTGGCCCAAGCCTTCGGATGCCCTCGCGTCATTCGGGTCAATGATGCCTCCGAGCTGCCTGACGACCTTTCGGGCACCATCGGCGTCACTGCCGGTGCATCGGCCCCCGAGGCACTGGTCGAGGCGGTGGTGGCCGCTCTGGCGCCCACGCATGGCGTAGAGAGCGCAGCGGTCACCGTAGAGGAGGAGTACTTCCCTCCCCCACCCGAGTTGCGGGACCTCCTCCGAGGGCTCGAGGTGGCACTGGGGCTGCTGAACGGGATTCCTGACGGGCTGGCCGGATCCAACCCCAGGCAGCCCGTGCTGGGCGAAGATCGGACCACGGCGGCCGCCGATGTGCTGCAACAGATGGGGATTCCCGTTTGACACACTTCGTCAACAAATTGGCGCGAGACTGTAACAATGACCACTTCGTTCACCAGCATGGACGTCTCGACCGCTGAGCAGTGGGGCGCCATCGGCGTCGAGACAATGGGCAACCAGGGCCGGGTAGCGGATCGGGTGCTGATGCTCCTCGAATCGCTCTCCGAGGTGGTGGACGGGTTCGCCGTCGACCAGCTCACCCACTGCCTGCAAACCGCTACCCGAGCAGAACGGGCCGGCGCCGACGACGAGTTGGTAGTGGCATCCCTTTGCCACGACATCGGCAAGGCGATTTCGGTGCCCAACCACCCCCGCATCGCCGCCGAGATCCTTCGCCCTTACGTCCGGGCCGAAGTGACCGAGGCGATCCTCTACCACCAGGACTTCCAGGGGCGCCACTACTTCCAACACTTCGACATGGACCCGAACCTGCGCGACGGCTATCGAGAGGAGCCGTGGTTCGCCTTGGCCGAGCAGTTCGCCGACGAGTGGGACCAGACCAGTTTCGACCCTGACTATCCGACCGAGCCCTTGGCCCACTTCGAGCCCAAGGTCCGGACCATCTTCGCAACGCCCCACTCGCTCTGATGGCGCCCACCCAGCAGCATCAGTGGTTGACCCGTCCCGACAGCCGTGCGGCCCGGCGATCGGCCCGGCTGATCGAGTACGTGCTCCATCAGGCCCGTGCCGACTTCTCGCGCAACTATCCCCACGCCCACTTCGGACCAGTGGTGGCCGTGATGGCCGCCTACGACGAAGAGGCGAACATCGGGGATGTACTGAAGACGATGCCCACCCTGCTCGGTGATCTGGAGGTCTCCACTCTGGTGGTGGTCGATGGCGGATCTGACGGCACGGCCGAGGTGGCTCGCGAGGTGGGCGTCTTCACCTGCGTGTTGCCCGTCAATCTGGGCCAGGGGGCAGCGCTGCGGCTGGGCTACGAGTTGGCCGCCACCTACGGTGCCCGCTACGTAGTTACTTTGGATGCCGACGGTCAGAACGACCCCGAAGAGATGGGGACCATGCTGGCGCCCCTCTTGGACGACTCGGCCGACTTCGTGATCGCATCACGTCGACTCGGCACCGACCAGACCACCGACCGGTTCCGTCGCGCCGGAGTCAAGGTGTACGCCTGGATGATCAACACGATCGCCAAACAGAAGCTCACCGACTCGTCCAATGGCTACCGAGCGTTCCGAATCGAAGTACTCGACGACATCGTTCCCCACCTGGCCCAAGACCAGTACCAGACGGCGGAAGTCGTCATTACGGCCTCGAGCCGAGGGTGGCGCATCAGCGAGCAGCCCACCATGTGGCATCCCCGTGCTTCGGGAACCTCGAAAAAGGGTGGCAACCTGGTCTTCGGGCTCAGCTACCTGAAGGTGATCCTCACCACGTGGGGCCGGGTCACGGTGGGTAACCGCCACCGCCGCTAGGGAGAGCTTCCTGCCTGCGGCAAGCTCTGCAAAAGCGGCAAACGATCAGTAGCGCCCCGTTGACTCGACCGATCGGTCGTAGAGATCCTGAAGCGCCACTGTCAATTGCTCAGTCAGTTGGTGGATCCGGCTCCGAGGGACACGTCCGGTGCCCGAACGTGCGGGTGGTGCGATCGGCTCGCCTACTTCGAGGTGGATGTGCCTTGGCCGAAGGATCTTGCTTCCCTTGGGCATGACCGATGCGGAGCCACCGATGCCGACGGGGATGATGGTGGCGCCGGTGCGGGCGGCCAAAAATGCGACCCCCTCGTGGAGGTCCTCGATGACGGGACCGAAGCGGCGCTCCCCTTCGGGGAACAAGATGAGGACCTCACCGGCCTCGAGGACCCGCTGGGCCCGCCGCAATGCCTCGCGGTCGGCCGACTCACGGTGGACCGGAAACGCACCCAGGGATGGCAGGATCTTGGCCAGGGTCGAGTTCTTCCACAACGAGTCCTTGGCCATGTAGTGCAGTTTGCGGTCGGAGACCTCCGAGGCCACGAAGAAGTCGACCAGCGACCGGTGCACCGGGGCGATGATCACCGGGCCTTCGGCGGGCACCAGGCCCTTCGGCGAGACCGAGGTGCGAAAGAGGACCACGTTGAGGAAGTGGACGGCGATGCGCAGTAGGCGGTACTGCAGTGTGATCCGGGTGTCGATCACCACTTCGAGGTCGAGCGGTGCCTCTGGCGTGCCCGATGCCTCGACTGCGTGTGTCGAACCGGGGTCCGCCTGATCACCAGTCTCTCGGTCGGGACTCACAGCCATGTCAGAACTTCTTCCACGATCTGCTCCACGCTATTACTTCCGGTATCGATCACCCGGGCACCATCGGCCACCTCGAGCGGCGAGGCCGCCCGGGTGCTGTCCAACCGGTCACGGCGGGCCACGGCCTCGGCCCCCTCTTCCGATCTGCGGGCGGCCCGCACTTCGGGTGAGGCCGTCAGGTACAGCTTCAGATCGGCATCGGGCAGCACCACCGAGGCGATGTCCCGACCCTCGACCACTCCCCCGCCGCGCAACGACACCCAGGATCGTTGGCGTTCCACCATGACGGCCCGCACAGCCGGATTGGCGGCCACGGCTGACACCGCCGCGCTCACCTCAGGTCCCCGGATGGCTTCGGTGATGTCCGTTCCGTCGGCCACGACCCGGTCGCCGACCTCGATAGTCAGATTCTGGGCCACCCCAGCCACGGCCTCGAGGTCGGATGGATCGATCTGGTCGCGCAGCGCGGCCCAGGCCACCGAGCGGTACATGGCGCCGGTGTCGAGCCGTTCGATGCCGAGCCGTGCCGCCAGTGCCCTCGACAGCGTCGATTTACCGGACCCAGCCGGGCCGTCGATAGCCACCACCGGATGACTTGGCGACTCGCGTGTGGGGCTGGTCATTGCGGGCCTCCGGCCAGTTTGTCGAGTGTGTCGGCAAAGTCGGGGTAGCTAGTGGCCACCGACTCCCACCCAGTGATCACGGTTCCACCGGTTCCACCGGTTCCACCGGTTCCGTCCGGGCAGGCCGCAGCCGCGATGGCGGCAGCCATGGCCATCCGGTGATCCCCCTGGGCGTCGATGGATCCATGCGTGAGCGCCGCACCACCGGTGACCACCAGATCCTCGCCCTCGATGTCGGCTCGTCCTCCGAAGGCCCGCACCATTCGGGCCGTACCCTCGAGCCGATCCGACTCTTTGACCCGAAGTTCGCCGACATCACGAAAGCGGGTGGAGCCTGCGGCCGCCATGGCCGCTACGGCCAAGATCGGCACTTCGTCGAGCGAGGGGATCTCGCCAGCCTCCACCGTGGTGCCGACCAGGGCGGAGTAGCCCACGGTGATTGACCCGCTGTGGCCGTCCTGTGTTGCGTCGACCACCAGGTCGGCTCCCATCCGACGGAGTACCTCGAGGAATCCGATCCGCTCCGGTCCCAGGTGCACATCGTCGATGGTGATGCGGCTGGCGGGTACCACGGCCCCTGCCACCACCCAGAAGGCGGCCTGGGACGGATCGCCGGGGACGGTGTGGGCCAGAGGAACCAGAGCGCTCCGGCGGAGGCGGATGATGCGGCCATTCCCCCACGTCTCCACTTCGATAGTGGCGCCAGCCTCGGCCAGCATGTCCTCGGTGTGGGTCCGGGTGGCTACCGCCTCGCGGACGACCGTCTCACCGTCTGCATCGAGACCGGCCAGCAAGATGGCCCCCTTCACCTGAGCGCTGGCCATGGGCGGCGTGTAGTCGATGCCGACGAGCAGACCACCGGATACAGCAATTGGAGGCAGGCAATGCTCCCCCATCCCTTCCACCTGAGCACCCATGAGGGCGAGCGGCACCGCCACTCTGTCCATCGGTCGCGTGCGCAGTGAGGCATCGCCGGTCAGCCGCGTAACACCGGGAACGGTGGCTACCAATCCAGCCAGTAGACGCATCCCGGTGCCGGAGTTGCCTAGGTCGATCGGATGATCGGGAGCGCGCAGTCGGCTGCGCCCGCCCCGCACGGTGACCTCGGTTCCTTCGCCGATCACCTCGGCCCCGAGCAACTCGATGGCCCGACGGGTGCACACCACGTCTTCGCCGGTCGATAGTCCGGTGATGGTGGAGGTTCCTTCGGCCACAGCGGCCAGCAGGAGCGCCCGATGGGAGATCGACTTGTCCCCCGGCACCCGGGTCGAGCCGTGCAAGGCACGGCCACCGCTGACAGTGCGGACCTCGTGTGCTCCAGCCGTCAACGGACGGTCCCGACCGGCATGGTGGTCGAGCGGTGCCCCTTGGCCGAAAGCGCATCGGTAAAGGTGTCCGACTCGGCTGCGCCGATCACTACCACCAGCACCCCGCGATCACCTTCGGATGAGTGAGCGATCTCCACATCGAAGATGTTGATACCTAGCTCAGTGGCCAGCACGGCAATCTCGGCGAACGTACCCGGACGGTCCAGGACTGGTATCCGGATCTCGACCAGCTCTTCGGGGCGAGGGGCTCGCTCACCCATGGCGCGCCTGGCTGTAGCCGCTCGATCGAGCACAGCGAGCAAAGATCGGTGGTCGTGGCTGGCCACGTGGCGCCGCATCTCACCGAGAGCAGCGATGAGTAAGTCCAGTGTTTCCACGATGGCCTCGGCGTTGTCGTCGCAGATTCCTGGCCAGATTGTGGGTTGTCCGGCCGCGATCCGGGTCATGTCCCGGAATCCGCCGGCGGCCAACTGCAAGAGGGCGCCATGCTCCTCGCCGATGTCCGAGGCCAGAGCCATCATGGTGGCCGCCGTCAGATGGGGCACGTGGGAGACCACGGCCACCAGCGAGTCGTGCTCGGCTGGCTCCAGGGCGACGACATCGGCGCCCAGGTCGGCCAGGACCGAACGGATCTGTCCGTAGGCGCCGGGGTCGGTCGAGGGCGTGGGCGTGAGCACCCAGATGGCCCCGACGAAGAGATCGGCCGTGGCCCCATCGATGCCCGACTGTTCGCTGCCGGCCATGGGGTGGCCACCCACGAACCGAGGTCGGTCGACGGCCCGCACCAGGGGGCCCTTGACGCTTCCTACATCGGTGACCACCGCATCGGGGTTCCACTCGGGAGACGCCAAGATGGCCGAGATGATGTCGGCCGCCACGTGGACCGGGGTGGCTACCACGACCAGATCAGCGCCTCGGTCTTCGCCGGCTACGTCGAGGGCGCCGAGTTCGACCGCGCGCGCCGCGGTGGCAGCATCGGCATCGGTCCCGGTGACGTGCCAGCCTTTCGATCGCAGCGCCATGCCTACCGAACCGCCGATCAACCCGGTGCCGATGATCATGGCCCGACCTGGTGGAGGAGCGCCGGCGAAGCCGGGATCCTCAGTCGGCGAGATCGTCACGGAGTCCCTGAGCGCCCTCGAGGTAGACGTGGTGGATGTCTGACCTCGGGCGTTCGGTGGTGACATGGAGCATGACCCGGATGCAGTGCGGGGTGGACCCGACGATGGGCAACTCCCGAGCGCAGATCAGAGGGACGGCCCCAAGTCCCATCGTGCGGGCCGCAGTGGCCGGGAACATCGACACGATGTCGTCGGTGGCGGTAAAGAGGATCGACACGATGTCGTCCTCGACCAGCCCGTTACGCTCCATGATCCGCGACAGCAGGGTCACCACTCGCGACGTAATGTCGTCGACGGTGTCCTCGTCGACGGTGGTGGCGCCACGGATCGCTCGCAGTGTGGAGGTCATCAGGCTGGAATGTTAGCCAGCCCCAGGGCCGTCGGTCACCGCGTCGGTCACCGTGTCGGTCGCTGCGTCCGTCACCGCGTCGGTCGCTGCGTCGGTCGCTGCGTCGGAGGCGATCGAGCCGATCGAGTCGATTGAGGCGCCCGGATGGCGGTCGGCATCCTCGATGTCGTCGGCTGGCACCGCAGCGGCGGCCAGTCCACGCACCTCGTCGAAGGTGAGAGGACGGTAGGAACCCGGGGAGAGTGATGGATCGGCCAGCGGGCCGATGCGGGTGCGCACCAAGCGGAGCACGGGGTGACCCACCTCCTCACACATGCGACGGACCTGCCGGTTACGGCCCTCGTGGATGGTCATGCGCAGAAGCGATGGTGCCACCACGGACACCCGGGCCGGTGCCGTCATGCCGTCCTCGAGCAACACGCCGCCACGGAGATGCCGCACCTCCCCGGGGGTGGGCTCACCGTCTACATGGACCAGGTACTCCTTGGGCACGCCGAACGAGGGATGAGTCAACCGATGGGTCAACTCACCGTCGTTGGTGACGATGATCAGGCCTTCAGAGTCCATGTCCAGCCGACCTACGGGATAGACGCGCGGCTACGGGGG
>Ga0194057_10000382_pt1 | contig 22915 bp, 18 predicted proteins | sample SepL4415m_MetaG_FD_155474 | JGI IMG/M metagenome (GOLD analysis project Ga0194057, IMG submission 155474) | Anoxic zone freshwater microbial communities from boreal shield lake in IISD Experimental Lakes Area, Ontario, Canada - Sep2016-L442-15m | ecosystem: Environmental > Aquatic > Freshwater... | reverse complement strand
GCAAATGATGGGCGGGCAAATGCAGGCTTGGCGTGTTGCGGCTACACAAGCCAACGGCAGCGCAGATATTGAGGCCAATACCCGACATACTTATGGCTGGTCGCGTGGCAGTGGTTATGCGCAGCTATACCTGCATGTCGATCAGCCCACGGAAACGCTACTGCATCTGCAACAATCCGGTATCAAAACGGCCATTTGGCAGGATGGACAGCCGGTTAAATTAACTGATGATCCGAAACCACCAACCGCACTCTCAGAACGACTCGAAGCGTCACAAGTTGCCGCATTAACTCTGGCGCAAGGCTGGCACAGTCTGCTTGTTAAACTGGTGATGCAACATGAGCAAGGTCAACGGTTTTACTTTGCAGGTCTGTTCACCAATCCAGCGGGTCAAGCGTTGGATTCGATAAAAACGCAACTGACCGATCCCGATGTTGATCTGGCGCTTAACAAAATAGGGCTACCAACTTAAAGCGGGACACTGAGCTACAGAATGATTCGCCAAGTACCAAAAAGTCCGTCATTCCGGCAGGGAGAGCGAAGCGAGGGTTGGCCGGAATCCAGTTGTAATGGATGGCAATTACAAAGCATACAATTGATTGATTTATAGACACTTCGATTTGTCGGATTACGCTGTCGCTAACCCGCGACTAACGTTGCAAATTACGATGCGCTAAGGGTAGAAAATTTTCTACCCCTACAACCTATCGTTACTCTTTCTGGGTTCACCGTGATTGTTCATAGTCAAAAGTGTCCCGCCTTAAGTTGGTAGCCAAAACTTCAAGCTTCGCGAGACTAAGGGACATAAGACAATGGAGGTCAGGCTTTACCTGACAGTCAGGCAGAGCCTGACCTCCACAAGTTGCTCACGTTTTGAAAGCCATTGAAGTCTTGACGCTTTGCCCCGATAACACAACGCGGAGAATGTTGGACTGGAATAGCTCCAGCTCAATCTGCTAAACGTTTCCAAATCAATTGAACACAGGATAAAAATAAAATCTCTGCTGTCTTCATCCAATCTTAATCAAATCTACGGGTTTCCTCTCATCTTGTCCCTGTATTCTTTAAACCAATCATAGCGCACCGTGCCGATTGGCGGTCGCTTTGACTTTGGGATGAGCAGCTTTTACCGTTCATCATTGAATATAGACAGTATAGGGGGTTAGCGATTATGCCACTCGGTTTAGGTAACATCTTCAACGGGCTCTTTAAGCAATACGGACACACAGTGATCCTGTTGCTGCGGTTTGTCGATAGTGTCATGCTAATGACGGCTGCTTGGCTTGCCAATTATTTTTGGCTACACGAATTTACCATCAACAAGGACTACCGGATAGTTATCGCCCTGGGTCTATTGGCGACTATTATCTTTTTTGAAATAGGCCAGGTTTATCGTCCCTGGCGAAATGACACGATGCGCGGCGAAACGGCGCGTATTGTCAGGGCTTGGGTTTTTGCCATCGTGTCGGTTATTTCCATTGTTACTTTGATTCGTTTGCATTTCTGGTTTGGTTCCAGTTATCGCTGGATTGTCACTTGGTGGGGACTGGGCTTGTTATTGGTGCTCACGGCCCGCAGTCTGCTCTCCTTGTTGTTGAAATGGTTGCGTTCTCGGGGCTGGTCTCAGGGTCGTATCATTCTGGTTGGCTTAAACCAGATGGCCATTGCCGTTAGCCAGCAATTAAATAATTCATCGTGGGCCGGCTTGCAGGTTATTGGTTATGTTGATGACCGAACCAAAAACAGAGACTTGGCCGGTGATTTTTTACTGCCGCAACTGGGGAAAATGGAAGATCTGGCGGCCATTGTTACCAGGGAAGCCATTGATGAAGTCTGGATTGCTTTCCCCGGTGAAGCGCTGGCTGAACGTGCCCAGTATCAATTGCGACATGTACCGGTCAGCATTCGTTTGGTTATTGACTGCTTTGCTTTCAAGCAAAGTAAATTTCTCAGCTTAAACACCGTGGCCGGGATTCCCACTCTGGATTTTTCGGTCTCACCGCTGCATGGCATTAACGGTTATATCAAGTCTTTCGTTGACAGGTTATTTGCGTTGATCCTGTTGATACTGATTAGTCCGTTACTGTCATTCATCGCTATCGGTGTTAAGTTGAGTTCCAAAGGCCCGGTGTTTTACCGGCAAGAGCGGATTGGCTGGAATAATCAAGCATTTACCATGCTCAAGTTTCGTTCGATGCCCGTCAATACCGAAGCCAAAACCGGTGCAGTTTGGGCCAAGTCGGGTGAAAACCGGGCGACCCGCTTTGGCGGTTTTTTGCGAAGAACCAGTCTGGATGAACTTCCGCAACTGATCAATGTGCTTAAAGGCGATATGTCTCTGGTCGGGCCGCGTCCGGAACGCCCTGATTTTGTCGAAGTTTTTAAAGACCAGATACCCAATTACATGAAGAAACACATGGTCAAGGCCGGTATCACCGGCTGGGCTCAAGTGAACGGTTGGCGTGGCGACACCGATTTAAACCAGCGCATAGAGCATGATTTGTATTACATCCAGCATTGGTCGGTATGGTTCGATTTGGAAATTGCACTACGCACGGTGCTAACCGGTTTTATCAACAAGAACGCTTACTAAGGAAATATCCGTTATGTGTAGATTGATGCTCTTAGCCTTGGTTTTACTGTTGTCGGCTTGTTCTTTAACACCCGGCATGGAAATGAAAACAGAAAACAACTTGTCGCAACTGGAAGTGCCGGTCATGAGGAACGGCAGAATGGTTAAAGAAAAGCCCCGAATCGTCCCGATTACTGCCGATCTGATTATCGAGCGCGAAAATTCGCGGCTGCAAGCGGTTAATAATCTTCCACCGGTGGATATCAGCAAAGCGGTTTACCGAATCGGCCCGCAAGACCGCTTGCAGATTACCGTTTGGGAGCATCCGGAACTGAACGATCCGGGTGGTGAAAAAATACTGCCCGAACTGGCAGGTAAAGTGGTAGATGAAAATGGCGAGCTTTATTACCCTTATGTAGGCAATATCCATGTTGCCGGAAAAACGGTCAGCGAGGTCAGGACGGAATTAACCGGTGAACTTTCCAAATATTTCAAGAAGGTCAAACTTGATATTCGCGTGTTGTCGTTTCAAAGTCATCGGGCCGCTATTGTCGGCGAAGTAAAAACACCGGGCGTTCAGTCCATGAACGAGACACCATTAACCATTGCCGAAGCCATCAGCCGTGCCGGTGGTGTTAATCCGGATGCCGATATGAGCAACGTGGCTTTGGCGCGTGACGGCAAAGTCTACAAGATTGATGTACTCAGTCTGTATGCAAAGGGTAACACTACCCAGAACTTGCTGCTCAAGGATGGCGATGTGCTGTATATCCCTGACCATAAAGACAACAAAGTATTGGTAATGGGCGAAGTCGGCAGGCAGCAGGCCCTGCAAATCAACAAGGGCAGGTTGTCGCTGTCACAAGCCTTGGCGGAAGCTTATGGTTTTGATTTAAACACTGCCAGACCGGAAGAGGTTTTTGTGATTCGTCCCGGCGACATGAAGCCCGAGATTTTTCAGTTGAATGCAGGCTCTCCTGACGCGCTGATTTTGGCTGATCAGTTTGCCTTGCAAGCGCACGATACCGTTTTTGTGGGCACCGCCGGTGTTACCCAATGGTCACGGGTGTTAAACCAAATACTGCCGGGCTCCTTCACCTCGATGATGTCGCTGGCAGCTACTCATGGCATGTAAACACGTTGGCTGAGCGGAGTCGAAGCCGGAAAATCGCTTCGGCTCCGCTCAGCGAACGGGCTTAACTTAATGGCATGGCTTTTGGAACGGTTGATTTTTTTACAGGATTGAGATATGAAAAATCTATATTCACAGCATGAAGCTATTGCCCAATTACCGCCGCTAAATCCGTCCCGGATCGAAGAGCAGGGCGTCAGTATCCGCGATATGGTTGATCTGCTCATCGAAGGCAGAAAGATCATTCTGTTGACATTGCTGTCGGTGTTGCTGGTGACCGTGATCTATTTGGTGCTGGCACCGCGCACCTACAAGGCTGATGCGCTGTTGCGGATCGACAAAAACAAGGCACTGCTCTCGGCACCCCTTCACAGCGAAGCAAATAGCGCCACCACTGAAGCCGAAAGCCCAAGGGCGCAGCGTGAGGTGGAAATTATGCGTTCCCGTTCGGTGCTCGGCAAGGTGGTGGAAGATTTAAATTTGATGGTGGAGTCTGCACCGGTTTACTTCCCCGTTATCGGCGAGACATTGGCGCGTTGGCATGATGTGCATGACCCGATTGCCTCGTCATGGTGGGGTTTTAGTCGCTGGGCTTGGGGCGGTGAAAAGTTGAAGATTGCTGCCTTCACGGTGCCGGATCGTTATTTGGGCAAAGCGTTTACCTTGGTTGCACTGGAAGAAGGCCGCTTTCTTTTGCTTGGCCCCAAGGATGAAGAACTGGTCAATGGACAAACCGGTGAAATCCTCACCACAGACGTTGGAGAGTCTACACCGGTCGTTATTGAATTGGCTGAACTTGAGGCGCATCCCGGCACCCATTTTGAGTTGACCCGGAAAACCTCGCTGGCTGCCATCGAAATTTTGCAAAAAGTGTTTGCCGTCAAGGAGGTTTCCAAAGACACGGATATACTCAGCGTCGAACTTAAAGGTGATAATCCCGAGCAACTCGCCAAATCAGTTAACGATATTGCGACCATTTATGTCAACGCGACCGTCAATTGGGAGTCTGCCGAAGCTTCGCAAAAGTTGGGCTTTCTGGAAAGTCAGTTGCCTATTGTTAAAGATCGTCTGGAAAAAGCGGAACAAGGCTTGAGCGCCTACCGGCAAAAACATGGCGCGGTGGATATATCCGCCGAGGCTGAAATATTGCTAAAACAAGCCTCCGAAATGGAAACGCTGGGTATTCAACTCAAGCAAAAGTACGACGAACAGAGTCAACGTCTGGAATCCGCGCATCCTGACATGGTCGCCACCAGTGCGCAAATCAAGCGTATTGACAACAAACTGGGGACTTTGGAAAAGCGAATCAAGGATTTACCCCGCACTCAACAGAGTGTGGTCAGCTTGTCTCGGGATGTTCAGGTCAACACCGAACTCTACACGTCGCTGCTGAACAGCGCCCAGGAACAGCGTATTGCTGCGGCCGGTTCGCTCGGTAATTCCCGGATCGTTGATTTAGCGGTAACGCCGGAAAAACCGTATTGGCCAAATCCCGCTTTGTTATTAACCCTTGCCACTTTGCTGGGGCTGACTGCCGGATCGGCTCAGGTGTTTTTGAGACACTCTTTGCAGCGCCACGATAATTATCCGGCTTTGCTGGAATATCAAGTGGGCTTACCGCTTTTTGCCGCCATTCCGCATAGCAAAAAGCAGCGTCGATTGACACGTTTGATTGACCAAGGCAAGGATCGCGAACCCGGCATCCTGGTCAGTCAAGAGCCGCTTGATATTTCCGTAGAATCGCTGCGCGGTTTGCGCACCACGCTGGAAGCAACGATGGCCAGTGATGCCAGTAAAGTCATCATGGTCAGTAGTCCGGCACCCGGTATGGGTAAATCTTTTGTGAGCACCAACTTGGCGGCATTGCTGGCAAGTATTAAAAAGCGCGTGTTAATCATTGACGCTGACATGCGCAACGGTCGCCTGCATGAAACCTTCTCAATTGGCAAGCAACCGGGACTTTCTGACTTGTTGTCCGGTAAAGCCACACTCGGTGAGGTCATCATCAGTCTGCCCGATGTCGGTGTGGACTTTATACCGCGAGGCAATATGGTTTTAAATCCGGCGGAGTTGCTGGAGATAGGTAATCTGGCGGAGACGCTTGAGCAGTTGAAAAGTTTTTATAACCATATCGTCATTGATTCGCCGCCGATTTTGGGCGCAACCGACGCCGCTATTATGGGCAAGCACGTTGATGCCACCTTTCTGGTGGTTAAGGAAGGTCGCTACACGGCGCAAGAATTGGAGGTCAGCTTCAGGCGTTTTCAACAGGTTGGAATAAAACCCAATGGTTTTATTATCAACGACATGAAAGAAGGGTCATCTTATTACCCTTACTATGGTTACGCCTACAGCCGAACCGATATGGCGCACAAGAACGCCTCAATCTTTACGGCAGGTTATCAGGCGGTGGGTGATTGGTTGGGAAAACGTCAGAACAGTCGCTATTTACCACCTGTTGACGTGACGGAAGAGATAGCAGAAGAGGTACAGGTGTAATATGAAAACAGTCTTTGAAAAAAAATTACCGGTTCTGTTGTTTGCGCTGATTAGCGTGTCAACGTTGGTTTCTTTGCCGATAGCCCAAGCAACCTGGACGGGGGTAAAAGCCGTCTGTGGTGAACAGGATTTCGGTTTGCGTATCCTTCGGGAGGCGATGCTGGTAACGCTAAAGAGTGGGCGCGGCGCTCAAAAACCGGTCGGTCTGTATGCCAAGTTATCAGGCAATGGGCGACTGGTTTGGAAAGCGTCCGAATCATCACTGTCTGCCTGCTGCAAAAGACGCGGCAGCGATAAAGGGTAGTCATCAGATGAATATGCGCTTTGAAAGAGATTTGCCCATTCTACTGGCTACGCTGGTCAGTGTATCGGTGCTGGCTTCTTTGCCTCAGGTCGAGTCAGCCTGGACAGGGGTGAAGGAGGTTTATGGTGAACAGGATTTTGGTTTGCGTATTCTTCGCGAGGTCATGTTGGTTGTGCTGGTTGCGTATTTGTTTTTTGAACCACGCTTGCGGCGCGGCATTTTAACCAGTCCTGTATTGGCCTTTTTGGGTGTGGTGGCAACTTACGTACTGTTTGAAGCGGGCTATGCACTCTATCTGGACTTGCCTTGGGTGGTGCCGTTGGCGGGTCTGCGCATTTTTGAATACCTGCCATTGGCATTGATCGGCTTCGTGGTCAGTCGCTCAGGCGGCGGTGAATCGGTTATCTATCAGTTTGCGCATTATCTTCGTTATTACCTTGCACTTGAGGCCGTATTAGCTTTGGCCCAGGCTTTATGGGCACCGCCTTTATTTGGTGTGTCATTTCTGGGCGGGGGACGGCCATTCGGTACTTTTGTCAGTCCCAATCTGTTTGGAGCGACTATGGCGACTTGTGCGCTGCTGTTTTCACTGGTGCCGTCAATGCGAAAGTGGGTGGCTGTCAGTGTATTTTTAGCGTTACTGAGTGGTTCACGAACCGCTTTCATCAGTTCGTTGTTGGTCATTTATTTTCAGATTTATGCACTGCTTAGACCCCGTGATCGCTGGGCTTTGATTATGCCGGCTCCCCTGTTTGCCGTGGGTGCGCTGTTGTTGGCCTCCAGTCCTTTGCTTAGTGGCCGTGATGATGCCAATCCAACCGAGGATGGTCGCATTGATTTATGGCATCGGGTATTTTCCGAGCAAGTTCATGGCCCCGCAGATGTGCTGTTTGGCTGGGGCTTGGGACTGAGCTCCAATACCATCAATATTCTTTACGGTGCGGAACATTTTAAGGGGCAATTTGATTCTGACAGCCTTTATTTATTTTTACTGAACGGTTATGGCCTGATAGGTCTGCTGGCGTATATTTTCTTTTTATGGATAACGACAAGAATGTCGGGTCACCCCAACAAAGGTTTGGTCGTGATGTTTATTTTCGTTGCCGGACTGACTTTTAATATGTGGGAGTATTTTCCACAAAACGCGCTACTGATGTTTCTCTGGGGTACGGTATTGGGCACCGGCTATCAGTCTGGTTTAGTGTCGTTGGACGCAAGCCCGATGGCACCGGATTCTTATTATCAGCATCCATCCTGACAACGAGTATTTGAAGGTAAAAACCATGATCGAATTATTAAAAGAAAGACGCTTATTCGGTGATGCCTTTTGGGCGCTGTTTGGACAACTGCTATCCGCCTGCGCTTTATTGGCAGGCACCCGCTTGCTTACGGAGCTGGTAACGCCGGATGTTTACGGACAATTTGCTTTATTAAACGGTTTTGTGGCGCTTGGCGTCACCCTGTTTTCCTACCCTTTTATCTGCGCCGGCATGCGGTTATTGCCGGAGTGCCGGAATAAATGGGAGCGTGCCGATTTATATGCGGTGGTGACCCGACTGACCAACCGCTCAACCGTTCTGGCAATAAATTTGTTGGTGCTGGGCGGTGTGATGGGCAGCTATTTTTTGCACAGCGATTTTTGGCTACTGATGCTGGCGGGCATTCTTCTGGCCGTAACTGTCCGCCGCGAACTGGGTATTCAGTTATTGATTGGTGAGCGCAGACAGCGGGAAGCCAGTTTGTGGCAAACCACGGATAGCGTACTGCGGCCGTTATTGGCGGTAGCGCTGGTGTGGTGGGGAGACCAAAAAGCTGAATGGGTGTTGCTGGGCTACATCCTGGCAAGCATGGTCTCAAATATGGCTTGGTCGTTTGTCCAGCATTCGAAAGTCCATAAAAAAAACCGCCCGGCCATCACCCGACATTTTAAAACCGAGGTATGGGTTTATGCTTTGCCGCTAATCCCGATGGAATTGATATTTTGGGTTAACGGCTTGGGTGATCGTTATGTCATCGGTTATTTAATGACCGCTGCCGAGGTGGGTTTGTATGCTGCCATTTACACGATAATCAATGAGGCGTTTAATCGCAGCGCCATGGTTTTGTTGCGTATTTTTCAGCCGGTTTATTTTCAGTTATATTCCCTGAATCAGCCCAAGGAAGCCTTTAAGATTTTATGGATTTGGATAGCCAGTGTTGTTGCTTTAGGCATTATTGGCGTGTTGTTATTGCAGGTTACCGGCGACTGGTTGGTTTCCTGGATACTGGCAAAATCATATCATTCAGCGGTAGCCTTGATACCGGCCATCGCCTTGGGTTGTGCGCTACATGCCTTGGGAACTGTGGTATCTCAACCATTATTGGCCAAAAAACGGACACGGTGGTTATTGTTGGGTCGCTTATGCGGGGCGGTGACGGCGGCCATCAGCATTCCACTGATGGTAGACAGTTATGGCTTGCCCGGAGCGGCTATGGCCAATCCTGTCTATTTTGGCGTTGAGGCTTTGGTTTTAGCCCTCCTGGCCAAACCATGGCGAAATATCAGTTCCAAAAATAAACAGGCAATAGAGGAGGGGCAAGAAGACCTGTCAGACTGCAACGTAACGGTCTGAGCAATTTTTAGTGAATGATCCTAAAAACCGCAGTTAGTCCACGAAAAGCACGAAAGACACCAAAGTAATCAGTATGTTATATTTCAAAGACTCACACTTTAGGCATAGGTATCTACACAAGTACCAGCTCCTGAACCCTCGCTACGCTCTCCCTTGAGGGAGAAGGTTGGGATGAGGGGAATATAACTGTTTGATTTTATTCTCCTCACCCCAACCCTCTCCAGCAGGAGAGGTAGCTTGATGGTTTTCAGCTCATTGTTTTTATTATGCGAAAAAGACACTTGGATTTGTCGGGTTACGCTGTCGCTAATCCGACCTACGTGACTGTCCCGTCTTAGATATAAAAGTGGGTAGTCTAAAAAAAGAAATAAACGAGGAATATTATGACGAATGCAGCAGCAGTTTCAGGAATCTATGGCGATGTTTTGCACGAATGTGTGAGCTGTGGTGGTGAGAAAATAAAACTTTGGCGTCAAAAAAACTTTCAATATACGGAAAATGTGAACACCACGGTGTTCAGTATCTATCGTTGTGGGAGTTGTGGAACCGGTTTTTTAAATCGACCTCCTGCCAGGCAATGGTTGCAATCCATTTATCAATACTCAGGCCAGGCGCTAACCGAAGCGATAACACTTGAAGCGGTGCTGAACCAAGAGACAGCGTTTCCCAACTGTAGGTTGGATGCCGAACGGATGAGTCATCAAGCTCACCAGCTTAACAGTTCGGATAATGATCAGGCGCTTGATATTGGTTCAGGCTTTGGTTTTTACACGCAGGCACTTAGAAAATTGGGCTATAACACCGTCAGCATCAATCCCGGCAAATATGAAAATGACGTGTTTAAAAACTTGAATGGTGATGAGCCGTTGGCTGTGATGTTTGAGAATTACGAACCGGCGGGACAGTTCGGCGTGGTCATGATGTCGCAGGTATTGGAGCATCTTCTTGAGCCGGATTATGCCATTAACAAGGTGTCCGGCCTGCTGGCACCGGGTGGTATTTTGGCTTGTGCCGTGCCCAATTATGATTCGTTTCTGGTCAAGCTACTGGGCACCAAGGATAACGCTTGTTTATGGATACCGGAACATGTCAATTATTTTACCGAACAGGGTTTAACCGCGTTGGTTGAGAAAAACGGCTTTCGGGTCGTTAAGGTGAAGCAAATCACCCGAATCCCGTTTAATGCAGCATCCAAAAGATTGCGACTGAAAGGCCGGCCGGCGGCTATTGTTGACGGAATGGTAAAGTTTTTACAGATCCCGTTTGCCGGTTTGATGCATTGCTTTGGACTGGGTATTTACATCAATTTATATGCGGTCAAAATTTAATTTAGGTTCAAGGTTCAAGGTAAAAGGTAAAAGGTAAAAGGGCAGTCTCGCTTCTTGAAACTTTTACCTTGCACTGGCTTCATTTTTTAAACCCTAACATTAAGAAAAAGTTATATGTTAACTGTTGTTATTTTGACTCAAAATGAGCAGGTTAATCTGCCGGATTGTCTGGCGGCTATTCCTGAGTGCTATCCCATTGTGATTGTAGATTCGGGAAGTACCGATGCTACGATTGCCATCGCCAATAGCCGGTATTGCAGGATTTATACAAATCCATGGCCGGGTTTTGCCGAACAACGCAACTTTGCCATTAATCACTGTGCTATCAACACACCCTGGATATTGTTCGTCGATGCTGACGAAATTTATCCGCAGACATTTTATGACTGGTTTGAAGCCGATAGGGCGGAGTCCGATTCGGTTGATGTGGTGATGGTGCCATCGATACTTTATCTGCGCGGCAAACGACTAAACCACGCACCCGGTTATCCGATTTATCATCCACGGCTGGTGCGCAGGGACGCCACCCGCTTTGTCCGTAACCACACAGGGCATGGTGAGGCCGTTATTAATACCTGTCGAATCGGCTATTGTGCCATTCCTTATCAACACTATTTTTATCATGGCGAAATTATTGAATGGATGCATAAACATGTCGATAAAGCAGCGCAAGAAGTGCAGCTTAAGCCGCCAACGGAGGCAACAATGACCCGCCGGGGACGTTTGAGCGTTTTATTGGGACGATCCTGGCTGAGGATTCTCGCCCGTTTTTTATACCACTTCGTTTTTCGGGGTGGCTTTTTGGATGGCTTTGCCGGCCTGGAGTTTGCATTGATGTTTACCTGGTATGAGGCAACCATCTATATGCAGGCAAAAGCCGGCATTCAGACTGGATAAGTACTATGAAAATTTCGCTGGTTTTAGCAACACTGGGAAGAGACCGGGAAGTGGTTGATTTTTTGAAGTCTCTAATGAATCAAACCTATAAGAATTTTGAGCTGATTATCATCGATCAAAACAAGGACGGTAAACTTGATGCCATCGTCGATTTTTACAAGGATTGCCTTGATGTGAAGCATGTGAAAGTGGATTTTGTGGGTAACGCCAGAGCCAGAGACTACGGTATAGGCTTGGCTCACGGCAGGTTCGTTGCCTTTCCTGATGATGATTGTACTTATGAAAGGGATGTCCTGGAAAAAGTAGTCGCTGAATTTGCGATGCGTAAAAACCTATCTATCTTGGTTACGGGTTCATACACTTTTTTATCCAGCCGCTTTAGCATCGGTGTTAACAGCCGCAAAGCCCACTATTTTTCACGCTTCCAGATGATGGGAGTCGAGTTTACGCAGTTTTTTGACCGCAACAAGATTGATGGCGAGCAGTTTCATCTGGATCACGATTTCGGGATTGGTTCCAAATATTCCGGAGGTGAGGGTTTTGAGCTTTTGTATCGTTTGCTTCGGGCGGGCAACAGTGCATTTTATACGCCGGCAATAAAAATTTATCACCCGGATAAAGATCATTACAAGCTGGGAACGTCAAGAATGCTGATGTATTCCACGGGGGTTGGGGCTTATATCCGAAAATTCGCCAATCAGCGCGATGCGTTTATGCTGTACTACATCGTACGTAAGATGTTTGTCGCCCCCCTCCTAAAAATGCTGCTCGCCTTGGTCTTGTTTAACCCAAAAAAATTGGCCTATTCCTTTTACAACCTTATTGGTATTTGGCGCGGATTTTTGGAATATGGGAGGGAGGGGTAAGGTTAAAGGTTAAAGGTTAAAGGTTAAAGGTTAAAGGTTAAAGGTTAAAGGTTAAAGGTTAAAGGTTCAAGGTTCAAGGTTCAAGGTTCAAGGTTCAAGGTTCAAGGGCAAAAGGCAAAAGGCAAAAGGCAAAAGGCAAAAGGCAAAAGGCAAAGGGCAAAAGGCAAAAGGCAAAAGGCAAAAGGCAAAAGGCAAAGGGCAAAGGGCAAAGGGCAAAGGGGGCAAATCGGGGGCTGTCTCTTTCGCCTTTCGCCTTTTACCCTGAGCCTTTCGTCTTTCACCTAAAAAATTTATTCACAATACAGTTACAGGAGAATTATTATGGAAGTAGGTATTGTTACCACACATATACCCCCAGCCAAAGGTTATGGCGGCGTATCCGTCACCGCCAGCGTTTTAACCAAAGCGTGGGCAGAATGCGGGCATAAAATGGTATTGGTCGCCTCCGATGAATCGATTGCCGGACGATTGCGGCCGGACAATGTGTGTTTAGGCGAGCAGGTTGATGTCAGGCTTTATCGTTGTTATGGATTCAGGCGTTGGGGCTTTGGACTGGGCGCTATCCCAATACTGTTTAAATTATGCTTACGGGCACCGGTAGTTTACATCCACGGTATTGCCACTTGGCCATCGACGCTGGCGGCCATTTTTTGCGTTGTGTTGCGTCGCCCTTTTATGGTGGCTGTACATGGCGGGTTAATGCCGGAGCATGTTGAACTGATTCGGCGGGATAAACCTCACAAGTGGCTATTTTATCAATGGTTGACTTTTCCGACCCTGCGCCGGGCTATCGCCGTGCATTGCACCAGTGACACCGAGGCCGAAGGTGTACGTAACGTACTGGGTAAAGATGCCCGCATTCTATTGGTTCCAAATGGAATTGATAGTCAGGCATGTAACGTGGCTCCCTATCCTGCCAGTGCAGGGATGACGATCTGTTTTCTGGGGCATATTCAGCAAGAAAAAGGCATCAATGCTTTTATCAGAGCCTGGTTAAAAGTTCGAAGGCCTTTCGATCGACTGGTGATTGCCGGTAGAAGCGTAGATGGCGATTATTTTGAAGAGTTTCGGGTACTGGTTGAACAGGCTCAAGGGGCTATCAGTTATTACGGTTATCTTGAGCGAGGAGAAGTGATGGACTTGTTGGCAAACAGCCATTTTCTGGTGTTGCCTTCCGGACTGGAGGCCGCTGGCGGCATGCGCGAGAACTTTGGCAATGTGGTAGCGGAAGCTATGGCAGCCGGACGACCAGTATTGGTAGCCAAGGGCTTGGCCTGGGATCATTTGGAAACGTTTGGCGTGGGTTTTGTTTTCGATAGAACCGAGGCTTCCGTCTGCGAAGTATTGCGCAAAGCTCAATCAGTGGGAGATGGCTTGACGTGGGAACAGATGTCGTGGAATGGTCGGCAGTATGTCGAACAACAGCTTGATCCCGTCAAACTGGGGGAACAAATCTGGCAGGTATTAAAGAGCTGTAATCAAGCCAAGCTGTCACAACAACGTGTCAAGGAATCTTTATTATGATTAAGGTGGGCCTTATCGTTCCTACACTAAATGCGGGCAGTCTCTGGAAGTCTTGGTTAAAAGCCTTCGAGCAACAGACCCGAAAACCGGATTGCTTGTTGGTAATGGACTCCTCTTCCAGTGATGACACCGTAAATTTGGCGCATGCACAAGGCTTTGAGGTTCAGGTAATTGCCAAGTCAGCGTTTAATCACGGTGGCACTCGCCAGTTTGGCGTGGATAGACTGGCAGCAATGGATATTATAGTTTTCCTGACTCAGGATGCTTTATTAGCCAGTCCTGATGCTATCGAATGCCTGTTGGCGGCATTCGCTGATGAACGGGTTGGAGCCGCTTACGGTCGCCAGCTTCCCCATCGTAACGCCAAACCCGTTGCCGCCCACGCCCGTCTTTTTAATTATCCGGACAAAAGTCAGTTACGCAGTCTGGAAGATCGAACACGTTTTGGCATTAAAACGGTATTTATATCCAATTCATTCGCCGCCTATCGGCGTAGCGCACTGATGCAGGCAGGTGGTTTTCCCGTTAACACCATCATGAACGAAGACACGTATGTGGCCGGCAAGATGCTGGTTGCCGGCTGGAAAATAGCTTATTGCGCCGATGCCCAAGTATTCCACTCTCATGACTACAGTTTTCTGGATGAATTTAAACGTTACTTTGATATTGGTGTTTTCCATAGTCATAGTTCGTGGCTGCAACAGACCTTTGGCGGCGCGTCTGGTGAAGGCTTGCGTTTTGTGATCTCGGAAATGCGCTACCTGCTAAAGCACGCGCCCTGGCTAATTCCTTCGGCAGTTCTACGGACGGGATTGAAGTGGCTAGGCTATAAACTGGGCAGTCTACATAGGCACTTGCCGCAAGCACTGCGTAGAGGCTTGAGCCTGCATAAAACTTACTGGTTACGCACCTTGCCATAAATTTTGGAAAAGCGGTTCATCCACGAAAAATACGTAAAGAGATAGTAATCTGTTGGTTACCCAAAAAGATAAGGTGTAGGCCGGAATAAGGCTTTTCGAGCGCAAGTGAGAATAAGCGTTTCCGGCATCCCGTACGATAGGTTCGATGGTGCCGGAAACGCTACCACGCGCTACGCCCTTCGACAAGCTCAGGACAGGCTTGGGTAATCTTATTCCGGCCTACGTCTATTGTTTTATATAACTGAACTTACCGGATAGCATTTTAGTAGATCACACTTTTTCAGGACGACTTGCACCCATACCCAACTTTGGACAAGATTAAAATGAACCCCTCAAATTTTAAAAAATCAACATCACCGACTCTCCAATGGTTGGGCGTAATAGTGCTCAGTATCTTAACCAGTGGCTGTCAACATCTGGGGTTTTTCCCCGATTTAAATAAAAATCCGACTTTTCAGGAGGAGGATAATCAGCAAAAAATTCAGCCGCAAACCAAAATCCTAGAGTCTCATGAATTTCAGTTATCCGAAGGTCAAACGCTGGTCGGTACGGTTGCCACCGTCAACACCCATGAAAATGATACGCTGTCTGATATTGCCCGACATTTTGGTGTCGGTTATAACGATATTACCTTGGCTAATCCGACACTTTCGCCTTGGACACCGCCTACCGGTAGTCGGGTATTATTACCATTACAATTTATTCTTCCTGACGCGCCCCATAAAGGAATTATTCTAAATTTGGCGAACATGCGCTTGTTTTACTATCCCAAACAGCAACCGGACAAGGTCTTCACTTACCCGGTGGGTATTGGTCGTCAAGGCTGGAATACCCCACTGGGCTTAACCAGTATTGTCGCCAAAAAAGCCAACCCGACTTGGGTGGTTCCCGACTCCATTCACCAGGAACATGCCGAGAAAGGCGACTCATTACCCGGAGTAGTGGCCGCAGGGCCTGATAACCCGCTGGGACTCTATGCCATGCGCCTGGGTTTTCCCCGTTATCTAATCCACGGCACCAACAAACCTTATGGTATCGGTATGCAAATTAGCCACGGTTGTGTGCAACTTTATCCAGAGGATATTGAAGTGCTGTTCAAAAAAGCGTCGGTAGGCATGCCGGTACGAATAATTCATCAACCGTATTTGACGGCCTGGCATCAGGACATGCTGTATCTTGAAGCGACCGAACCGCTGCAAAAATGGGCACAGGATAAACCCAGGTTAAAAAAACAGTTACTAAAACAGTTACATCAAATCAGCGCCAAGAAAAATGTTGCTGTCGATTGGGATAAAGTCGACCGAATTATAGAGCGTTCGGATGGCATTCCTGTGCCCATTCTTCTGCAAAGTCCTGACGTGCAAGCTATAGCAGCAAACGCAGTACAACTCGCGCATCCTGAGCAACTCTATAAACAACCCATTGTTGAAGAATTAAAGGATAGCGATTGGTCGATTTTGGTGGCCAGTTTTGATAACGAAATAGAAGCACAAAAACTGGCAACCATGCTCAATCATCAAGGGCCGATTATTCCTGCGCGTAAAATTAAAAAAGAGGATGCCTATCAGGTTATAGCAGGGCCTTTTAAAAACAAAAAGGAAGTAAAGGCTATTGTAAAGCGCATTAAAATGGATTTTGAACTGGCGGTTGAACCGATAAAACCGCGTTTTATTTTAGAAAATTAGAGCTGTTTTTTACGGCGTGGTCATTACAAAAATATAGATATCACTTACATTGAGCGGCTATAATCCTATGAAAAATTCCTTTACTGGGCAAGTGCTTAAACGGCAACGCCTCTGATAATATCGTGTTTAAAGAACGCGCTGAAAAATTGGTTGAAGAGTTTAAAGCCTCAGAAACGCGAGTACCGAATCATCACTGACTATGAAAAAGATGACGCTAAAATAAAACAACTGAAAGATAAAGAAGCTCACTACATCATAGGCGGCAACACAGACCCCAAAGAATTGACCGATCAAGAAGTCGTGACGGCTTACAAAGAGCAAAACAAGGCTGAACGTGGCTTTCGTTTTCTTAAAGTCCCGTTATTTTTTGTATCCTCGCTGTTTGTGAAAACACCTAAGGAACGTGCATGAAATAACTTGAGCAACTGTAGGGGCGAATTTATTCGCCCTGGGCGGATAAATCCGCCCTTACATGATGCTCACAATGTCTTGTTGGCAATTTTATTTCATGCACATTCCTAAGGAATGCGCATGAAATAACTTAGGCATCTTGCTCCCTCTCCCTCTGGGAGAGGGCTGGGGTGAGGGAATATAAATGGTCAAGTTATTTCATGCACGATCCTAAGCGTATCATGGCATTGCTGATGGTGATGTTATTGTCTTTGCTGGTTTATGGGATTGCCGAGCGACGGATGCGGGCGGCTTTGACAGAACAGAAAGAAACGTTGCCTAATCAGCTTCATCAAGAGATAGAACCCCCTACTTTGCGCTGGCTATTTCAGCTTTTGTACGGCATTCACTTCCTTAAAATTTCTACCGGAAAACAATCGCATCATGTGATTGAGGGGCTTACGCCTTTACGGCAAAAAATTCTGTCGCTTTTTGGGCCAACTGTGGCAAACATATATCAATTTTCTTATGGGTATAGAGTCCGAAGTTGACAAAGCGACATAATAAGCTAAAAAATTCAAACGATTAATCTTTACAGCTATGCAGGTAACTAAACGAATTAATGATAGAGAGGTGCATCATGAACACAGATTGGTTGGACGACGGAAGAAAGATACCTGATGATGTCATGTACTTTATACGGATAATGGCAGTGAATGCTGTTCGTGTGCTCGGTCTGAGTCCTGAAAAGATAGCCGAAGCCTATAATTTTGATCGTTCGTGTATTTACCGCTGGTTAAATCAGTACGACAAGGGAGGCTTTGAAGCGCTGGAAAGTAAAGTGCCACCAGGAGCAGAGCCTTTAATTACTAGCGAAATTGATGAATGGTTGAAGCAATCGGTTTTAACTTGTACACCAGTCGATTTTGGCTATGATACGAATTTATGGACATGCGTTATCTTGGCCGAATTATTGGAGCAAAAATTCGGTGTGAAGGTAACCGATAGCGCGGTCAGGCTTCACCTTAAAGCACTGGGATTAACCTGCCAAAAACCTGAATATCAGGATTTAAAAAGGAACGAGCAGGAAATAGAAAAATTTTTGAATATTAAATTCCCTCAGATACAAAGGGTTGCTGAAAAAATGGGCGCTGATATTGCGTTTGAAGATGAGGCGGGTGTGGGTATTATGACTCGCCACGGACGGACATGGGGGTTGTGCGGACAAACACCCGTTATCAAAGTCAGCATGTTAAGAGGTGGGTATAATGTATTATCGGCTGTTACCGCCCAAGGGGAGCTGAGCTATTCGATCCAAGATGATACGATTAATGGGGAACGGTATATCGAATTTTTAGGCGAGCTGATTCTGAATAGGGAGTGCCCACTGATATTGCTTGCAGATCATGCTACATTCCATCAATCTAAGCTAGTACGTGATTATGTGGGAGCGCATCGAAGCCAATTAAGAGTATTCTTTTTACCAAAGCGGGCACCGGAATTCAATCCAGACGAGCAAGTTTGGAATGAAGTTAAGAATAATCAGATTGGAAAGCAGCCAGTAAAAAATAAAGCTGACTTAAAAGATCGCCTTACCGTTGCACTAGATTCGTTAAAACAAAACACGAAACGGATTGTTTCATTTTTTCATCTACCGGATACTAAATACGCTGCTGATGTCGCTTAATCAATTCCGGACTCTATAGTACCCGCTCAATGTAAGTTTTTAAAGTGCTTTTAATGCGTTTGCCCTGAGCTTGCCGATTTATCCCCTGATTAAACTATAGATTTTCAGATAAATAATTTCGATGCTGACGGATACCATACCTGTAAGGGATGTTATCGGTGCGAACTAAATCTTCATGTAACGGAAGTTTAATTTCTGAAAGACTATATTAAAGTCATTAACCTTGTTTTTTTCGCAGTACAAACGGTCTCGCACTGGTTTGGAGTTTGGGGACAAGCTTAAACGTGAGCAACGGGGTTTCAAGCCTTGTTATACTTAATGTCTATTTGTATAGTCACGAAATTGTCACTTGTATGTAGAATTTGCAATTTGTATAATGATTTCGGACACTGATATTCTACCTGCTGTCGCTTTTTACGATGGCTTTTTCTATTCAATCTATTTGGGAACAACATGGCAATTAAGTTAGGTACAGCAGGTAAGGATAGTGTAACCGGTACAGCAGGCTGGGACACTTTATATGGCTACTCGGGTAATGATACCTTGAGTGGTGGAACAGGCAACGACATCCTTTCCGGCGGCGATGGCAACGACATTCTGATCGGCGGCAAAGGGGCGGACAGTTTGCATGGAGGCGCGGGCAGCGACACGTTTAAATATTTGGCGTTTATCGAGGCAGACCGTGACACCATCGTTGATTTTAGTTCCATCGATCGCATCGATTTTTCAGCTATTGCAGCTTCTGGACGGCATTTTATTGGTAGTGCCCAATTTAATGGGATAGTTGGCGAAATTCGCTACGATCACTCCTCCCTATTATACTGGCTTAACGAAACCACTATTAGTGTTGATACCGATGGCGATGCTGAAAGCGATATCTCATTTACAGTCAAAGGAAATTTTAATTTCACAGAGACCGCTGTCAACTCCGGCATCCTTATTGCGGCGACCAATCAGACGCTGAATGGAACCGCACTGGCCAATACCCTGACCGGTGGTGCAGGAAATGATGTTTTGTCTGGATTGGCCGGCAATGATAGCTTGATCGGTGGCGAAGGTAGAGACAAATTGCTGGGCGGGGATGGTAATGACATCCTGGATGGTGGTCTTGGAATCGACACGTACACGGGTGGAGCAGGCAACGATGTCTTTCGTTTCTCCAGTTCGGATGATATTGGAGGCAGTAAATACAGTAATGTCGATTCTGTTAGCGACACTATTACCGATTTCACTTCCGGGGATCAGGTTTATTTTACCTTCCAGGGCATTAGTTATATGGGGGATGGCCCATTCACAGGCGTTCCCGGTCAGTATCGTTACAAAGCGCCAACAAGCGATAATAATGGCGCTATACAATTTGATTTTGATGGCGATGGCATTGCCGAATCCCAGGTTAACGTCAACGCTCCGGCATCGCTTAGGCTACAAGAATCCGCTCCCGGTTCCAATCGCTTGGTGGTAGCTCCCAACCAGACGCTTAATGGAACGGCAGTTAATAATATCCTAGCTGGCGGCAACGGCAACGACATACTCAACGGGTTGGCGGGCAACGACACACTTAACGGCGGCATGGGACGCGATGTACTCAAGGGTGGTATTGGCAATGACATCTTGAATGGCGGTAGTGGCAACGATATCCTTAACGGCGGTGACGGAGCAGACACACTGATCGGGGGGTTGGGAGACGATACACTCACTGGCGGTGTGGGCAATGATACTTTTAAATACAATTCACTGGTTAATATTAGCGATAATAACAATAGCCCTTTTTATATGTATTCTGAAAACTCCGACAGCATAACCGATCTAACGGTCGGCGACAAAATCGATCTGAGCGCAATTACCGGCTTGAGTTTTGTCGGGATAGGTAATGAATTCACCGGTACCAGCAATGAAATCCGTTTTCAGAATGGCCGTCTTGACATCGACACTAGCGGTGATAGCACTGCTGATTATTCACTAAAAGTGATTGGTAGCCCAACCTTGGAAGAAACTGCGCCAGGTTCCCGCATCTTCCAGGTGGCCGCTAACCAGACACTGCCCGGAACGGCGGTTATTGACACCTTGACGGGAGGTAACGGCAACGACACGCTCAATGGTTTGGCTGGCAATGATAAGCTGTCGGGCGGTTACGGCACGGATAGCCTTAATGGTGGCGATGGTAACGATATTTTGATTGGTGGTTTGTTAGAGGATACACTGACTGGCGGTGCAGGCAATGATACTTTTAAATATAATTCACTGGCTGAAATCAGTGATAAGTCCTCTTATACCGGTGGGACTCCCGCAAACTCTGACAACATAACCGATTTTGCCGTCGGTGATAAAATCGACCTGAGCACTATTAGGGGACTAAGCTTCATTGGGAGTAACAGCTTTGACGGTGGCGTGAATGAGATTCAAGTTACCACTGATTACTACGGAACCCATCTTAATATCGACACCAACGGTGACATGTCGACAGATTATGCATTGACGTTGACCGGTTCCCCTGTGTTGACGGCAACTGATTTCATTCTCTGATAGTGTTTATCTAAAATCCAATCCATTGGTTTACAGGGTGTGTGCGAAGTCGAACCGGCTTCGTACCTTCCTGCTACCTTTATGTTTTGAACGCTATTGAAGTCTTTAACCGTGTCGGTCCGGGTTGCAAACCCAGACCCGCAGCAAGGCATTATGCTGCAACGTTTATTGATGAGGCGTGCTCAATCGTATTTCGGTAAAGGTCAATTACAGGAAAGCAAAGCGCATAATCACCCCATACCAATTCGCCATATTCCACTCTGAACTCGGCAAAATGCTCTGGTTTAAGATAAGCTCGAATGTCTGGATGGTGTGAGCGCACAAGAAATGGCTTGAAGTCGACTTCTTGTAGGGTGTTGTCATCAAAAACGAGCCGAATACGATATTCCCCGATTTGTGTTGCCGAGATGATATTGATGGGGGTGCTATTCATTTAAGCCTCTGAGTAATGTAAAACATCCACTAACTGAATTTTATACTCGATTTTATTGCATGTTATAGATTTTCAGAAATTAAATTTCCATTTTCCCCTGTTGCAAACGCGGTTCGGCATCTGGATGCGATAGCCTCCATCATAAATTCCCCAAACATAACCCCATGGACACTATTTAAATAAATCGAAGGTAGTAAAATAACCGTAAGTATTCAGTCCCCCTCTTTGAAAAAGAGGGGTTAGGGGAGATTTTATTAGATAAATCCCCCTCAACCCCCCTTTTTCAAAGGGGGAGGTGGATACTTACAAATAACCAAAATCTTTACAACTTTTTTATATCAATCCCGTTAAAGTAACCACTCGGAACATCAATAAAAAAGAGGTGACTATGACCATTATCTACAGCTTGAGCGGCTTGCTCGCCTGTGCGTTATTTATTTATCTGCTGGTAGCGTTATTTTATCCGGAGAAATTCTAATGACTGAAAACGGCTTATTTCAAATTATTTTATATTTTGTCACCCTTTTGCTATTGGCAAAGCCCTTGGGTGTTTATATGGCGGCAGTCTATGAAAATCGTCCGGTTTTTATTAATCGGCTATTGGCTCCTTTGGAAGCAGGTATTTATAGATTCAGTGGCGTAAAGCCGGAACAAGAGATGCGCTGGAAAGAATACGCAGCCGCTTTGCTCTGGTTTAACTTGTTCGGCGGACTGGCGGTATTTGGGTTGCAAATGTTGCAGGCTTATTTGCCTTTGAATCCGCAACAGATGAACAATGTTAGTGTCGATTCAGCATTTAACACGGCGGTCAGTTTTATCACCAATACCAATTGGCAAGGTTACAGTGGTGAAACGACGATGAGTTATTTGACCCAGATGCTGGGACTGAGTGTGCAAAATTTTGTCTCGGCCGCCACCGGTATGGCCGTTTTGGTGGCGATGATACGCGGCTTTCAGCGTAAGCATTCAGAAACTATAGGTAACTTCTGGGCGGACTTGACGCGTGGTATTTTATATATTCTTATTCCCCTTTCGTTTGTTCTGGCGTTAGTGTTGGTGGGGCAAGGCGTGGTGCAAACCTTTAAACCTTATCACACACTTCCATTGGTTGAGCAGGTTGGCACCGCAACAGAAACGACCACGCAAACCTTGGCACTGGGACCTGCCGCTTCGCAAGTCGCGATTAAACAACTGGGTACCAACGGCGGCGGTTTTTTTAATACTAATTCGGCGCATCCTTTTGAAAATCCAACACCGTTATCTAATTTTCTGGAAATGTTGTTATTGCTACTGATTCCTGCTGCCTTGTGTCATACCTTTGGAACGATGGTCGGTGATTCCCGCCAGGGTTGGGCAATTTTATCGGCGATGACGCTGGTTATGGTTGGCTTGGTGTTTGTCACGGTAGCTTATGAGCAAGGCGGCAATCCGGCGCTGACTGCGCTTGGAATTGAGCAAAGCGTTAGCATTGATCAGTCCGGCGGCAACATGGAAGGCAAGGAAACGCGTTTTGGTATCGTCAATTCTGCATTGTGGGCGACAG
>Ga0194057_10000379_pt1 | contig 23002 bp, 26 predicted proteins | sample SepL4415m_MetaG_FD_155474 | JGI IMG/M metagenome (GOLD analysis project Ga0194057, IMG submission 155474) | Anoxic zone freshwater microbial communities from boreal shield lake in IISD Experimental Lakes Area, Ontario, Canada - Sep2016-L442-15m | ecosystem: Environmental > Aquatic > Freshwater... | reverse complement strand
CGTGTTATCCGTGTTATCCGTGGTCAAAACTCTCTGTCTCTCTGGATTCAGAGAAGAATTAACCACGGATAACACGGAAGGCACGGATAAGGAAGATATTGTGGTGGACTGCTTGGCTTCCTTATCTATCGCATCCGTGTTATCCGTGTTATCCGTGGTCAAAACTCTCTGTCTCTCTGGATTCAGAGAAGAATTAACCACGGATAACACGGAAGGCACGGATAAGGAAGATATTGTGGTGGACTGCTTGGCTTCCTTATCTGTCGCATCCGTGTTATCCGTGTTATCCGTGGTCAAAACTCTCTGCCGAACGATCTCCTTCAACTGCTCTTGGACTTCCGGCGTCTGTTCCGCAGGCTCGATGTAGTATTCCATCTTCGCCTTCAGTGGCGAATCGGGATGATGTTCCAGCCAAAGCCGCCCCAAGCTGTTCTGGACAAGATACTTGACAATCCAGTTGGGCGTAAAAAGCTGCGTGGCGGCCGGAATGTCCTCGCTCTTGACAACCTTCCCGATCACCTCGTCCTTCTTCTCGGAAATATAGAACTGGTAGATCCAGCCGATGATTTCGACCGGCTGCCAATCGGCTTCATCGATCTCGTTGACCAATTGCCGGATAAGTGAATCCGAGTGCAACAGGTTGTCGGGCAGGAGCAGTTCCGTCTCGTCATCAATCTTTTCAAACAGAAACGGCATGGCCGAGTGCAGGGCGTTGCACTGGGCAATTAAGAGCATCCGGTAAAGTTCCGCCTCCCTGGTGCCATCCAGCTTGAGTTCGATGACTTTATTCTTATCGAGGCCGGGGAAATCAACGTGTTCGGCATGGAGGAGGATTTCGGGAAGAGTGACCACGGATGACACGGATTTCACAGATGAAGAAGAATAGCCTTTCCTATCCGTGTCTTCTGTGTTATCCGTGGTTGATTTGTCTTCCGTAGTTGGTTTTGCTCCCGAGAGCACCCGGTAGCCGTGGTCGAGGTAGCCGTGGAGTTCCATGAACCGGATGGCAGCAAACCGGTTGAACCATGTGTAGGCACAAGCCTCCATGACCTGATGAAAGCCTAGTCGCTTGACTCGTTCATCGAGCAACCTCCGTTTGGCGGCTACGGAGAAAGGATGTGCCTTACCGGCGATAACCGCTATGTCGCCTTCCTCCGTGACCGGTTCAAACGTGCTCTCGGTCAGCCCATAAATAGCCGCCCGATCCGTCATCGCACGGATGAAGTCACGACGGGCCTTGGGGGCGTAGGTTTTTAGTTTGCTGCGGTTCATGGGAATTTAACCACGGATAACACGGATGTCACGGATGGGATTCAGCGGACGACTCGTTTCCATTCCAATCGGGAGTTCTTAAAGTTCAATAGGAGAGCCAGTTTCAAACTTGTGATGTTCAAATAACCGAGCATTTGGGCCATGTGGGTGTCGTTGAATGCGGTAACGACCTTCGGATCAGCAATCACAAGCCCATCCACGATGAGGTCGGGAATCAAGGTTCCGATATGCTGATTGTCGTAGTAAACGGGGAACTGCTTTTGTTGCTCAATGGTGTGGCCTTGTTTCGTCAATTCGATCACTAAGGCATTCTCGTACAACTTCTCGTCCAGTCCTGGGCGAAGTACATTAACGACAGTCATTGCTGCCCCGATAATAGCTTCGCTCAGCTCCTTGTGAATCAGTTCTTTGTCCATTTCCGATTTTATCCGTGTCCTTCGTGTTATCCGTGGTTAAATATCTTATATTATCTTTATTATCCGTGTCCTTCGTGTTATCCGTGGTTAAATATCCTATCGAATCTGAATCCGCTGGCCGGAAGCAATGGCCTGATCAAGCTGCTGCCGAAGCTGATCAATGAACTGGTTCACGTCGTCCGTGGTTTCCAGATAACCGGAGGCCACCAATTCGGCTGGCTTGACGACGCAGCGGGGCTTGACCACGGGCTTCCGTGGATCGCTTCCAGTCGGCTGCTTCTGCTCGGCCTGCTTCTTTTTTGCCGCTTCCTCGATCTTCGACATCGCAGCATCGACCGCCTGGACGGCCGCTTGCTCGGCCTGCGTGATATGGGCCACGCTTTCCTGCCGTTCAACCTGTTTCCGTAATTTCTCCAGTGGCCCCAAGCAGGTGGATCGAAGGGTATCGGCCTGGGCAGCCGCCAATTCCTTAGTGACCTCGGCAATGTTTTGATCGATCTTCGCCAAAGTTTCACTACGCCGACCGGAAACCAATGTCGTGTTGACTGCTTCGACTGTTGTAATAAGCCCCTCGGCCTCCTTGATATTGCTGTAGGGTTCCTTCTGCTGCAATATCTCCTGCATCCGTTGGATCGCAGGTGCCGCCTTGGCATCTTGGTCCAATTCCATGCGATTCAGTTGAAACCGGTCGCAAGCCTTGCGGAGTTTGTCCCATGTCGGCTTCTGGTGTTCATAAAAATGCTCCAGGTCACGGAAGGTATCGGATAATTCAAGTAGATCGGATTTCCGCTCATTGAACCGTTCAATGAACTTGTAGCTGTCGTCGCAGGCAAGCAAAGATTTGACGACGGAGAGGCAATCTACGATCTCCTGCTGACCAGGGTAATTTCCGGTATCGGCCAAAGGTTTGTAACTGGCGAGACTGGTTTCCCAGGATCGCAGTTTGGCCTTGAGGAAGGTAACGCATGGGTCTTCACCATCCGGCACGATTTCGGAAAACACGTCCTTGCCGATCTGCCGGGCCTTTTGGATCATGGCCGGATCAGGGGTGTGCCGCTTGAGGATGGTAATCTTGCGCCATCGGTTGGGCGTGGTCAGGGCATCGTACACCTTGTCCAAGGGCAGCACGCTGCCTTCCATAACCAAGCTGATCTCGCCCAGGACAATCTGCCGTGCCACCAGCATCACGACTTCCATCGAAGGCCAGCCGTAGGGCCGGTTGGCGTAACGGTTCTCGATCATGTCGTGCAAGACAATCTGCTTGCTGGTCTTGTGGCAGAGTTCCACGTAATTGCGAAGATCGTCGATGGCCTGGGGATTGGCCTCGTCCATGTTCAGGGCGAGGGTTTGCTGGGCAATATCATTGCTGCGAAGGATCGACTGGATTTCCTTCTGCGGTTCGAGATGCAGGTGCTTGAGATACCCCATCTTCGTGAAGGTATTGGTGATGAGGTATTCCAGGGTATTGTCCAGGGCAACGCCAGGAGCGGCAGCTTTCTGCTCCAAAGGTTGCCCGGCCACAAAGTAACCGGCCTCGACAAGCATCTGCCCGATGAGGAATGCCAACCGTTCCCGACGTTGCCGGTTTTCTTCGGCATTATCCCGCAGGATGCGTTTCGTCGGTTCGGGCAGGCCGCTATCGCTCTTGGTCCGCAGATATTTTTCGGTTTTGGCGTAAATCCGCAGTTCCCTCCCCAGACATTCATCGTCCCGCAGTCGGATTAGGGCTTGGCCGTTTTCATTGGTACTTTCCATGACGCACTTCTGGTCATTGAAATACTCGTAGTCATCCCCCAGGGGCGAAATGACCGAAACGACCAAGTTGCCTTCGACACGTCGGCCCATCGGATGCATATCGACCATGCCGACGAAGGGGAAGTCCATCTTGTTGACGCTATAGCGGTGCTTCCACTTGGTTTTCAGCACGTCATTGAAGATAATATCGCCAAGCAGGGTGGCTTCTTCGCCGCTAGCGAGGTCCGTACCCTTGACCTCTCGGCTGACATCCCGCTCTTCGTTCGTAAGGAAGAAATAGGTGTCGCCGGTACGATTGATGAGCGTTTCTTTTTCCAGCCGCCCAAGGCTATCTTCGATCCGCCGCCGCAAGGCCAACTTATCGGCGTCGATCTGGTCGATACAGAGGACGACCAGATTATCGACGGTGCTTTTCATCTCATCGACGTAGCGAATGAGAAAGAGAACCTGCAACAACTTGATGTCAAACGGCTCTAGGCTAGTTTTCTGGGCAGCCTGATCGATGGTCCGCTTCACCGTGGTGTCGAGGAAGCTTTCGATGGAGGGGTAGAAATCGTAAAGTGGGACGAGGACGCCAACTTCCTGAAGTGCCGCAGTCTTGGCCGCAGACTGGAAGGCATCGAGCATCGACCGCTCACCCTTCGCCAAATGCAGGCCCGTGGCACCGACCTTACGAATCTGCTCGAAGATTTTCTGGATCAGTTGGAATTGAAAAGGCGCAAAGGGGTAATTCCTGCAAAAATCGTCGCCATCCTTGTAGCTTTTCAAGGTCATCCCGCAGCCGGTGAAGGTAAGCTGGCTCTTGAGGATGTCTCCCTTGTCGGTGAACACGTCCTTTAGTTCCGCCTCCACCTCTTCCCGTTTGGCGAGCAATCGGGCCTGGATGACCTCATCGACATTGGCACTCGACAACGACAGTCGGGTATTGAATCGGCCCTGAATCTTGGAAAAGTCGTTGGCCGCTGCCGTGCGTAATTCACCGATAACCTTGTCGATTTCTTCCTGCGACGTGACGATGACCCAGGCACGGCCCTTGCACACTGTTCCCAGGTCTTCGACGATGGTCTGCAAGTTCAGCATCCGGTGCCCATCGGACCCAATGTATTGGCCGATCTCGTCCACCAGGAAGACGAGGCGGTGGTCCGGTCCCTTGGAGTCGAGATATTCCTTGACCCATTTACAGAAGTTTTCGACCGTCAAAGAGAAGTTGCTTTCGGCGTTGTCGATCCATTTTGCCATCGCTTCCCGGCTTTGGCCAAGGGTCTGGGAAAGGGCCTCGACAACCTGATCTTGGCTAAACTCATAAGCGTCTCGCTCCTGGAGCCATTCCAGCCCCGTTGCCGCCTTGAATGCGGCATGGAATGCGGCCAGCTTGCCCTTGCTATCGAGGTGGCGTTCCATGTGGGCGATGTGGGGATGGTCCCCATCGTAGCCCTGCGTCTCGTTCAGGACTTTCAGGAAGACGGTCAGAATCGCTTCCCGGCCAGCTTTGTTGTCTGCCTTGCTGTCGATGTTGAAGAGGATCACATCGGTATTGGAGGCGACGGCCCGCTGAACATCTCCAAAGAGCATCGCATCCTTGATCTTTTCCAGGAAGAAATCGACGGCTTTTTTGCTCTGGCCTTGGTAGGAATGGAGATCGTTTTTCAGAAGGTACGACAGCACCTTGAGAAAATGAGACTTACCGGAGCCGAAAAAACCGGCGATCCAGACGGCCATCTTCCCCGTGATGTTCGGATCGTTTCCGTGGTCGATGGCATCGAGAAAGGCCGTGAGGAACTTGCGAAAATACTTGTCGAGTTCCTTCGTGAAAACGAACTCATCCAACTCCTGCCAAACGGAGAAGTCATCCAGTTGTTGGGCCTTCACCACGCCATTGATGGAGCGGAAAATATCCCGCTCAAAAAGATTCTTGATCTGCATGGTTAATCTCGCTAGGAAACGAGCTTGAAAGCCCGGTAGTAGTTGTCGTTTTTCAGTTTTTGGAAGAGACGAAGGAACTGGCCGTCGTATCGGCCGGGGTAGAATATCACCAGCGGGGTATTGCCCATCAGGTGATGCAGATTATTCAGCAGGGAATGCGCCCGAAGGAGCGGCCACACGCTGCCCACGCCCGACACCAGGACTAGATCGTGCTGATCGGGCTGGGCAGCCTGGACAAAGACTTGCGCCACTTTGGTTTCATGCAGCGGGGCACCGAGGGCCTTGAGCAGGGCCTCGTCCCCCTTCTCTTTCTGCATTAGCAGGGAACGATCCAGCAAATTGCGCTCTTTCAGGTGATCGATCACCAAATCGAAGAGGTTGATGTGTTTGACCCGCAGGCCCGGCTTGTGCTTGGGGATGTGCTCCAACAGAAAGCCAACGTGCTCCCGAATGCGAAGTTCTTCTTCGGCGGGATAGTCGAAGATGAAGAAGGCAATTTCATTGCCAAGCCCCTTGCCCGCCAGGAATTCATCAGAGGTAATACGGGGAAGGACTTGGTTCAATCGGTCGCTAAGGGCATCACTCATGGGGCCACCTGGATGCAACGGAGGACATATTGTTCATCCTGCTTTTTCAGGTAGTGAAGCACCTGGGCGTCGAGGTGAACTGCCTGAAGTGTTCTTTGTTTCGTGTTGTCGATATACCCGGCCTGGGCAAGGATCTGATAGACGGAAGATCGTAGCCGCCGCCTTGTCGATTCATTCCACAACGGCATATCCGGGTCACGGCCACGGCAATCGTCCAGGTAATCTTCCCACAGCTTATTGGTGAGGGTTTTAGCGAAGACCCGATATTGATCTCGCACGACCAGATCGAAGAAATCGCCAAGCAGGAAACTATGCTTGACGGCAGCGGCGAGGGCGGCGTGCGCAGCAACGACGGCCGAGCCATCTTTGATCAATTGCCATAAATCGGCCCCCATCAGTTCCAACCGTTTGCGGATAAGCCTACTCACACGAATGGCCGTGGCCGGGTTCCTGGCTTGAAGTAGGTTTTGGGTCACAATCGCATCTTTCCACGCCTGCTCATCGACGCCCCGCAGCAAAAGGTCGGCCACGACCCGGCTTTCGGGCACTTTGAGCGATCCTGCGGTTAGGTCAGCGTGATAACGCATGGTTGATTTTGCGATTCGTAATGTGGCTGTTACCAGACGATTTTCTTTCCTTCTCGAATTAGGCTTTGAAGTTCGTAGACACGATGCACGCAGTCTTTCACACGCTTGTCGTTGTCAACCCAACAGAGGACAGCAATGGGTGTATCATCTTTCACGAACCGGCGATTGCGGACATGTTCGTGATGGCAGTGTGAGAAGAAGCCTTGACTGTAGACTTCAAGCTCAAGATATACGTCCCCTGAGTGCCCTTCGATTTTCACAAGGAGGTCAGGGAACGCCTTCTGGACTTGGATGATCTTTTCGATCCCTAACTTCCTATGTCCACCGACAACAATCGACAGAACCTCCTGCTCGTTCTTCGGTTGTCGTCCAAGAAGCGGAATCTTGTCGGTGTTGAACTGGTGGCTGAAGGCATAGGCGTGAATTTTCTGGAACTCTTCGGCAGTGATCGGAACGAGTGTCTCGTTCTTAAAATGCGGCCTGCCGAGAAGGTCATCAATAGGCGGAACACCGACTGGGCGGCGAAGCAGTTTCCCGAATGGCTTGCCCTCGATTATCCAAGCTCTTGTTGCCCCGTCAGAGATTGGCAGTCCCGCAGAAGGAATGTTCAGGTAATCCTTCTCCTGAACGCATTCATAGAAGCCTGTGACGAGGCTTAGTGGTCGCTCCCTATAATCGCTGGTGGTGTAAGCGAAGGCAACCCATCGGTCTTCCTTCTTCACCTGATTGAATCGTTGCGGGACATCTTTTGGCCCCTTATCAGTTCTCCAAATGATATTGGGCAATGTCTCAAAGGCATCAAGGCCATGCTTTGCGATGAAATATCTGCGATCTTCCGATCTCGACATGATGGTCATCTCCTGTATTTGCTCCGATCACTAAACTCTCTGGATTTTGTCAATCGCCGCCAGGATATATCCCAACTCGGCCCCATTCAGCCCCGCTGTCTTGGCAATACCGTGGACGCTGCGGGTCAGCAGCTTGCAGGACCGGGCCGTGTGTCCAAACCTTCGGTATCGTGGGTTGCGCACTGGGCTTTTTCCAGTGGCCCATTTCATTGTCATTCCAAAATGCTGGCATTGCCTAATCATTCAAAGAGCGGCCCGTGATCGTCATAAAGATGCCATTCAACCGGGCGATAGCACCACTACTGCGGGGTATGACAATATATTATTTCAGGGAAAACACCATTTTACTTATTCTGAGGGATGCTTGCAAGCATTGCATCTATCTCAACTAGCGAAAAGGCAACGACTTAGGTCCGGTTAAGCAGGGCTGGCAAGGCGTACCGCCTTGCCAGCCCTCAAATTACCTAGATTCTCATGATAACCAAAGCGGAGACAGTAATATATGGTGCGGAATTACGATTCCGCACCCTGACGACGGCGAAGAGTCCTTCCCGGTTCCTCCTTGTATACAGCCAGCAGCGAGTTTAATTCCCGTACAATCTCATCCCGAAGTGACTCCGGTTCCTGCACCACGGCGTACTGCCCGAAGCTCATTATCCAGCGTTTGATCTCTTCGGTATCCGACAAATCGAACTCGGCCACCACACCGCCGTCCTTTTGCGGCGTGAGTTTTTGGCTTTCATGCCAGTTCGATTCAGAAACATAGCGAGCCACGGCGGGAGCAAAACGCACCTTGATTTTCACGTCGCCATCGCCATGATAAACGCCGAATGACTTCGCCAAATGCTGCTGAAGATCAAAATCCTCGGGCCGCTGGAAATGAACCGGAGTGACTTTGGCATCCTCGATCCGGCTGATCTTCCAGTGGCAAATTTCCTCTCGCTGCGGCGACCGGCCGACCAAGTACAAGGCACCCCGATGGTAAATCAGGCCGTAGGGATAAACGTCGTAAGTGACCGGCTCCGTGGCCTTCAGTGATTGATAGGTAATGAAGACGGCCTTGCGATCCTCTATGCCGACCATCAATTCGTCGATCAACTCGGCTTTCTTCGTGTAGTCACCCGACCCAACCATCGTCTGATGGAAGATCGTGCCGAATTGGTCGATGTACTTCAGGGCCTTCGTACCCAGCGTAGCCCTAATCTTTTTGAAGGCCCGTTGAGCAGCCGCCCAGAACATGGTCCCGGCCAGCGGTTCCAAAAAACGTCGGCCGAGGTAAAGAGCGATGGCCTCATCAAAAGCGAAGTTCAGGCCCGGCTCGCTCTTGCCGTTTTCCATGTGCCAAGTCTTGCGGCCAAATTCGCCAACCGTTTCATTCAGTGGAAAACCCACCGCCTGAAAAGTTTCCAGATCACGGCGGATCGTCTTTTCGCTTACGCTCAGTTCATGGACCATATCCTTGATGGTCACGCCGTAATGGCAGGAACAGAGTTTGCGTAAGAGAATCCATTGACGCACCAGGGGCAGTTGGTCGGCCATCGTATTATTCATCCTCTTAAGGTAGCACCGAGTCAAGATGTGAGCATAATCCAAGCCCACTCCACTTGAAAGCCCTGGTGGGGAATCGAGAAGCGTACTTGTCATTGTGAATCCCCTGTTTTGTTACCCATCGCTGAATGCAGCCAAGTGGCAAATACCGCCATCGTAGAGCAGGGCAGCCCCGACGAGTCCTTCGCTGGCAATTTCCAGTTCGTCGCCCAATGCCAGGGCTGGAACCCGTGGTTTTGCCGCAATGCCCAGCTTTTCGATGAACTGTTGGGCATGATCGACCGGGGTTTCTGGAGCGGCGGCCGGATCACGCAGGGCATCGAAGAAATAGGCATCCGAAAGTCGGCTCCAAAGCGTTTTGAGCGTCGTTGGGGAATCGAACAAATCCATGCCGATGATCCGGTTGTGACGGCCAACCAGTACGCCCGCAGCACCCTCGGGCATCACTAATTGCTTGCAGGCTTCCTTCAGAGTTTCTTCGGCGGCATCAAAAGCATCAGTCAAAGATGCTGTTTCGGAGGTAGCAGAAACGCCAGACAGGCAGGCTTGCACTTCGTCCCAGACCTCACCCTGGTCGCTGGCCGCAGGACCGCCTGCCGACCGGCTCCGGTGAACCGATTTCAGCTTTTTGTGGCGTAACGATGGCGGGGAGTGGAACTTCGACTCGAAATGCCGAGACTTGTATCGCCAGCGGCCCGCTTCCACGCAACTAACCGGCAGGAGAAACTTCACCCCTGCGGCCACCAAAACCGTGACGTTGATGACCCGGTTCTGCTTGGCCCCCATGAGGATCTCGCCTTCGGGGATCAGCAAGGGCCGCTTGCACTTGTTTTTTACGGACAGGTTGGGAACGCTGCCCGATTCATTGACCTCTTCCACCACGACCTCGCCTGCCTCAATCGCCGTGCTGAGCAAGGTATAAGACGGCACTGGGTTTCCCGGCCAGAATAGCGGAAAGAACGTCAGGTTGTGGTGGTGGGAGGGCTGTCCGATGGTCAGGGTACTGAGCAATTCACGGAATTTAATCGCTGAGTCTGGTACAACTTGTTGAACTTCTTGGTCAATCATGTCACGCTCCTTAAATTAAATGGTTTCAGTCAAGCTGCTTGCCATGCTCGAAGTGGTGATCTGTATGAAACGACGCCGCCTTGATGTAAAGCGGCGAATCGACGGGGAACTTCCATACCTGAAAAAGAATGAAGGCCATGTCCTCGGCAGCGGATTCCTCGTCTCGATAGAGGTAGATCTTCTGCAACGGTTCCCAGGTCAAAATGTCCTCCCAGTTGGCCCGCACCCAACGCAGGTCGGGGCGGTTCTTTGCCCAGTAGAATCCCAGGCGGTATTGAAATATCTGCTGAGCCTCTTGGGGGAAGACCGTGTTGTTGGGCAGTTCCAAGTAGAAGCAGTCCCGTCGAAACGCAAATTGGAGATAGCGTGAACGGCGTTTTCTGGATTTTCCAGGCTTCAACAATCCCTTGAAATCTCCCAACCGTCCTGATGGCGAGCCACCATCGGCTATGCAATCTGCCTTGATAGCCACCGATTCTTTGAGCTTGGGCGACCCGGCATCCTCGGGTGGTGCTTCGTCAAAGATGATGAAACAGTCGTGCTTGACCACCTTTTGGCGGCGAAGGTTCATCAGCCGCAGGCATTGGGCGAACTGTTCGATTCGGCGGCGTTTTTCCTCTGTATAGCTTGGCATAATTGGCTCCTGGCAATTCTCTTGGGAACTTCGTCCCTACTCACTTTCATCTGTTTTTTTCAATGCCGCCGCAGCCCTCTTGTGATAACCGCCAGCAGCACCACGAACCTTCGCCACTTGGTTGTGTCCCTGCTTTCCGTGCTTGACGACCTCCATTGCATCCAGCAGCATGAATGCCTCGTCGTAGCCGCTGGCCAGTTGCAGTAGCTTCTCTGCCGCCATCACCTTGCGAGTTCTGGCCTCCCACGCCTCAAAGTCCGCTCGGTATTCCACTTCAGAATCATCCTCGTCTTTGCTCACCCTGGCGTTAGCATCGTCGGATTCTGAAGCGACAAACCACACTGCATCTACCAAGACAATGGCCTCCTTGTAGCCGCCTGCCAGTTCGATCAACTCCCTCGCCGCCCGTACCTTGCGGGCCGTAACCTGACATGCCTCGAATGTCTCTCCATAATTCACGGCGACGGCGATGTCTGCCCTACTTTCTTCCTCTGGCCCCATACCTTCGTCTTCACTTGGCGTATCCGACCCGGCTTGATTGATCTCTTCTGACATCGCTGTACCCTTTCGTTGGAATGGAATTCGATTTTGCACCACAGCCCTGGCTACCGAATCTACTCAAATAATACAGAGGTGCTTGGTCAGATCACGACCAACCCGTACAAATTTTCAGGTGTTTTCGACACTCGGGGGGTGGCGACGGGACGAGATCCCCTACAATGCCCCCTGGAAGTCGCCACGCTTTATATTTTAATTCCGAAGGGTTGGACACCATGCTGACTGGCGGGAATTATATTATAATGGTGTAGAATGATGCCCAGGGCTTGATGCAACCTCAACAATAGGAGCCTGCTCAAATGAACCTAACCGTTAGCCAGTTGGTCGTGTGGCTGATCGTCGGCGGCTTGGCGGGTACGCTCGTCGGACGCTTGGTGACATTTAAGAAGGAGGGACTTGGCTTCTGGACCAACCTCGGCGTGGGCATGGTCGGGGCGTTGATCGGCGGCATGGTCTTCCGAATCTTTAACATCGACCTGGGCTTGGGCGAAATCAGAGTCAGCTTAGGGGAATTGATTGCCGCCTTCCTGGGATCGCTGCTATTCGTCGTCATGTGGTGGCTGGTTGGCAAGTTCAGGGGGAAGAAGTCGGAATAGGTTGCCAGGAAATGTATCTGGAAGAAATGGGAGAAGCATCATGACCAAAATCGAGACTGCCGTTGCCCGTTTCGAAGATGGCTGTTCTTGTGCCCAGGCGATCTTCTCCACGTATGCCGAGGACTTGGGGATGGACCGCCAGACAGCGATGAAGGTGTCGGCTGGGCTTGGCGGGGGCATGGGCATGATGGCCGAGACCTGCGGGGCCATCACGGGAGCCTTCCTGATTCTGGGCATGAAGTACGGTGGCGAGGACAAAGATGCTCGGGACAAGGTTTACCAGATGGTGCGAGAGTTCGCCAGCCGCTTCAAGGCTAGGCACGGTTCGCTTCTCTGCAAAGACCTGATGGGGTGCGACATCAGCACGCCGGAAGGGTTGCAGGCCATGAGGGAGCAGAAACTCCGTTCTGGAATCTGTACCGGGCTGGTTCGAGATGCAGCCGAGATATTGGAAGCGATGTTGTAGTCGGCTGCCTGCAATGGCCCACAGCATCCCGCCAGACGCACCAGGATCGATTCTGACAAGAGAAAAATAGCGGGATGGCTTGGGAGACCACCCGGCACCAAAGAAATAGAATAATGTAGAATATCGCCTTTGGCTTGCTGCTGGGTGCTATCGGGTCAGTGAGGTTCTGATGGCAGAGAAAACATTGAAGACCGGAAAGAAGGTTCGTCCGAGAACTGCTGTGAAAGGCAAACGCTTCCATTGTGCCATGTGCCGCAAACGAAGTCCGAAACCTGTAAAAACGCCCGCTCCCTGGTACTGCCCTAGCTGCCTTATGAAAAAAGACGCACCGATCCAATGACCATCCTCTTCCTCCACCGCTCTCAATCGACACCCAGTAGTCAGCCACTCCAGGGGGAGAACTCATCATGAGCATTCGGAGATTGCTGGTGGCAGTAGTGGTCGGGATGTCCCTTCTGATGCTGCGGTCGTCGTTGGCCGATGATTCCGAGTCGGCAGAAGACGCACTTCAGAAGGGCAAAACCTCGTTGTACCAGAACGCATACGACAAGACCATTGCCGATAGCACGGAGGCCATCCACCTCAACCCGAATGACGCTGGAGCGTACAGCAACCGGGGCAATGCCTACAACTGCAAAGGCGAGTATGACAAAGCCATCGCCGATTACACGGAGGTCATTAGGCTCAGACCAAATAATGTTGGGGCCTACTGCAACCGGGGCATTGCCTACAACAACAAAGGTGACTTCGACAAAGCCATCGCCGACTGCACTGAGGCCATTCGACTCGGGCCAAAATATGCTGAGGCATACTACAGCCGGGGAGTGTCTTACGGGGCGAAGCGTGACCAAGACAAGGCCATTGCAGATTTTTCGGAGGCCATTCGACTCGCCCCAAAAGACGCTTTTGCATATTGCAGCCGTGGTAATGCCTACTACGGGAAGGGCGACTACGACAAGGGCATTGCAGATTGTACGGAGGCTATCCGGCTCGCCCCAAAATTCGCCATAGCACATTGCAGCCGAGGCGGGTGCTACACGATGAAAGGCGAGCACGACAAGGCTATTGCAGATTGTACGGAGGCCATCCGACTCGACCCAAAGCTTGCTGACGCTTACTATGACCGAGGCAAGGCATACGAAAAGAAGGGTGAGAAGGCCGAAGCTGAAAAGGATTTTTCCCAAGCGAAGAAGCTCGGATACAAGCCACCGTAGGGTATGCCTTCCATGAAAATCCTCTTCCTCCACGGCTGTCAATCGGTTCCAGGCGGCGTCAAGCCGACCTACCTCAAGGACCACGGCCACGAAGTCCTGAATCCGGCCCTGCCCGACGACGATTTCGATGCTGCCGTTCGCATCGCCCAAGCCGAGTTCAACCAGCATCGGCCCGATGTCGTTGTCGGTTCCAACCGGGGTGGTGCCTTGGCCATGAATATCGACTCTGGTTCCACGCCGCTGGTCCTGATGTGCCCGGCATGGAAGCGATTTGGCACCACCAGACGGCTGGCGGCGGGAGCGTGGGAGCGGTATGATGGAGGTGACTGATTTGGAGGGAGAACATGAACCGATGCAAGTTTTGGACGGTGGCGTTGATCGGAATCCTGGTGCCGAGCGTGGCGGTCAGTGCCGATACAGCGAAGGAAGCCTTAGATAAAGGAACGGCTTGCCTAGACAAGGGCGATTACGACGGGGTGATTGCAGCTTTCACGGAAGCAATTCGCTTGGACCCGAAGAGCGCCGAAAGCTATTGCTATCGGGGGTTCGCCTACTTCAAAAAACGTGATTTCGACAAAGCTCTTGCCGACTGCAATGAGGCCATCCGACTTAATCCCAAACTTGCCGAGGCTTACAGCGTCCGGGGAGGAGTTTGTGGTGAGCGGGGCGACTGGGAAAAAGCCATTGCCGACTGCAACGAAGCTATTACACTCGACCCCAAGTGTGGCAAAGCGTATATTCTTCGAGGGGCGGGGCTACTGCAAAAGCGTGAATTCGATAGGTCCATCACCAATTATGATGAAGCGATCCGGCTCAGCCCCGGCTCTGTCGAGGCGTTCACCATCCGGGGTATCGCTTATTCTTGCAAAGGTGAATGGGACAGGGCGATCATCGACTTTAATGAAGCTATCCGGCTGAGCCCGAAATATGCTAAAGCCTACTGCATGCGAGGGAATGCTCACAAGGGTAGAAACGACTGCGACAGTGCGATAGCCGACTACACAGAGGCCATTCGCCTCAAACCAGACTATGCCATCGCCCACTGCCTGCGAGGAATCGCCTACATGCACAAGGGTGACACCGGCAAGGCCGTTGCCGATTACTCCGAAGCCATCCGGCTGAACCCAATATATGCCGGTGCGTATTGTATGCGAGGTATTGCCTACTCGGAGAAAGGTGACGTTGAGAAAGCTGTTGGCGACTTCACTGAGGCGATCCGGCTAAACCCCCGGTACGCCGATGCATACTTGAATCGGGCAGTGGCCTACCACCGGAAGAACGATCCCGACAAGGCCATATCTGATTATAACGAGACAATTCGGCTTAATCCAAAACGGGCCTTGATATATTACGGCCGTGGTCAGATCTACGGGCTAAAGGGCGATTGGGAAAGGGCAATTGCCGACTTCAACGAGGCCATTCAGTTGGACCCAAAATATGCTGCGGCGTATTACGACCGGGGGCGGGTCTACTCCAAGAAAGGCGACAAGGCCAAAGCGGAAGAGGACTTCGCCCAGGCCAAGAAGCTCGGCTATAAGCCCCCATGAAAAATCGAGCGATCCACCGAGGGATACGCCAAACGCAAAGATGCCGACGCCCGACGCCGGGATAAAGCTCAGGCCGAATACGTCGAAGATTTCTACGGAGCGGTGGTAAAGTTCCTGGCCTTCCATCCTGCACACGCTGATTTCGCCGGTAAGCTGGCCCGTGCGGTTGCCGATCATGCTACTCCCGTGGGCAGCGGCACCGTCGCCAGGACGAAACGAATCCCCGTCGAGCAACGTGCCGAAGCCGCTGTCATTGCATGGATGCGGCACCAGACTACGGCCTATGATTCCATGAAGATTGCCCGGATCAAGGGCAAACGCAGGGAAGTTCGACGAATGCTTGCCCAACGATCCAAGGAATTGCTTTGCCGGTATCGCAGGGGAGAATCGGTCGGGGAGGAATGTCCGCTAAAAAAGGCGTTGGCGGGTGGCAATTGACTGATGCTTGTTGCTTGTTGCTACTTGCGATAAGCCTTGGTAATCGCCCCCTCGAAACATGTTAGTGGCTATGGGCTTGTGTTTCTGACCCAAACGGCTCTAATTAGATGAACCCTATTTGGAGGCTATGACCTTCGGTTCAATTTGCAAAGGGAAATCTCTTGACGCCAGACGAACAGCTAGACCGGCTTGGAGCAGAATTAAATCGACTCAAAAGCGAGCACCCGAACAGGCACGGTCTTCTGCGCCTTTCAAACAACTGTTTGCGTTCATGCTCCAAGTGGAAATGGCAACAGCATGGCTGGTCTCTCAGTGATGGGGAGTCGTGTGGAATTATGAATGGAGACGATGCAGAACAGCGCACCGCTCTTCTGTCGATTCTGAAAGCAAGCATGATCCAGAAGGTCGTGTTTGTTCCTGGTGCAACGACGCTGGAAGTTGTATTGAATGTTTAAGTGTTCGCATTCTGAATCTTCGCCCACCTCTCCTCAGCTACGCCTCGTCCAGATTCTCTCCACAATAGTTCAGAATAACTTCGGCGTCCTGCTCGTTCAATAGGTCGAGGGCGAGATGGGCACCGATATAACAGAGGACGAAGGCCAGCATGGGCTTGGACTCCAATCCATGCTGGTCAGAATTCGCCACGTAATTTGCCAGAGCCGTCTCGATCACCCGCTTTGCTTCTGCTCCCCTGGTCTTGCGTCCTCGAAACTTGAGGCAGATCAGGGGGGCCAAATGGAACAAATTGGCGTTGGTGATTGGATGGCCGGTGAGGATGCCAAACGGTTCCGTGTCGCAAGCATCGAGCATGGCATCTCGAATCTCTTCAATCCATTCAACTGGATTTTTGGGTAGACGACGTGCTATATTCACGAACAGAATCCTCTACTTTTCCTTCCGCTTCAACTTGCTGTCGTTCTCTTTCAGAAACGCCTTGATCTCGTCGGAAAAGGCGAGTAGCCGCTCCCACTGCTCGATATAGAGCGTGACTGGCATCCGTTGCAGGCCGTAGATGCTGACCGCACCCTTCTCGCTGACCTTGCAGTAAAGCGAACCTTTTTTCGGTTGCTCGATTTCTGCAAGCATCTTGGAAGCCGCATCGACTTCGAGTTCACCGGCAGCAAGTTTCTTCAGGATTTCTTCTTTATTCATGGTTTTCGATTCTGGTTTGGGGTGATGCTATTTGGATATTATCGAAGCAGATACGCTAGGCAAGCGGGAAACTTGCTGTTCCTGGGACCGACACGGCCCCTTCTTATTCGGTCAGCAGCCCGGCAGTGACAATGCACCAGCCAAGAGCAGGATTACCAAGTACAAGCGTTTCATCGTGTCGCCTCCGTCGTTATGCCACGCTGAAACCATTATAGCGGTTTTGGGGCTATCCTCGCAATCCGCTTGCCTTGTTGCGGTCTGCTGCTACAATAGAAATGGCTGATCGATCAGCGAACAGGGAGGGCCGACACACCGGGCTTCACCGCTCGCCCAAAATAAACAATGGGCAACAGGTGGCCAAGGTTGGCGTACCGCCTCTCCCTACAGAAGCCCGCCTTAATTGAGCGGGCTTCTTCGTTTCTCAGGTTCTTACCGATCAGCCCGACCCGAAGAAGACCCGTCCTTGCCATAAAAGCGAGTTGTTTTGCCACTGCCTTCGGCTCGACCCGTGGATGACCCGTCTTTGCCATAGAAACGAGTCGTATTGCCGCTTTTCTCAGCACGGCCAGCAGAGGAACCATCCTTATTGTAGAAACGAGTCGTGGTGCCACTTGTTTCTGCACGACCATCTGAAGACCCATCCTTGCCATAGAAACGGGTTGTGGTGCCGCTCTTATCCGCACGCCCCGAGGAAGACCCGTCTTTGCCATAGTATCGAGTCGTCGTGCCACTGGATTCGGCTCGGCCTGACGAAGAACCATCCTTGCCATAGAATCGGGTCGTCTTGCTGCTGCTATCTTTATCAGGAATTGCGGTAAACTTCTTCTCGGTTGTCGTAGTTGAAGAAGTCTTTTTTCCTGATTGGCAAAAGCCCTGTCCAATGAAACTCAGAGAAATAGCGACTGCAAGGACAACGATCAGAGATTTACGAGCCATGATTTAATTCCCTTCCTGTGGAGCATGAAGCCACTGGTATTATAGAAAAGTGGTTGGGTTTGTCAAATATGTCCAGAAAGCGGCAAAACCTCTTTTGGCCGGTGTATCGGTCCTATCGGCCAAGCCGCCGTGCCGCCATTCCTTAGTCAAGGTCTCTTGGACTCATCGACTTTCTCAAACCGCAATGGCTCATTGGAAAATAAACCATTCCCCGCCTCTGCAACGAAACGGGCAAGATTCTCGGTGGTGTCAGTGAACTTAACCGTGCTGGCGTACTGGTCCTTCTTCTTCTCAATTACACCCTTGATCTTGCCGATCTCAATGGCCTGTTTTTTTGCGTCTGCATCCATCGCCCACACCAGCAGCTTGTCTCCGTTCACCTGATACTTCAGGATGTAGTAGGAATCGACAACCTCTGGTTTCCAACCTTTCTCCTCCAATAGCTTCACCCGTTGCTCCTTGTCCTCCGTCAGGCTCAGATAGGTTTTGCCCCCGAGGGTGGTAGGAAAGACAAGGTATTCGTGGGGATGCTCAAGCTTCTTTTGACTGTGTGTGACTTCCACGACCCGCATGACGCTGCCGGGGAGCTTCCCTCCAGCTTGACCGATGTGATAGTAACCCACGCCGTCGTTATTCCGCACACGCCAAACACCAATCAACTGCGTATCAGCCTTGGATGTTTGCGGGTCGGAGAGCGGATTCTTCGAGTCATCGCAGCCGGATGAAAAAAAACACACGGCCACGCAAAGGAGAAATAGCGGTTTCATGGCTCACCTCTGTTTTCAGGGAAGAATTGACTGACCATATTATAGCGAATGCTGGGTAATCCTCGCAATTCGTCGCCGCCAAAACAGAATCCAGATATCGGCAACGACGCACAGAAGGATGATTTTGATCGATTCGATTACGGTCTGCATCACCCTCCCTCCCATTCATCATAGAACTGCTTCAGATAGTCCTCCATGAACCGGTGCCGTTCTTCGGCCATCACCCTGCCGGTCGCCGTGTTCATGCGGTCCTTCAGCAACAGCAGTTTTTCATAAAAGTGGTTGATGCTGGTGCCGCCCTTCAGATATGCCTCGGCAGTGAGATGTTCAGTGGGCTTGGCCGCTGGATCATAAATCTCCCGTCCCTTGGCTCCACCATAGGCAAATGCTCGGGCAATGCCGATTGCTCCCATTGCATCTAGCCGGTCGGCGTCCTGCACCGCTTTCCCTTCCAGGGAAAGCGGTGGTTGCTCAACGGCTGCTCCTTTGAAGGAAATGTTGGCGATGATCTGGCAGACTTGATCGATGATGCCGGGGTCCAAGCCCAGGGAATCGAGCCAATCTTTAGCCTTTGTCGGGCCTACTGATAAATCGCCATCATGAAACTTCCAATCGGCAATGTCATGGAGCAAGGCAGCCAGTTCTACGACCAAAGGATCGGCCTGCTCCGCATGGCCGATCCTCTTCGCCATTTTCCAGACTCGGTACACGTGCCACCAATCGTGGCCGGTGCCATCGCCAGATAGGACGGTTTTGATGTGATTGGCGGTGCGGTTGATGAGGTCGGATGGAGAGAGTTTCACATCAAGCCCTATTTCCCTTCCCCCAACAACCACTCCCTTGCTCGCTCCATCAGCTGAAGATCACGGGTGCAATGGCGAATGTCATCCTGCCGCAGCATCTCGATGGTCTCGGGGTCTTCGCCCTCGTACCGCTCGTAATCGCCATAGTCTACCCCAGGTACGAGGGGTTCTTCGGGTTCGTAGAGAGCGGGATCGAACGGTTCGGTCTGGCGGGCCTTGTCCAAGCACTCTCGCAACTGCCAAGGCTCGAAGATCGTCTGGATCTCGTCCACAAAGGTGGGAATCTCGGCCCGGAAGGCACCGTCAGTTTCGGCGGCTTCAAGAAAATCGATGAACTTTTCCTCGATCAGGTATTTCAGGGCCTTATCGGTGCCGAACTCATCCTCAATTCCCCTGGCTGCCTTGCATTGGTCGATCCAGATTTTATGGAATTCCGCAGCAGGCGAGCCCTCGCTCTTGGCAACAAACTCATCGTACAGATCAGCATCTTCGGCTGGATCGTAGTCGGCAAGGTCAGGACTTTCGTCTGTCGTCACCCGAACGAGGCAGGTTTCATTGCCTCCGGTCCTAATGATATGGAACTTCCGGCCACGGAACTCCGGGTGGCGTTGCAGCCACTTCTCCAAAATAGCGTTGATGTCCGGTTCGACCAGCCTGCCGTCAGGGCCGACCTTGCCTTCAATGAATGGGATGATGACGATCCGGCCTGTCATTGTGGTCTTTCTTCTCGAATAAATCCTATCTGCGTTACGCCCATTGTAGCTGACCTGCGGGGGCAAGAGTACTGACGAACGAAGATGGCCGCAATGGATTTTAGGATTTCTGACGAAATTCTGGAGGAAGTTACTACTATACGGATGGAGGTAATGAATATGTACAGCATTAAAGAAGTAGTCGAAGCCGTGTTCGGTGAATACAACGATCCCAATTACAAAAGAATCCGCTACGCCACGGAAACAGGCGTCGTCGAGCCACCGAGGGTGGGACGGACGTGGATTTACAGCCAAGAGGACATTGAGTATTTGCGGCGGCACTTTAGACGACGGTACAACGTGGTCCAAGCATGAGCAGCGTTTCTTTCAGGCTGGCCACTCGTCGTGGACTGCAAAAGAAGCCGCCCGTGCTGCGCAGCACGGGCGGCTCTGATAGAAAACGATTGAGGATGAAGTCCTCATCTTATGATAGTATCTTCATCGGCGCAATATGAAAAGAATTTTTAGAAAGCGTTTGAAACATGAATATGATGAAACCTATTTGCGACGGCATCCCCGTCGAACTGAAGAATGAACCTTTTTGGGTCAATTGGAAAACGGAACGTGTGAAGGCAGGGGGAAACGGCAGCAAGCCCTACACCAAAATCCCTATGGCCGTGATCGGCGGCAAGGCCAGCACGACAGACCCTACGACATGGACAACATTTGAGTCGGCATGGCAGAACTACGAGGCCAAGTCTTGCCAGGAGGGTAAGGGTGCCTTGGATGGTATTGGCCTTGTCCTGCGTGGCGATCTCACCGGTTTAGACTTGGATCACTGTCGGGATCAAGAGACGGGGCTGATCGAGCCGTGGGCCGTCGAGGTGGTGAATCTCATCAACTCGTACACCGAAGTGTCCCCAAGCGGGACGGGGCTCAGGATTATTTGCCGTGGCAAGATCCCTGGCCCCCGCCGACGAAAGGGGCTGGTGGAGATGTACGACGAGTCTTCTCCCCGTTACCTGACGATCACCGGCGTCCACCTAGAAGACACGCCGACCACGGTGGAAGAACGGCAGAATGCCATCGAGCATGTGTACTTTAATTTTCTGGAACCGGAGGAAGAGAACCAGGAAAGGCTTCCTCCCACCGTTTTCACAGCACCCGACCTGGACCTGGATGCCCTCTTCGATGTCGCCCTGGCCGGAAAAAACGCCCCGAAGTTCGTGGGCCTATGGAGCGGCAACTACCAGGGGCAAGGCTACCCATCCCAGTCGGAGGCCGACTTGGCGTTGGCGTCGATCATCGGATACTACGTCGGCCCCGACCCCGACATGATCGATACCTGCTTTCGCCAGTCTGGTCTGTACCGAGACAAATGGGAACGGACGGACTACCGAGAAGGCGTGCTGGGCAAGGCAGTGGCCAAGGAGTCCTTTTATGATTGGGGGCCTGATACGAGCCTAATTGACGAAATTATCCGGCCTTTCGATCTGTCCCTGTTGGGCGGCACGAAACCACGGGAGGATGACTGGTGTGCCCAATTGTACAAAGCGGCCAAGGGGCCAAAGATCGTCAAGCTGGAAACCTGGGAGCAGACCTGCGCCATCGCAGATGCGCAGGTCGAAGACTGGCTGTTGCCGGGCTGGTGTGAGTTTGGATGCACGCACATCCTGTCGGGGCTGCCGTTCAGCGGCAAGAGCACGATCATGACCGAGCTTTTGGCTGCCATCGCCCGAGGTCGTGATTTTGCTGGAATGCGTGTGCAACAGGTGCCGTTCATCCTACTCGACCTTGAAAACAGAGAGAGGATTTTGGTGAAACGGTTGCGAAGGGCCTTGGGAGACGACGAGGGCCGGATAGGTGAACTGTACAGCCGGGTCAATCCCGTGGACATCAAGCGACCCGTCACGCCTGATTTCGTGGGCCAGTGTATCAAGGCAGTTCGGGAACGGATGAACGGGCCAAAAGGCTTGGTGGTCATCGACACGCTGCGGTCGGCCTTTGGAGTAGACGAGTTGAGCCCGCAGGAGATCTACAACATCATCATCCCCTTCAAGCGATTGGCCGAGGCCACGCACTGGGCCGTGGTCATCCTGCATCACAATGCCAAATACTCGAACAAATACTCTGGCAACACGGCCATTGCCGGTGCGGTGGACTACCTTTGGAACTGGACGAAGGACAGCCAAGCGATGACCGGAACTATGGAATGGGAAGGGCGAGATGATGTTCAGTCGTCGTTGGAGTTCAGGTTCGACATGGAGTTGCAGCGGAACATTTTCGTGGGCACCACCTCCGAGATCAAGGGGCAGGAGAGAGAGGAGGCGAACGAACTGGCCCTCGGCCAAGTCCTCCGGTTCGTGCCCGAAACGATCTATGAGGCAGCGGCATGGGAGGACTTGTTCTCAACATTCCACGAACACCAGCCCGATGTGACCGAGCGAACTTTCAGGCGGCGGATCGACCATGCCTACGAACAAAACCTATGCCTGAGAACAGGCACCGGCAAACGAGGCGACCCGCACCGTTACTACCTGTCCGAGGCTGGGCGGGCAGTCGTTAATAAGGTCCACGGATTGACGTTGCTGGGGGAGGTTTCGTGAGTTTCTCGCCACTTTCTCGCCAACGAGGTTGGCGAGAAACTTTTGGTTTCTCGCCATTCTCGCCATTTCTCGCCAAATTTGAATGTGGCGAGAAATAAGTCATTGCTACACAACGAGTTAGGGAGTTAATAACGTCGTTTCTCGCCAACTCTTGTCAGCCGCCGTTTCCTGTCCAAGAAGTTTCTCGCCACTCTCGCCACATGCCTATAGGCATGTGGCGTGGCGAGAAACGGAAGGAAATCAAGTTTTTGTCCCAAACCTATCTTCAACTTCCTTGTGGCCGAGATGGAGAACCGGTTCCGTCCAGTGGCCGCTTGGATGAAAGCACCCCCGAGCTACGCTCGGGGGTGCCGCCTTAATTAAAAACATTATCAGATATTGAAAATCATAATCAAATTTTACGAAGTATCCCACAGGATGTATCCCAGGTCATTTTTTCAAGGATCTTTATTCCTGATTTAAGGTTCATCCGACTAAAGCGTACTTGGTTTGATGGATGCCGAGGATTTTGAGTCGCAAGAATTCTTGGTCTCGAAATCCATAGGCTTGGCGTTTCATGGTTTTGATCTTGTTATTGGTGCCCTCCAGC
>Ga0194057_10000375_pt1 | contig 23115 bp, 18 predicted proteins | sample SepL4415m_MetaG_FD_155474 | JGI IMG/M metagenome (GOLD analysis project Ga0194057, IMG submission 155474) | Anoxic zone freshwater microbial communities from boreal shield lake in IISD Experimental Lakes Area, Ontario, Canada - Sep2016-L442-15m | ecosystem: Environmental > Aquatic > Freshwater... | reverse complement strand
ACAAGCGTGAGCGTTTGATTGACTCTCCACAGGCATCACATGTTTTGAGCAGCACTAAAGACCTCATTAACTTTTGCTCAAATAACTACATGGGACTCGCCAATAGCTCTGCAATTATTTCTGCTGCCAAAGAGTCGCTCGACATCAATGGCTTCGGCATGGCCAGTGTGCGTTTCATTTGTGGAACTCAGTCGCAACACGATGAACTTGAATCGCGTTTGTCCTCATTGTTGGGAACTGATGCAACCATCTTGTTTCCATCCTGCTTCGATGCAAATGGTGGAGTATTTGAAGTGTTGCTCGACCAAGACGATGCCGTTATTTCAGACGAGCTGAATCATGCTTCAATCATTGATGGAATTCGACTGTGCAAAGCAACTCGCTACCGCTACAAGAATCGCGACATGGCCGATCTTGAGGCCCAGCTTGTTGCTGCTCGCGGCGCACGACGAACACTCATCGTTACCGACGGCGTATTCTCCATGGACGGATCGTTTGCTCCATTGAAGGAAATCTGCGATCTTGCTGACAAGTACGAAGCAATGGTCATGGTGGATGACTCACATGCTGTTGGTTTCATCGGCGCAACAGGCGCAGGCACTCCAGAAAAGTTTGGTGTTCGCGACCGTGTTGACATTATTTCGGGAACTCTCGGTAAGGCACTTGGCGGTGCTTCTGGTGGCTACATCGCAGCTCACCAAGAAATTGTCGACCTGCTTCGCCAGCGCGCTCGCCCGTATTTGTTCTCCAATTCCATTCCACCAACGGTGGTGGCTGGTTCGCTCGTTGCGCTCGACCTCGTTTCCGAAGGTGCCAATACCCGCGAGACACTCCGTGAAAACGCCAAGTACTTCCGCGATCAAATGGCTGCAGCGGGTTTCACATTGCTGCCAGGCGAACACCCGATTGTGCCGGTCATGTTTGCCGACGAACACGAAGCCGTGCGTATGGCGGCAGAGCTTTTCAAACTCGGCATTTACGTTGTCGCGTTTTCCTACCCAGTTGTTCCAATGGGCAAGGCTCGCATTCGCGTACAAGTGTGCGCAACGCACACGAAGGCAGACATTGATACATGCGTTGCCGCGTTTGTTACTGCGCGCTCCACTGAATAGCTAGTCCATCACGAGAAGCATTGCCTTCAATGCGTGCGCCACGGGCAACCATTATGGGTTCAATATTTGCCCACAGTTTTGGCAACTTGTAATGCACTACGCGCGGGTACAAGTGATGCAATAAATGATGATCGTGTCCACGAATGAGCAACGTTGATCCAAGGAATGTTGCAACACGCGTATCGCGGTAACGCTCGGTTTCTTGATGTGGGTGATGTGGGTACCAACCAAATATAAATGCAACCCACATGAATGCAAGGCGTGTGGCTACGTACCACAGCAGCAAAATCTCAGGCGCAAATCCTGCAAGGGAGAACCCAACCAATACGAATATGTCGATGAAGCTTCGTTTCACGCGCAACTTCATGTCTTGCACATCCACTTCAGACCGAGCATCTGCGCCAAGTCGCTTACCCACCCACTTGGGAATGAGTTTGCGACTTGGTGGTACGAGTGCAAACACTGGGGTAAGTAGCGACATCACCGACATTAAAACTGCAGATCCTGGAATGCGCTTTGGATCTCCCGACAACACCATGTCCGGATCTTTTCCAGAAACGTTGGTATGCGCATGATGTTTCAAATGCGACAAACGATGCTGGGTTAAGCCAAATGTAAAAATCATCCCTGCCATGCGACCAACAAGTTCATTCAGCCACTGCATCTTTGGATTATCACCAGCGACATTTTTGTGCACGCTTTCATGCAATGGCATGTAGATCATCGCTGAGCTGAGCACGCAAATAGGAAATGCAGCCCACAGCGAAATCTGACCAGTAGATGCGAGCACAAACGCAGCAGCAAACGCAGCCCATGTGAACGCGAATTCAATAATTAAACGCCACGAAATGGTTGCTCTAAATGGCGCAACGATGTCGTTCTCTTCGCGCAACTGCGCTTTGCGGATATCGGTCGAATTTGGCTCAATTGCCTCAGAACTCATGCCGAAAACCTACAACTATTCGATGCGTAGGCCCGAGATGGCGCGCGAAATGACCAGCTGTTGAATCTCTGAAGTGCCCTCAAAGATGGTGTGAATCTTCACAATGATCCCCCGATCAACAGAAAGTGAACTTGACAATAGACCAACTTGGCCAGCAGGTCTACTTTTACGATCTACAGTTTGCCCATGACCCATACTCAAGAATTCACCCATCATTCGTGTGATGCCTGCCGCATCATCGACGAGGCAGATGGAACCGTCGACGGGAAGATGTTCAAGCTCGACCATTGGGGTGTCAGTAATGAACGCTTACACTTCAAGCGCTTTTACACCGCTCAAGATAAGGCCGCCGACAGAGTGACGAAGTTTGCCGGGTCACTCAATTTTGTGTACCTGCATTCAGTCTGGTTCGTCGTTTGGATCGCAATCAACGTCGGACTCGTCGGTGCTTCAGCCAAATTCGACAAGTTCCCGTTTGGATTACTGACGATGATCGTGAGTCTTGAAGCGATCTTTCTCTCAACATTTGTAATGGTCAGTCAAAACCGGCAAGCCGCACGTTCGGAGACTCGATCGCAAGTTGATTTTGAATCAAACCTTCAATCACTCATTTGGTCAGTTCATATCGCCCACAAATTGGGGTTGATGTGCAACATGTTGAAGCACTCTGCGCTGAAGTCATTGGCGAGTCGCGAACGGTCAGTAACTGAACTCACATCAGCTGTTCACACGGCTTTTAACAGTTTCTTACCTTAGGTAAATACCATCAGTCTCGTGAACCTCCCCCTCCTTAATCGTCGCCAATTCCTCATCGCCGGAGCGGCCATCGCTCTGACCGCTTGTTCATCCAAAGACCAGGCGGACTCTTCTCCATCGACTCCTAGCACTGCATCCAACGACACCTCAACACCATCCAATGGAGGAAACCTGTGGATTCCGCCCATATTGGAGGGAACCACTTTTAACCTTGTCGCAAATATAAAAACAAAACAGTTTCATGATGGCGCCGTAACTCCCACGTATGCCTACAACGACACCGATTTCTGGGGACCGACGCTCATTATGAAAAAAGGAGACATCGTCTCTCTGAATGTCACCAACAATCTCGATGAAGAGACAACAACTCACTGGCATGGCTTTCATATACCGCCCGAAATGGACGGCGGACCCCATCAAGTCATTGGAGTTGGCAAAACTTGGTCGCCTTCATTTGAAGTTAAAAACAATGCGGCCACTTATTGGTATCACCCACACATGCACGAATCGACGTGGGATCAAATGAACCATGGTCTTGGGGGATTCATCATTGTGCAAGATGACGAAGAATCTGCTCTTGCTCTCCCACGAACCTACGGCGTCGATGACATCCCACTCATGTTGACCAGCCGAACATTTTCGGACACAAATGAATTCGTTAAAACAGAAGTCACTCCTTACGGCGATGAAATGCTCACGAACGGAACGTTGAACGCAAATGTTGAACTCCCAGCCCAACTCGTTCGCTTTCGAATTTTGAACGGCGAAATTGAACGCGGGTACAACTTAGGACTGAACGACGGACGTTCTTTCTATGTCATCGGCACCGACGGCGGATTACTGGGCACTCCGGTTCAAGTTGAAAAACTCATCGTGTATCCAGGCGAGCGATACGAAATTATCCTTGATCTTTCCAAAGATGAAGTTGGAAGCACCTTGATTTTGCAGGCATTTAATGGTGGTCTACCGTTCGGCTTTGCCGGAGCCGAACCAGCTGGAAGTGGTGACACTTTCGGAAGCACTCTGAACAACACGACCTTTGATGTGCTAGCAATCAATGTCATTGAGGCAACCAGTGATGCGATCACCGACATCCCCTCATCGCTGTCAAACCTGACACTATGGACTGCCAACGATGCAACCTCGAGTCGAACGATAAACATCACTGACGAAGGACCAGGCACCCCTTTCACATTTGATAACTCCGCTTACAACATGGACACAATCAATCAAACTGTGAAACTCAACACCATTGAAAAATGGGCGATTCAAAATGGGCGCACTTTCTCACACTCATTTCATATCCACGATGTTCAATTCGCACTTGTCTCGCGAAGCACTGGTGAAGTTCCCGAACATGAAAAGGGTTGGAAAGACACCTTTTATTTTATGCAGAATGAAAAAGTTGAATTTGTTGCGAAGTTTGACGACTTTGCTAGTTCTGAACATTCATTCATGTATCACTGCCATATGGCCAATCATGAAGACGGTGGACTCATGGGACAGTTCTTGGTGGTTGAGTGAAACTTATTAAGTTCTCTGCCCTACTGATCCTTTTCTTTGTCGGTTCGTCTTGTTCAGGTTCTGCAACGACAACAACGACAACAATCTCGATGACTCCTTCAACAACGCCTGCGAGTGAGTTCACAGTTTCAAGTTCGGCCATGGAAGACGGCGCATTGCTACCTATCAACTACACCTGCGACGGCTCTTCGACTTCGCCACCCATCTCATGGAGTAACGCTCCCTCAGGAACAGAGAGTTTTGCAGTCCTCATGGATCATCAACCCGGACCCGGAGATTGGCACTGGTATTGGACTTTGTGGAATATCGACGCAAGTACCAACGAATTGCCTGCCGGTTCTAATGGTGACGCGATCGTTGGCACAAACAGCGTCAATGGAGAATTGGCCTATACGCCTCCATGTTCGAAAGGACCAGGAGCGAAGGCCTACAACATCACGGTCTACGCACTGTCGGGCGAACCTGAATTATCTGATCCGTCCAATGTTGATCGTGCTGCGCTATTGGACGCGATCGAAGGCATCACTCTCGCGAGTGACACACTGACCGTCACCTATTCAAGGAGCTAACTCACGATGTGTGGAAATCATTCCCATCACGAACATAGCCATATCTATTTGCCATCTTCAATGGTTACTCGTCGATCAGCACTTCGACTGGGAGGAATCGGTATCGGTGCTGCATTGCTTGCTGCATGCAGCAAGTCAAACGGAGGGTCAAGCACCAGTTCATTGATTGATGCGCCGACAACTACAACAGTAGCCATTGGCTCACTTCCAGGATTCGAGTATTTTGCCGATTCAGTCAAAGTCGTCAATAACGGAAATTTATGGCTGGTTGAAAGTAATGGTCTACCGACACACAACATGATGGTCGGCATCACAAGTTGGCAACAACAAGTGCCAACAGCACAGTCGTATATCGGAACTAACGCATGGCAAATTCCCGTGACTCCTGTAGTTGCCGAAACTCCGATATCAGCAAAGACTCAGCTCTACCGCGGTGCGATTGCTCTGGCTATCAATGGTGTGCCAATTTTTAATGCATTGAACAATCGTGGTGATGATGCATATCTCTTTGGCGAACTTGACGAGTGGGGTGGACATGCCGGCCGTGCGGACGATTACCACTACCACATTGCTCCGTTGCACTTGCAAGAAGTTGTTGGAGCAGCTAGCCCAATCGCATACGCACTTGACGGTTACGCAATTTATGGCGAGACCGAACCAGACGGCTCATCGGTTGGACAACTTGATGAGTTCAATGGACACGAAATGCCCGACGGGTCGTATCACTATCACGGCACTCGCACCTACCCGTATATCAACGGAGGTTTACGCGGAGTTGTGAATGTGGTTGAAGATCAGATCGACCCTCAACCGACGACCCGTCCGTTCCGTGACTCTCTAGAACCAATGGTTGGCGCAACAATTACCAGTTTTGAAACAATCACTACCGGTTCGTACAAACTTGGTTACACAATTGATAGCAAAACAGGCGAAGTTGCTTACATTGTCACCGATACAACCGTTGAGTTCACTTTTACCGACATAGATGGTCTCGTTACTACCGAGAAATATTCGAGGAAATCATGAAACTGTTTCGTTCAACGGTTTTGATGTTTGCAATTCTTGCAATTGCAGCGTGTGGTTCATCTACACAATCATCGCCAAAATCAACTGCAACGACATTGTCAACTCTCGACATAGAACCGACTAGCACGGTCGCTACTTCCACACAGTCATCGACCTTCACCGCCGAAGTGTGGGCCGATAACTGGTTTTCGCTCTATGTGAATGGCCAACTCGTCGGCGAAGACTCGGTGCCAATTACCACCGAGCGATCATTCAACGCCGAGACAATAACGTTCACTGCGACGTACCCGCTCACGATCGCCATGATCACTAAGGATTACAAAGAGACCGACAGCGGTCTTGAATACATCGGCGAACCGAATCAACAAATGGGTGATGGCGGTTTTGTTGCGCAATTCACCGACACTGCTACAGGCGCAATCATCGCAACGACAAACGGCGATTGGCGGGGTTTCGTCATACAGACTGCTCCGCTCAATAGTGAGTGTGAAAAGTCTGCAGATCCAAATACCGAGTGTCAGTTTGAAAATCTCGAAGAACCCTCGGGATGGACTTCGCCAAGTTTTGACGACGCAACATGGCCAACAGCAACTGTCTACACCGCCGATGAAGTCGGAGTAAAAGATGGTTACAACGAGATCACGTGGGACGCCAACGCCGAGTTGATTTGGGGTTCAAACCTGAACACCAACAACACCATTTTGTGGCGCACTCTCGTCCCGCAACCGTGATTCTGGTGCAGAATCACAACGACAGCCCCAGTTATTTACCGAGGGTAACTTGGCGGGCACACTGGGACTTTGGTCCCTACTGACTTCCGGTTTTTGCTTCCAATCTTGAGATATCGCCACGAGCATTTATCCAGCGTTCGTGGCCAGTTGAAGGAGCGAGCATGACCGAGACATTGAACGGCACCCATCGATCACGAGGCGCGACCTATCAAGAAATTCTTGATCACGACAGTCACCCTGTTCGCCCCATCTTGCGCGTTGATTCTCCGATGGAACCTGGCCCGACTCTCGTTCCGGTTGAGCGGTACTTTTCACAAGAATTCCACGACCTTGAAGTTGAGAAAGTCTGGAAGCGCGTGTGGCAGATGGCCTGTCACGAAGATGACATTCCCGATGTTGGCGATTACCTCGTATACGACATCGCGCATTTGTCATTCATCGTTTTACGTAACGGACCCGACTCTTTCAAAGCGTTTCATAATGCGTGTCTTCATCGCGGCAAATTGTTACGCGAAGAAAATGGCAAGTGGGCGCGTGAGCTTCGTTGTTCATTCCATGGCTGGAGTTGGAATCTTGATGGTTCGCTCAAAGAGATTCCATGTAAGTGGGATTTTCAATATCCGCAAGCAGACGATGCCTGCCTGTCACTTCCTGAAGTCAAGGTCGGTCGCTGGGGCGGATTTATCTTCATCAACCCTGATACCGAAGCCGAACCCCTTGAAGATTTCATCGGCAACTTATCTGATCACTTCACATTGCTTCCGTACGAAAAGCGCTACAAGTCAGCGCACGTCGCCAAGATTTTGCGTTGCAACTGGAAGGTCGCTCAAGAAGCTTTCTCTGAGGCATACCACGTCATCGCAACACATCCACAAATTCTCGGCGGTATCGGCGACAGCAACACCAAGTACGACGTCTTCGGCAATTACTCGCGAGCGATCTCTCCGCAAGGGTTTGCGAGTCCACACTTGCAAGGCATGCCCGAGTTTCCATCGCTCGAAGGCGTTGGTTTGTACACCAAACTTCGTCATCCCTTGAGCGGCGCAATCTACGAACGACATGAAGATGGCTATGTTCATGTCACCGCCGTCGATGGACGTTCAGGGCGCTTTACCGATGGTGGTCATCGTGTTGATGGCACACTTGGCCAGGTTGATCCCAACATGTGCGATTGGATCGGCGGCAAACAACTTCCCGATTACGAAAACGCACCTTTGCCACCATGGTTGAACGGTGATGTTCCCGAATATTCGGTACTGCGCAAGATGGTGGGTGATCTTGGTCGTCAACGTTTACGCCCGTTCATCGGCGATGACGTCGAACAAGTGAGCGACGCCGCCAACGTGGCGTGGAGATCGAAGATTAATTCTACGATTCGCAGAACCTCGTGTCTGACACAGCGACGAGACTTGGCTGTCCAAACTGACACAAAACTGTGTCAAAGTGACACAGAAATGAGTCCGTCAGAGTCCGAATCTGTCCATTTTGGGGTTGTGTGAGGAAACCCAGTTTTGGGCTTATTCAGAACAAGGCCTCAGAAAACCCTTATGTAGCAGGGGTTTTATTCGATACGCAGGCCGGAGATTGCACGAGCAATCACCAGCTGCTGAATCTCTGAGGTGCCTTCAAAGATGGTGTGAATCTTGGCGTCGCGGTGCCAGCGCTCGACTGGGTACTCACGGGTGTAGCCGTAGCCGCCGAGAATCTGGATGGCTTCTTCGGTGACGCGAACGGCGGTCTCTGATGCCTTGTACTTGCTCATTGAGCCTTCGGCGTTCTTGAACCCACCGTTGCGAGCGAGCCAAGCGGCACGCCAGATGAGCAAACGTGATGCGTCGATCTCGGTGGCCATGTTGGCGAGCTTGAATGCGATGGCCTGGTTCATGATGATCGGACGGCCAAATGCGTGACGCTCTTTGGCGTACTCGAGCGAGTACTCGTAGGCAGCGCGAGCGATGCCCAACGCCTGGGCGCCAACCGATGGGCGGGTGGCCTCGAACGTGGCCATGGCTGGCTGCTTCTCGCCGCTGTGGCCGCGCTCGCGAGCACGGGCAAGCTTGGCGTCGAGCTTCTCTTTGCCGCCGAGCAGGCAGCTGCCGGGGATGCGCACATCGTCGAGCACAACCTCTGAGGTGTGCGACGCACGGATGCCATGCTTTTTGTACTTCTGACCCATGCTGAGGCCCTTGGTGTTGGGCGGCACGATGAAGCTGGCCTGACCACGACCCTTGAGTTCGGGCTCTACAGCTGCGACCACCACGTGAACGTTGGCGATGCCACCGTTGGTGATCCATGCCTTGGTGCCGTTGAGCACCCACTCGTCGTTGGCCTGGTCGTACACAGCACGGGTGCGCAGCGACGACACATCGCTACCGGCGTCGGGCTCGCTGACGCAGAACGCGCCGAGCTTCACATCGTCGGCGGTGCCGTAACACTGCGGCACCCACTCCATCACTTGCTGCGGCGTGCCGTTGCCCGAAATGCCGGCGGCGGCGAGAGCCGAACCCATGATGGCCATGCCGATACCAGCGTCGCCCCAGAACAATTCTTCGATGGCCACAGGCAAGGTGAGCCCGGTGGTATCGGTCATTGCGTTCATCAAGAAGTCGAAGCCGTAGAGACCGATCTTGGCGGCCTCTTGAACGACTGGCCAAGGGAACTCCTCGGCTTCGTCCCACTCGCTAGCCGCGGGGCGGATAACGGCTTCAGCGAAGTCGTGGACCCACTTCTGGATCTGCTGTTGGTCGTCGTTGAGAGTGAGCGAAAATTCAGCCATTCCTGCAAGTTACCTGTGGGTAACCTGCAGGCGCAACCCCTACGGCACAGGAAGTTTCAGCAACTCTGGCGTGATGATCAGGAAGATCAAATTGGCGCCCGGCTTGTAGACGTGCACGCCGTCCCAGCGATAGGCAAGGTCGGTGCTAATGGCCTGATCAGAACACCACGCCTGAGGCCCAGCAACGAAGGAGACATGGGTGGGGTCTTTCGCCGCTGCCTGCTTCAGGAGATCGTTTACGTGACCCGTTCGGGTGTCGTCGCCACGCTCGGGCAACGCCGGAACTCCGGCCCCCTTCACGTCCTTGGGGCGCATGCACGCAACCTCGAGCAAGGCCACATGTGCACCCGTGGCCTTCAGCGAATCGATGCCTTGCTGCAGCTGCGCGAGGTAGTACGCATCTGCCTCGGGCGTGCCGAACACCAACGTTCGATCCGCAAGCCGAAGGTCGAACACATCCCATGCCCCAAGAACAACCAACGCCACTTCGGCCTTGGCGGCAGCCGCCGAGCGACCCCACTTGGCGGCCCATCCCGAGCAGTCGGCGAACGAACGCCGAAAGCTGGTGCGCTTCGAGACCACGCGGCCTGTGTCGTAGACACTGCAACCGTCGATGGAGCCATCGTTGATTGTGAAGGTTGAGTCGATGCCAGTGGGCAAGTTGATGGCCAGCGCGTGAGCCTGCGAGTCGCCGACGATGGTGACCCGACGCGGCAGCGAAGGCGCAACCGACGCAACGGGCGCAACAGGCGCAGTAGTGGTAGACGCCGTCGGATCGAACGGAACAGTGGTCGGCAGCGCATACGTAGGCGGCGTAAAAAACACTTCGGTACCGCCAACAGCCGGGTCGAAGTGAGCCACCGTCGCATAGAAGAAAACCATGGCCAACGCAATCGAGCCGACGCCGCCGAGCACCATGGTCGTACGGCGAATGCGCTGAACGCGATCGCTGCCCATTGCGGCGCGCTGATCGCGGAACCACTGGTGCACAAAGTCGTTTCGAATCGGGGTCTCAATGAAGCGATACGACGCTTCAGATACGACGACCGTGATCACCGTTGCTACAACAAACCGCGTGTAACTACCCGAGTGATACGTGTGGCTGAAGACAAAGATCGGCCAGTGCCACAGGTACAAGCCATACGAGCGCCGACCGATCTCAACCAACGGCCGCCAGCTGAGCAGCGACCGAAATCCGAGAGCCGCCGGGTGCACCACCACCATGATCGTGAGGATCGACAGCACCGAAACCAGGGCCAACAACCACTGGTACACATAACCTGCGGTGAGTTCGGCCACGCTCATAATGCACACGAGCAGCGTGAGCGTCACGGCGCCGAATGGATCGAGTCGTGTGCCGAACTTGAGCATCTTGCGAGTGGACCGCCATGGTCGCCAGACGAACGCTGCACCTGCGCCCAGCAGCAAACCGCTGGCCCGCGTGAACGTACTCAGGTACATGAAGTTGGTGCGATTGACATGATTGCCAAGCAGCGAGATGGTGCCGTCGTCTGGCGTGGTGGAATGCAACACGAACATCAGCACCATCAGCGCGAATGCCGCTGAAACAAAAGCCTTGGCGCGAGCGCTGAGGCGACCAGTGCCAACCGACATCGCGGCAATGAACACCAATGGCCAGATGAGGTACCACTGCTCTTCGACGGCAAGCGACCAGAGATGGCGAAGCAACGGCGGATCGGCTGACGCAAAGTAGGGCGCGTGTCCGAGGATCTGGCCCCAGTTGCCGAGGTAGAAAATGGACCACGGTAGGTCGCGCTTCAGCGTGGACTGCTGCTCGGCGGTGCCGAACATGCTGGCCCACAACGCCACCGCCAGCATCATGGTGAACAGCGCTGGCAGCAAACGTCGCGCGCGCCGCACCCAGAACTGGCCGAGGTTCACGCGTTGGTTCTTCTCGCGCTCGTCGAGCAACAGCGAGGTGATCAGGAATCCCGACACCACGAAGAACACCTCGACGCCGAAGAAGCCGCCACGCATCCAGCCGAATCCGGCGTGGTACAAGATGACCGCAATCACGCTGATTGCACGCAGCCCATCGAGGCCCGGCTGGTAACCCATCGTGCGCACGCGAGTCACATCGAACTCGACATTGCCCGAGGGCACCCATCGACGATCAAGCTCAGCGAGCCGGCCCAGCGCGGGCGGATCCTCGTGAATGTCGCTCACGCGGTGCGTGTCCAACTCAGCACGGCCAGCCCGATTCCACACAGTGCGGCAGCAACCAGATATGGCGCAGGAATACCGACGTGGTGGAAGAGCAAGCCTGCAAGCGCGGGGCCAACAACGCGGGCCAGTGCGCTAGCGCTTTGTTGAAATCCGAGGGCTTCACCGCGCTGGCGAGGCGACACGGCGCTGGTGACCATGGTGGTGAAGTTTGGCGATGTAAGACCCTGCCCAAACGTGAGCAGAACCAGGGCAGGCACGAGCGCTGCCCAACTCGTTGCAAATGCAAGTACGAGCAAGCCGACAGCATTGAACCCGAGGCCCGCAGACACCGACCCGCGCACGCCGAGCTTTGCGCCGACGGGCCGGATGACGCCGCCCTGCACAATCACGAGGAACAATCCGATGCACACAAAGACAACAGCGATGCCGCCTTCGTTCAGCGAGAAACGATGATCGGCCAACAGCGCAAAGGTGGCTTCAAAGCCGCTAAATGCGGCAATGGATATGAACGCAACAGAGACGAGGCGCCACAATTCGGCCGAATGCACCGACTTCTCAGCCTTCTGGCGCGGCCCCCGGTGCACATGTGTCTCGGGCAGACGGAAGATAGCGATGCATCCATTCACGAACGCGATTGCACCGGCCACATAGAACGGAAGATACGGACCGCGAAGCGCAGACAATGCGCCCAGAGCAGGGCCAACAACGAAGCCAACACCAAACGCGGCGCCGAGTAAACCGAAGGCTCGCGGCCGATCTTGCGGCGCGACCACATCGGACACTGCTCCCTGAGCAACCGACACGCTTGCGCCCGAAGCGCCATCGAGAACGCGGCCCAGGAACAACACCCACAGGGCTCCGGCGGCGCCCGTGATCACACTGCCGACTGCTGTGCCGAACAGCGACAGCAAGATGATCGGCTTACGGCCAATGCGGTCGCTGAGCCGACCCAGTAAGGGCGCGCACACAAACTGCGCCAACGAGAACGAGGCAAACAGCAGCCCAACCGTGAACGGATTTGCTCCAAAGCGCTCGGCGTAGCGACCGAGAATGGGGGCCACGATGCCAAAGCCCACGAGATCGAGTGCGACGGTGGTCCAGATGACCCAGAACCCGCGTGGTAACGGGGTTCGAGGGGCGGACTCAGGACGTGACACGGAGTCCAATGCTGCCACTTTCGGCAACGCATTCCCAACATGCCTCGGCCGCTCGGCCAGCAGCAAGGGATCAGCGTCTGACCGAGGTGCCCTGTTTGGTGGTCTCGACCAGCCATCCAAGGCCCTGCAACTGAGCGCGCAACGCATCGGCGGCGGCAAAATCTTTTGCAGCGCGCGCTGCGTCGAGTGCGCTGGCCATCTCGACGATCTCGGCGGGAATATCGCCCTCGGTCTTGAGGACCAAGCCGAGCGCTGTGCACATCTCGTGCACGGCGGCGGCCAGCGAGCCCGCAACAGCGTTGTCGCCGGCATCGAGCGCTGTGTTGGCCCGACGAACTGTGTCGAACAGCAATCCCATCGCGTTTGGAGTGTCGAGGTCGTCGTCCATGCGCGCGCCGAATTGCGACAGCACGTCGGCGTCGGCGGTGGCTGAACCGTCGGCAACTGCAGCAGCCGTGCGGGCAGCAAACGCGTCGAGGCCCGCAAGCGATTTGACCGCAGCATCGATGTTGTCCTGGCCCACCCGGACCGGCCCGCGGTAGTGCGTCTGCAACAGCAACATGCGGTACGCGCGGGCGTCGTAATGCGCGATGAGGTCGAGCAGGTTGGCCACATTGCCAAGGCTCTTCGACATTTTCTCGCCCTCGGCGTCGACCACGAATCCGTTGTGCATCCAGTGGTTGGCAAAGGTCTTGCCAAGCGCAACGGCCTGAGCGCGCTCGTTTTCGTGGTGCGGAAACTTCAGGTCCATGCCGCCGCAATGCAGATCGAAACCCTCGCCCAACAGGTCGAGGCTCATCACCACACACTCGCTGTGCCAGCCGGGACGGCCATCACCCCATGGCGCAGGCCAACTGGGCTCACCGGGCTTGCTGATTTTCCACAACGCAAAGTCGGCGGGGTGACGCTTGTTCTCGGCACCGAACACTTCGCGGTCGCCGCCACCGGCAAGCAAGCCCTCGAGATTTTGATTCGCCAAGAGCCCGTAATCGTGCACGGTCTCGACGCTGAGATACACGCCATCGGCGGTGACGTAGGCGCGGTCGATGGCAATCAGTTCGCCGATCATCGCAACCATCTGATCGACGTATTCGGTTGCGTGCGGCACATCGGTGGGGCGGGCCACATTGAGACCCTTCATCGCGTCGAACCACACGTCTTCACATTTGCGAGTGATCTCTTGCCACGGGCGGTTCTCGCGTTCGGCCCGGTTGATGATCTTGTCGTCGATGTCGGTGATGTTGCTGACCAACCGCACCTGCACGCCGGTCCATTCGAGATAGCGACGCAACACGTCATATACCAATGTGGCGCGGCCATGACCAAGGTGCGGTGGCCCGTAGACCGTAGGACCGCAGAGATAGATGCTGAGGTGGCCAGGTTCGCGCATGGCCAATGGGCGCACTGTTTGGGTCGCTGTGTCGAAGAGGTGAAGCATCAGCCGACAGCGTAGGCGGCGCCCGCCGCGACCTCACATACATTCAGCGCGGCGACCGCACCAATAACAAGCGTGGCCGGCGACTTCACAGCTGTGTCGGCCAAGGCGTCGAGCCGACATCGGGTCACCGACTGCTCGGCTGTGGTGGCTCGCAAGATTGCAGCCACCGGTGTGTCGGGTGCCATGCCACCGGCCATCAACGCCTCGGCGATCACGCCGCGTTCGGCGACGCCCATCAACACCACAATCGTGCCGCCGGCTTGGGCGAGCGCCGCCCAGTTCACGGGAGTTTCTCCGTGCTGACGATGCCCAGTGACAACAGTGAACATCGCCGAAACGCCGCGTTGGGTCACTGGGATTCCGGCAGCGGCCGGAGCAGCAACCGCCGAGGTGATACCGGGAACGATTTCGCAGCTGATGCCTTCGAGCGCCAACGCCAATGCTTCTTCGCCACCGCGACCAAACACAAATGGATCGCCACCCTTGAGCCGCACTACGCGCTTGCCTTCTCGCGCCAGACGCAACAACAACACATTGATGAGTGCTTGCGCCGGGCTTTGTCCGGGGCGCTTACCTACATCGATGAGTTCGGCATTGGCCGACGCCAACGCCAACACATCGCTACTCACCAATGCGTCGTGGACCACCACATCGGCTTCGGCCAACAGGCGCGCCGCTTTCACCGTAAGCAGTTCTGCGTCGCCAGGTCCGGCACCAACAAGTGCCACCCAGCCAGAAGCTGTCATCGATTGACGGCGGTGATCATCAACGCGCCAGCCGTTGAGTTGGTGGCTTCGTCGATGAGGATCATTCGGCCGCCTTCGGGATTGTCGATGTAGCGATCGGCAACGATTGGTTCGCTGAGGAGTAAGCGCACCCGGCCAAGCGTATTCAATTCGAGCGACTCGGTTGGCTCACGGTTCAGTGAAGCAAGATCATGGCGATAGTCAAGAGCGGTGACGGTTGCGCGACCAGTACGAGTGCCGTGCTTGAACCACCAACGGCTACCGACGGTGAGCGGCTGATCGACCATCCAACACACTTCGGCTTCAACCGACTCGCCGATGTGGGGCACAACCGTGCCGGTGGCGGCTACGAGCACGTCGCCGCGAGCAACATCGATGGTGGTGGTCAACTCGAGGACCACAGCGTGGCCACTGTCGGCGCTGTCTACAGGCTTGCCCGCACGATGCAGTGCCTTGATGGTGGCGCGGTTGCCCGCAGGCTGGATTGTGACTTCGTCGCCCACTGCAAAACCGCCGCCGCTGACCACGCCGGCGTAGCCACGGAAATCGGCGAACTCGCCGCCCTGAGGACGGATCACGCGCTGCACATGCAGGCGGCCGCCAACCTCGGTACGAGGATCGGCATCGAAATCTTCGAGCCACTGCAGCAGCGGCGGGCCGTCGTACCAAGGGGTGTTCGACGATGCATCGACCACGTTGTCGCCAAGCAGTGCCGACAGCGGAATTGCCGTGACCGGCACCGGTGTTGGAAGCGCCTGCACGTATTCGATGACTTCTTTAGCGATGAGATCAAACTCGGCTTCATCCCAATCGACGAGGTCCATCTTGTTGACGGCAAGCACGATTGATTTCACACCAAGCAGTGTTGCGATAAACGCATGGCGGCGGGTCTGCTCGAGCACACCGTGGCGAGCATCGACAAGAACAATCGCTACATCGGCGTTTGAGGCACCAGTAACCATGTTGCGCGTGTACTGAGCGTGGCCGGGAGTGTCGGCAACAATGAAGCTGCGCTGCGGGGTGGCGAAGTAGCGATGCGCAACATCGATAGTGATGCCCTGCTCGCGCTCGGCGCGCAAACCGTCGGTGAGCAACGCAAGGTTGGTCTCGCCATCGCCATAGCGCCGGCTGGCCTTGACCACAGCGGCAAGTTGGTCTTCGAAGACGGTCTTGGTGTCATGCAGCAAGCGACCGATGAGGGTGCTCTTGCCGTCGTCCACCGAGCCAGCGGTGGCCACGCGAAGAGTGCTCCGAAGAGCGACTGCGGTTCCGGTTGTTGTGCTCATTAGAAGTAACCCTCTCGCTTGCGATCTTCCATGGCGGATTCGCTAAATGTGTCGTCGGCGCGGGTTGCGCCACGTTCGGTGATGCGTGCTGCAGCCACCTCGATAATCACGTCGTGCACGTTTGCAGCTGTCGACTCGACAGCACCGGTGCAACTCGCATCGCCAACGGTGCGATAGCGCACGACTGCCTCGTACGGCACCTCGCCTGGCTCAGGCACAACGGGTCCGCCCACTGCGAGCAACATGCCGTCGCGCTCGACCACGGTGCGGGTGTGCGAGTAATAGATGGTTGGCAACGCAAGGTCATGCAAGGCGATGTACTGCCAGATGTCGAGCTCGGTCCAGTTAGAAAGCGGGAACGCACGCAACTGCTCGCCCTTGCGGATGCGGGCGTTGAGCACGTCCCACGGTTCGGGCCTTTGCTGACGAGGATCCCAGCGACCCTGATGATCGCGGAAGCTGAGGATGCGCTCTTTGGCGCGAGCCTTGTCTTCGTCGCGGCGACCGCCACCGAAGGCTGCGTCAAAGCCGTGCTCGATCATTGCGTCGAGCAACGTGACCGACTGCAAACGATTACGGCTGGCGCGCGGGCCGGTGTCTTCGACGACGCGACCCTTGTCGATGGACTCCTGAACGCTGGCAACCACAAGGCGAGCGCCAACATCGCGCACGAACTGATCGCGGTATTCGATGACCTCGGCGAAGTTGTGGCCGGTGTCTACGTGCATCACGGGGAAGGGCAACCGCGCCGGAGCGAAGGCGAGCACCGCAAGGTGCAACAACACGGCTGAGTCTTTGCCGCCGCTGAACAACAGAACTGGGTTCTGGCACTCAGTAGCCACCTCACGAATGATGGTGATGGCCTCGTCGGTGAGCGCCTCGAGATGCGTAGTGGTGCTCATACGTGCAACCCACATTCGGTCTTGGCATTGCCGGCCCAACGACCGTTACGGCGATCTTCGCCCTCTGCAACCGGGCGGGTACATGGCCAGCAACCGATAGATGGGTAACCGCGTTCGGTGAGCGGGTTCGCCGGCAAGTCGTGAAGCTGCGCATACAGCAACATGTCTTCGTCGCTGAATCCGGCGAGCGGGTTGATCTTGGTGATGTTGCGCCCAATGTCGAAACTGGCGATGGGCGTGTTGGCGCGCGTAGGGCCATCGACGCGGCGCACGCCTGTAATCCAGCCGGCCTTGCCGGTGAGCGAACGCTGTAAGGGCTCAACCTTGCGGATGGCGCAGCACGCCTCAACATCGCTCTGCCACAGATTGTCGGGCTGAACCTCGGGCAACGGATGCACGATGCGCAGGTTGAGATCGAGCTTCTTAGTGAGTTCGTCGACCAACCACTTGGTCTCGGCAAACAGGTACTGGGTGTCGAGCAAGACGATCTCGATGCCAGGAACGGCAGTGGCTGCAACATGCACAAGAACGGCGTCTTCGAAGCTTGCCGTAACCACCAAGGCGTCGGCTCCGAACTGCTCGGCAGCCCACCGAATGGTGTCGGCGGGGCGGTCGATACTGAGCGTGTCTGGGAGAGATACCAACGACATGCAGACAGTTCTACCATAAATACGACAAAAACGATCGGGATTTAATAATTACACCGTGGTAGGTTGCTGAGATGCCTTTTAGCTACCCGGTCTTCCTCGATTTGACGGGTGTTCCCGTGTTGCTCGTGGGCGGCGGATTGATCGCATTTCGCAAGGCCGGGGGCCTTGTAGCCGCCGGCGCCGCCATCACCGTGGTGGCACCCGAAATACGTCCCGACCTCGCTGAGTTGGCCGCCCACATCGAGCAACGCCCGTACCGCGATGGCGAGGCCAGGGGCTATCAACTGGTGATGACCGCAACCAGCGACCCCTCCGTGAACGCGCAAGTGGCCAGCGATGCTCGGGCCGCCGGAGTCTGGGTGAACAGCGCCGACGATCCGGCCAACTGCTCGTTCATCCTGCCGGCCGTTGCTCGTCAGGGGCTTGTCACGATGGCCATCAGCACCGGCGGTTCAAGCCCTGCGCTGGCGAGTCGGTTGCGCAGCGATATTGCTGCTCGCGAACTCACGCCCAACGTGGCCGCTGCCGCCGTAGAACTCTCACGACAGCGCGACGAGATCAAGAGCGCCGGCGGAAGCACCGAAGATATCGACTGGACCGATCGCGTCACCCGCGCCCTCGCAGGCCACGAGGCACAAACTCTCCCCGAATAGAGCGAGGTGGCTCGGTAGCCTTGCTTCCCTATGACCACGATTCCGGACAAGCCATCTCTTGAGGGCATCGAGGCCCGCTGGGCCGAACAATGGGATGCCCACAACATCTACCGCTTCGACCGCACTGCCACTCGTGATCAGGTATTCGCGATCGACACGCCACCGCCAACCGTCAGCGGCTCGCTGCACATCGGCCACGTGTTCAGCTACACCCACACCGACACCGTGGCGCGCTATCAGCGCATGACCGGCAAGGCCGTGTTTTACCCCATTGGTTGGGACGACAACGGCCTCGCCACCGAACGCCGGGTGCAGAACTATTTCGGCGTGCGCTGCGACCCAAGCGTTGCCTACGACGCCAGCTTCACCCCGCCATTCCGCGGCGAGCCACCCAAGGATCATCAGGCCATCGCCATCTCGCGCCCCAACTTCATCGAGTTGTGCGAAGAGCTCACGGCCCACGACGAACAGATCTTCGAGCAAGTGCTGCGCCGACTCGGCCTGTCATACGACTGGTCGCTGTTGTACACAACCATCGACGACCACTCGCGCCGCGCCAGCCAGCGCGCCTTTCTGCGCAACCTGCAGCGCGGCGAGGCATACACGCAAGACGCACCCACGCTGTGGGACGTCGACTACAAAACCGCCGTCGCCCAAGCCGAGATGGAAGACCGCGAAATTGGTGGCGCGTATCACCACGTTGCGTTCCATCGCACCGACGGTGGCGGCGATGTCATCATCGACACCACTCGTCCCGAACTGCTGCCGTCGTGCGTTGCCTTGGTGGCGCACCCATCCGACGAGCGTTACCAAGCCTTGTTCGGCAACGTCACGGTGAAGACACCGCTGTTTGGCGTTGAAGTGCCCGTGCTTGCACATCCGTTGGCCGATCCCGAAAAGGGCACCGGCATCGCGATGATCTGCACGTTCGGCGACACCACCGACGTCACCTGGTGGCGCGAGCTCAACCTCTCGAACCGCGCCGTCGTTGGCCGCGACGGTCGCTTCATCAACGACGCGCCGTGGATCACCGATGCGCAAGGCATTGCCCTCTACGAACAGCTCGTGGGGCGCAGCAGCAAGCAGGCCCACAAGCAAACCGTAGAGATGCTGCGCGAGTCGGGCGAGTTGCTTGGCGAACCGCGCCCCATCATGCACCCGGTCAAGTTCTACGAGCGCGGCGACCGTCCACTCGAGATCGTGTCCAGCCGCCAGTGGTATATCCGCAACGGCGGCCGCGAGGCCGACCTGCGCGCTTCGCTGGTTGCCCGGGGCGACGAGATCACGTGGCACCCCGCGCACATGCAGCACCGTTACGCCAACTGGGTCGAAGGCCTCAATGGCGACTGGCTCATCAGCCGTCAACGCTTCTTCGGTGTGCCGGTTCCGGTGTGGTACTCACTCGATGCCGACGGCAACCCCGACTACGACTCACCCTTGGTGCCCGCCGAATCAGACCTCCCTATCGACCCGTCTACCGACTGCCCGGCCGGGTTCACCAATGATCAGCGCGGTGCGGCAAACGGCTTCATCGGCGACCCCGACGTGATGGACACGTGGGCCACCTCGTCGCTCACCCCCGAGATCGCTGGCCGATGGGAAGACGATCCCGATTTGTTCTCGCGCGTGTACCCAATGGACATGCGCCCACAGGGCCACGACATCATTCGCACATGGCTGTTCGCCACCGCCGTTCGCGGCCACTGGGAGCACGGCACCGTTCCATGGCGCAACGCAGCGCTCAGCGGATGGATCCTCGACCCAGACCGCAAGAAGATGTCGAAGTCGAAAGGCAACGTGGTCACCCCCATGGCGCTGCTCGATCAGTACAGCACCGATGCCGTTCGATACTGGTCGGCCTCGGCCCGACCTGGGGTCGACACAGCGCTCACCGAAGATCAGATGAAGGTGGGCCGCAAGCTCGCCATGAAACTGCTCAACGTGAGCAAGTTCGTGCTCAGCTTCGGCACCCCCGACGCCAACGCAGTTGCTACCAACCCGGTCGATACATCGATGCTGGCGCGGCTGTCGGCGTTGGTGGCCGAGTGCACCACGGCGTTCGATGGTTTCGATTACGCGCGCTCGCTCGAGCGCACCGAAGCGTTCTTTTGGTGGTTCTGCGACGACTACGTAGAGCTCGTGAAGAGCCGCGCCTATGCCACTCACGGCGAGGCCGCAGCCGCCAGCGCTCTCGCCGCGCTGCGCGAGGCCCTCAGCACCTTGCAGCGTCTGTTCGCTCCATTCATTCCCTTCACCACCGAAGAGGTGTGGAGTTGGTGGCAGACCGGATCAATCCATCGCGCACCTTGGCCGTCGCTCGATTCAACGCACGACACCAATGCAGCAGCCGATCCGGCGCTGCTTGATGTTGTGTGCGAGATCGTCGCCCTTGTGCGTCGTTCGAAGACCGAAGCCAAACTCAGCCAGCGCGCCAACGTCGACCAATTGGTGGTTCACGCACCCGAAAGTCTGCACGCTGCGATTCAGGCGGGTCAGGCCGACATCTGCGACGCTGGCTCGGTGGCTCAGTTCGAAATCGCCACCGCTGCCGAGTTCAGCTGTTCGATCACCCTCGGCGAACCGTTGCCATCTGCTTGATAGACCCCGACATCGACATGCGCAGACCGCCTTCGGGCCAAGATCTGGACATGACGGTGCTCGTGGTATTTCGGCCCCAGCAATCAGCCCGTCGAATTGTCGGGTCGCAGCGCAGCGGTTGCAATCACAGGCGCTGGCGCCACGAGATCGCCGTTCGCAAACGCAGCGAGAACCAATAGTCGCCACGCTCGGCGCACATCGTCGAGACGACCAGGCTGGGTGGGCACGCGAACGCGGAACACCAATCGGTCATCACGGATGTCCATAATTCCAACGACTCTCGGCTCTCCCGCCAAGATCGGCGACACATCGGGGTCAGCGGCAAGTCGTTGCGCCAAGGTCGCCACCACACTGGTAACCACTGCCATGTCCATAGCCCGATCGACTTCGACATCGAGCGGACCCGTGGCCGATTTCGACGCGTTGCCAACTCGGGCAACGTTGCCGTGAGGCACATACCAAATCGTGCCCTCACCATCGCGCAGACGCGCTGAACGCAGAGTGACTCGCTCGACCACGCCTCGAGCGTGACCGAGATCGACCTCGTCGCCCGGCCCGAACTGATCATCGGCCAGCACAAAGAAACCGGCGATGACATCGCGCACCAACATCTGCGCGCCGAAACCAACCGCACCGCCGATCACGGTGGCGACCGCGACAAACGCTCCGACGTTGATACCGAGTTGGCTGATGACCGTGATGACCGTGATCGACCACACAATGCCCACCAGCGCGGCCCGCAGCGAAGAGCTCAGCGCTCGGCGACGCGCATCGGCACGCGGATCGTCGGCCGCAGCAGTGCGAGCAAAGACCGGCTTTAACAATCGAACGACAAATCGTCGAATGAAGAAGGTGATCAAGATCGCAACTGCAAGGACGATCGCAATGCGCACCGGAGTGAGCAGGTGCAGCTTGTCGAGTCGTTCGACCCAGCTCGGGGGAGGCGCCATCAATCGCATGAGAACGCACGCTAGTCGGGCGTTTCTCCGCGAGTCGTGAGGTCGCGTAACGCAGGCCCATCCCCCAGCGATAGCCTTGCCGCTTCATGACTGAGCAAGCAGAGAGCAACCCGCCGCAACAAGTCGGCCGCACCTCGCGCCGCCGTCACGTTGCTCAATACGCGGTGCTCATTGTCAACAGCATCGTTGTGTTGGCCTGTTTGCTTGGCTCAGCCGGACTCGTGTTCGGCCAGAGCGTGATCAACGGTTTGCACAAGACCGCAGCAATCATCAAGAGCCCCACGGTTGACACCGCAGCTCCCGAGATCACTACTGGCGGCACCGACGACACCAGCGGCCCCTCGACCACCTCTGCACCATTCCCCGATGCCGACCCCAAAGCTCAGAACTTTCTCATCACGGGCGCCGACAACGGTGCTTGTGTGTCGAAAAATTCGCCCTACTACTCGGCCTTCGGCGACCGAACCAGCCTTGGCGCTCGAAGCGACACGATCATGGTCATTCGAGTCGATCCGGTCTCGAGTCGCGCCGCGGTGTTGTCGTTCCCCCGAGACCTCTGGGTGAAGATCGACGGCAGCAACGGGTCTAGCCGCATCAACAGCGCCTACAGCAAGAACGAGCCGCAGCGACTCATCAACACCATCTTCACCAACTTCGGCATCACCATTCAGCACTACGTGCAGATCGACTTCTGCGCATTCAAGTCGCTGGTCGATTCAGTAGGTGGGGTGTCCGTGCCGTTCGAGTTTGCGGCGCGCGATCACAACACAGGCCTCGATGTGCCCACACCGGGCTGCTTCAACTTCAGCGGCGAAGCCGGGTTGGCATATGTGCGCAGCCGCCACTACCAGTTCCTCAATCCCAAGACTGGTAAGTGGAAAGAAGACCCTGCTGCCGACTACGGCCGCATCTCGCGTCAGCAAGATTTCTTGCGCCGCACGGTCACCAAAGTCTTAGACAAGGGCGCGTTCAATCTCAATCGAGCACGCACACTCATCAACGTGGCACAAAAGTACGTGGTGGTCGATCCCGATCTCACCTTGGCCAAAGAACTCGAGTTTGCCGGTGTGATGAAATCACTCAATCCCGGCGAGATGCAGAG
>Ga0194057_10000374_pt1 | contig 23159 bp, 24 predicted proteins | sample SepL4415m_MetaG_FD_155474 | JGI IMG/M metagenome (GOLD analysis project Ga0194057, IMG submission 155474) | Anoxic zone freshwater microbial communities from boreal shield lake in IISD Experimental Lakes Area, Ontario, Canada - Sep2016-L442-15m | ecosystem: Environmental > Aquatic > Freshwater... | reverse complement strand
CTGCTCGTCGACGATCAGGTGCGGGTGTCGGGGAAGTACCAGCTGCAAGGGTAAGGAGCGGTCGTGTGACCCATGGGGCACGCCGCTGATCAGTCGACCGGCTGACCGGCTGACCGGCTGACCGGCTGACCGGCTGACCGGCCAGCCGCTCCCGCCATCGACGGCCTACGCTCGGAGCCCATGAGCCTGCCTGCCCCCCGATCCGACCGCACGTGCCTGGTGACTGGTGCCTCTTCGGGCATCGGCGAAGCGCTCGCCGGCCTGTTGGCCAGCCGCGGGTTTGGCCTGACCTTGGTGGCCCGGACCGAGTCGAAGCTGCGCACGCTGGCCGACGAACTGGCCGCCCGCCATGGCGTCCGAGTGGAGGTGCTCGCCACCGACCTGACCGACGCCACCGCCCGCGGCGCGCTGCTTGAGCGGGTGGAGGACCTCGGCCTCGAGGTGCACGTGCTCGTCAACAATGCTGGCATCTCCACGCTCGGCACCGTCTTCCGGTCAGACGCGGACCAAGAGATCGCCATGCTGCGCACCGACGTGGAGGCTGTGGTCCACCTCTGCTCGTTGTTCACGCCCGGAATGGTCGAACGCCGCAGTGGCAGCATCTTGAACGTTGCCTCGACGGCGGCATTCCAGCCCATCCCTGGACAGGCCGGGTACGGCGCATCGAAGGCATTCGTCTTGTCCTACGGCCATGCCATCCGGGTGGAGTTGCGCCCGCACGGCGTCACGGTAACCACCCTGTGCCCGGGTCCCGTGGACACCGGGTTCGGTGAGACCGCCGGCTTCGATCCTGACGAGGTGGACGGGCTCATGCCGCAGTTCTTCTGGGAGTCGGTGGGCGCCGTGGCCCAGGCGGGCCTCGAGGGCATGGACGCCAACCGGGCCGTGGTCATCCCTGGCCTGGCCAACCGGGTCAGTGCACGCGCCGCTTGGCTGACCCCCCGCCGGGTGCTGCTGCCGATGCTGGCCAAGGTCCACCCCGGCATGCGCGACGCCTGAACCGGGCAACAGGGAGCCAAGAGGGTTCGGACCGCATAGGGCGGAGACCGGACTCCGCCCTCGCCCTCAGCGGCCGGGCCAACAGTCCTGCTCTGAGGCATCGTCACATCCGGGGACGAACTTGAGCGAATTTGTCGAAATTTCCAAGAAAATCTCGAACTCGGCTCTGACCAGGAAGTTCATCGCAGAAATCGGGCTGGGGGAGGTCATCCCCTGTCACTCCCGGCTACTTCGAGACGATGATCGATGAACCGTGGCCGAACAGCCCCTGGTTAGCAGTGATCCCGACCTTGGCTCCTTCGACTTGGCGTCCCTCGGCCTGGCCGCGTAGCTGCCACACCAGCTCGCACACCTGAGCGATGGCCTGAGCCGGGATGGCCTCACCGAAACTGGACAGCCCCCCGCTGGCGTTGACCGGGATGCGGCCACCGATGGCGGTGTCACCGTCGCGCAGCATGCGCTCGGCTTCTCCCTGCTTGCACAGGCCGATGTCCTCGTACCAGTCGAGCTCGAGGGCGGACGACAGGTCGTAGACCTCGGCCAGGCTCAGGTCTTCGGGGCCGATGCCAGCCTCTTCATAGGCGGCCATGGCCACCGACTCCTTGAAGGTCGGCCCGACCGAGGCCGAGGCGATGGACGAATCGGTCGAGAAGTTGGGCATTTCGATGATGGCCTGGGGAAAGCGCGGCGTCACCGTCGACACGGCATCGATGGTGACCAGGTCGCGGCTTGCGGCGTGCTTCTTGGCGTACTCCATGGAACACAGCACCAGGGCGGCGCCGCCGTCGGACGTGGCGCAGATCTCGAGCAGGCGCAGGGGGTCGGCCACCATGGGCGAGGCCAAGACTTCCTCGGCCGTCACTTCCTTGCGGTACCGGGCATAGGGGTTGCCCACGCCGTGGCGGGCGTTCTTCACCTTGACGGCGGCGAAGTCGGCCTCGGTGGCCCCGAACAGCTCCATGCGGCGGCGGGCGTAGAGGGCGAAGTAGGTGGGGTTGGTGGCGCCCATGAGGTGGAAACGCAGCCAGTCCGGGTCGTCCTTGCGGTCGCCGCCCACCGGGGTGAAGAACCCCTTGGGGGTGGTGTCGGCCCCGATCACCAGAGCGACGTCGCACAGTCCGGCCAGAATCTGGGCCCGGGCGTTGCTGATGGCCTGGGCACCAGAGGCGCATGCCGCATAGGCAGACGAGACGCGGGCACCGGTCCAGCCGAGCGCCTGGGCGAAGGTGGCACCGGCCACGAAGCCGGGGTAGCCGTTGCGGATGGTGTCGGCACCGGCCACGTACTGCACATCGGTCCACGGGATGCCGGCCTCGGCCAGGGCATCGCTGGCGGCGGCCAGCCCGTACTCCACGAATTTGCGTCCCCACTTGCCCCATGGGTGCATGCCGGCACCCAATACAGCGATCTGCTTGTCGTTCGCCATGTCAGGCTCCCTGTCCGCTGCGGACGCCGGTCGGGCGCCACTTCCACACCATGTACTCGTGCTCGTCGTCCTCGTACAGCGTGTCGAGCACCAGCTCGACCTCGTCGCCTACGTGTAAGTCGTCTACGCCCACGCCAGACACGATTTGGCCCATGACCACCATTTGCTCGGCGGCCAACTCGACGGCGGCCAACGAAAAGGGCACATAGGGATCAGCGGCCTCGTAGGGCTTGGGTGGCTGGTAGCAGGCATCGGTGTAGGACCAGATGGTGCCGGTGCGACTGAGCGGCGCCTCAGCAAACTCTTTGCCCTGGCACTCCGGGTTGCGGCAGAAGAAGGTCTCTTTGGGGAAGGCGAAGTTCCCACAGCTGGTGCACGAGGAGCCGAGCAGGGCGGGTGCCTGCTCGTCCATGGTGAACCAGCCCTCGATGGCCGGCACTCGGGTCTTGGACGTCATGGGCGGAATCCTAACGGACGCTCAGAAACCGAGGTGTAGCCGGCCCGGGTCAGGGGGTGTCGAGGTGCACCGTGGGGAAGTAAGGGGCGTAGCGACCACGATCACGGGTGAGCAGGCTCAGCCCGGCCACAGCGGCATGGGCACCGGTGAAGAGGTCGGGCAGCGGCGAAGTCCGTGCACCGCCGTTCTTTCGATAGTTCAGGTATGCCTTGCCAGCCAGGAACGTGGCATCCCACGGGAGCGGCACACGTAGGAAGTCGTCGTGGGGGAGCGCGTCGTCGAGCTCCTCGATCGTCGCGAACCGCACGGACACCTCGGCGTAGATCATCGGATTGATGACCAGAGGTCCACGTTCTGCGGCGGCGGCAATGGCATTGGTCGACCAGGTCGACTACACCGGGTCGCCGGTCAAGACGTCGAGGATGACATTGCTGTCGACAAGCGTCCCCACCATCACGCGGGCTCGCCACGGGTCAGGGCCATGATCTCATCGGTACTCAGGGTGACGTCGCCCCGGCCACTCATCCGCTGGGCCAGGGCCTGGCCACGCGTCTGTGCTTGGGGATCCTTTCGGATGACGATGGCGTCGCCTTCGATGACGACGGTGACGGCGGTCCCTTCACCAATGCCGAGCCTGTCCCTCAGATCTTTGGGGATCGTGACCTGTCCCTTTTCGCGGACCTTCATAGTAGGAATCCTACGAGTTAGATTCCTACTAGTTGGATTCTTACTATTCGTCCATATTGTGTGGGTGTTGAGTGCAGGTGGCCGAAACGTCGTCCGCAGTGCGGTGAATTTGTGAGGCGGAAACGGGGTAGTGCAGTTCCCGGGGTGGAAACGTAGGCTGGCGCAACGGAATGTCAGCGGAGCGCTTTGGTCGGCCCGGGTTCGCGACCGGTGTCGATTCTGGACGAGGCGGCATTTGACGGCGGTAACCAGGCATCGGGAGTTGTTGTCCTTCCTCACCATGTCCGGTGGAGCGACCCTCACCTCAGTTACGACCTCGATGATCGGACTGATCGGACACGGGCTGACCCCACAGCAACTTCTCGTGGCCTCGATAATCGGAAGCTCTATCGGTGATCTTGACTTCGCGCTTGCCGGCGGGGCCGCTCTGATAGCGAAGTCGATCGTGAATCGTGGTACCGAGGATCTCGACTTCTTCGGTCCCTCTCCGGCAGCGTGAGAAGAACTGTTCCCAGTCGTGATCGAGAATCTTGCTGCGGAAGGCTTCGGCATCATGATTCGCCAGCAAGCACCCACCTTCGTCCGCTTCACGGTGCAAGGAGCCGAGGGAGACACCGAGGTGGACCTAGCCGTCGATGCCCGGCTGTTCCCGTCTGAGCCGGGCGAGTTGTCCCCTGTGCTCTCCAGTCGAGAGGTATGGATCGCGGCAGGTAGCACCGTCGACCCGTGGCCGCCGGAACCGACCGTGCTAGTAACTCGCCTATGGAAACACGGAAGATCGGTTCGCTCGAGGTGTCGGTCATCGGACTGGGCACCAACAACTTCGGCTTCTTCATGGAGGCCGCGGCAGTGGCCCCGGTGGTCGATGTGGCCATCGAGGAAGGGATCAACTTCTTTGACACCGCCGACTCCTACCTCGACAGCGAGCGGCGGTTGGGTCAAGCCCTCGGTCGCCGTCGCGACCAAGTCGTCCTGGCCACCAAGTTCGGCAGCTCCGTCGGTGAGGGTGAGACCGGTGGCGCGTCCCCCGAGTACATCCGAAGCGCAGTGGAGCGAAGCCTGCATGCACTCGGTACCGACCGGATCGATCTCTACCAGCTCCACAAACCCGATCCGGAGACTCATATCGCCGACACGCTGGCGGTGCTCGACGAACTGGTCGACGAAGGCAAGGTCCTAGAAATCGGCTGCTCCAACTTCTCCTTGGCTCAGCTACGCGAGGCCGAGGCCGCCGTCGGACCCGACGATGCCCGGTTCGTCAGCCTCCAGAACCACTTCAGCCTGCTGGAACGAGGCGACGAGGCCGAAGTCCTGCCCGAGGTCGTGGCCACCGGCATGGGCTATCTGCCATTCTTTCCGCTGGCTAGCGGGCTGCTGACCGGCAAGTACATCCGGGGTCAGGCCCCGCCGGCGGGGACCCGCCTGGAGAAGTGGGGCGACAGCTCACTTACCGATGCGAACTTCGACATCCTCGACGCGTTGACCGCCTACGCCAAAGACCACGGTCACACCCTCTTGGAGCTGGCACTGGCCTGGGTGGCCGCCACCCCCGGTGTTGCCTCCGTCATCGCCGGGGCCACCACGGCCCATCAGGTTCGAGAGAACGCCCGCGCTGCCTCGTGGTCGCTCACTGTCGAAGAGAAGGCCGAGGTCGATGCCCTCACACCTGGTCCGGCCTGAGCGACTTGGAGCGGAGAAGTCAGCCAGCGCCGCCTAGGCCGCCCTTGGCTCGGGAGTCGGCGATCCGGTCGGCATCCCATCCCAGCAGATCGGCCAGGACCTCGGCGGTGTGCTGGCCGATGGTCGGTGCGTGGCTCGGGTTGGGCAGGGCTTCATCGATGAACTTGAGCGGGGTTCCCAGCTGCTCGGCGCCGAGCTGCTCGATCGGATACCACTCGAACCGATCCCGAAACTGTGGGTCATCGGCGATCGTCTTGGGTGAGTTGACCGGGGCGATGGGGAAGTTCTTCTCCACTCCGTAGTCGATCCACTCGAGGGAGGTCCGGGTACGAAAGATGTCCCGGAGCTCAATTTGCATCTCCTTGTTGCCCCGTGCGTGGTCGGCGAATTTGGAGCCCGGCCAGCGTTCGAACATGTCGATCCGGTCGACAGCCTCGCAGAAGTTCTTCCAGAAGGCCTGTTCGGACGCCATGAAGAGGACGTAGCGGCCGTCCTTGGCTTCGTAGACCTGGTAGCGGACACCCTCGATCATCCCGGCAGTGCCCGGGAGCCGGCGCTCGTAGTTATCGGCCTTGTTGCCGGTCACGTCCAGCTCATGGCGCTCGTAGGCCCGCCACGTCTCAGACCGGTACCAGTCCATGGCGGCGGCCGCATCGGACTGGGCGATCTCGAGGAACGCGCCGACTCCGGTGGTCTTGGCCCGCAGGACGGCGGCCACGATACCGAGCGCGCCGAACAGCGGCCCGGCGTGGATGCCCAGCGACGCGTGCTCGGGCAGGTAGGCGAACCCCTCGTCGTTCACCTCGGGCGTGACGACACCGGCCCAGGTGTCGAAGGCCACGCCGTGAGCCGGCAGGTTCTGATAGGGGCCGGTCATGCCGTAGCCGCTGATGGTGCAGAACACGATGTCTGGCTTGATCTTCACCAGGTCGTCGTAGCCGACGCCCCGCCGGGCAAGTCCACCGGGACGCATGGCCTCGACGACCACGTCGCAGGTGGCGGCCAACTCCTTGAAGGTGGCCACGTCCTCGTCGGTGCGCAGGTCCATGACGATGGAGCGCTTGCCTCGGTTGATGTGGAGGTGCATGAGGGAGACGCCATGGACGATGGGCCAGGTCATCTCCCGGATGTAGTCACCCGATGGCGGCTCTACCTTGATGACCTCGGCGCCCAAGTCGATGAGGGGCATGGTGATAGCGGCCGGGCCGAGGGCGGACACCTCGAGGATGCGGATGCCATGGAGGGGTGCGTCAGTGGACATGGAATCTCCTGGAGGGATCGGTTGACGGCAGGGTTCGAGTGGCGGTGCCACCGGTGCCTCGGATGATAACTGAGGGGGCGTCAGAATCGGTCACCCAGCGATGCCTTGGCGGGTCCTGCGCATGGTCGGTTAGAGTGGGCGACCGCATAGCGATTGGCTCCACGAACCGGTGACGGTGAGCGGGTCCAGGTAGCAGTGCAGTCACCAGCGCTCGTAGCTCAACGGATTAGAGCATCTGACTACGGATCAGAAGGCTGCAGGTTCGAATCCTGCCGAGCGCACCAAATAAGTCCAGGTCAGAGGCGAATCTGGCGAAACGGTGCTTCGGGCCACAACTAGTTGAGAACCCCCGTGAGAACAATGACGTTCGGTTGGAGCCTCGTTGGTAGCCAGCGTTCTCTGCGTAGCAGGTTCGATCCGCACGATTCTCAACGTTCAGTCCGACTGACGGGAGCGGCCTCATGGATCAGATTCTTTCTGCTGACGACCAAACCTGTGCCGACGGGCCGGAAGTCAACCTTCGAAACTGACCACCGCTTTCAGGTCGTTCCGCCTGCCACCTCGGCGATGAAAGCATTGGCCCAGTCGACAGCGTCGGCGACGTTCCCAAGCACATCGAGACCGTCCGAGGCCTCGATGTAGATCGTGTCCCAGGCTTCGTATGTGACGACGGTGGGAGGCCACTGCTGGCTACGTCGGGCCGCAAAGAGCCGCTCGGAAGTGGCGCCGATCGCGGACATGTCTAGTGGCCCTTCTTGACCGAGGATCTGCAGGTCGACTAGGTCGTGGGCTCGTTGATCCTTGCCAACCGTCGGGTTGGTCGCGGTGCAGGCGTGGATCTTTTGAGCGATCTGGTGGTCAACCGCAAGCAGCGGGATGGGATCGGGTCTATCGAGTCCAAGGGTGGCGAACAGTTCGACGAGGTCGGGAGCGACGTGGAACTCCTGGCGTTCTGTGCTTCCGATCTCATCATGTCCCAGTTCAAATCTCACCGTCAGCCAGTGCCGACGGGCGTAGGCAAGGCGAATTAGGAACGGCTGCATGACGTAGTCGTCGGGTACGCCTTCGGGCCGGGCCGGATCCAACCGCTCAACGTTCCCGGTAAATCCATCCCAACCGACGGCGAGCCGTTCGCCAAGCTGGTCCAAGTACTCCTCAAGAGTGACACTCGCCGCCCTGGTCGCATCGAGGTCGGGCGTGAACCGGCTCGATGCCTCACCAACCCGCAGATTCATGGCGGTGCCGCCCTTGACAACACCGGGTGGCAACATCTGGCCGACCACCGTGTTGGCCACGCCACGCTGGATGCGACGCACCGGTCGGCCCCGCTGTTGCGCAAAATTGTATACGCGTGTCTCCAGCGACCGGAGGTTTGTCGGTGGATCCTGCCGTTTTGGGCTCATCCTCCGACACCAAACTCTGCGAGGACGTGGTCGCACTCAGCCCTGCGCAGCAGTCCACGACGGTTGGCCTCGCGGGCGGCATCGACGAGGCGCTCATTCATGACGATTCCACGACAGTCCAGCAGCGCCCGGGCGACGGTGGTGCAGGCGATGCCCTCGTGATCGGTCAGATCCTCGGGGTCGACCGGTCCGTGGATGATCTCCACGAATGAGGGAAGCGACTGCCTAGTTCGCCGACTGGTGCCGACTCTGATCCGCTGCGGGTTCACCAGTCCCAAGTCGTAGAGAGCAAGTACGGCATCGTGGGTCAGATAGGCATCTGGACCAACCCGCAGGACGGCCTCCATGTACTGGTCTCGTCCCGAGCGAGGGACGTCCTCGAACCGATACAGGCCGTGGGCTACGTGGTCGACGCCGCCTCGCTGAGCGATCTTTCGGAGTTCGACGGCTGGCACTCCGAGGGTGCTGGCGTCCCCCGTCGTCACGTAGCCGTACTGCTCCAGCGCCCTGCTCCGGAGTCGGCGTCGATATGTTTCAGCTAATGCCATCAGATCCACCTGCCTGTCGAATGCGCTCTGAAATCGATGCACTCGTAACCCCTTGATTTTCAGAGGTGTCATAACCGTACCGTAAACAGTACGGTTATGACACTAATCTAAGGATAAGCGTCGGTTGTGACGCCCACGTCTCGTCGGGGTATGGCACATGGATCGCAGCACGTCTCGGGCATCGGGATGCCGCCACGACCCTTCGAAACTACGCCCACGCCATGCCACGGCATGACTAAGCAGTAGTTGACGACACCGAGGAGATGTTGCGGCAAGAGGCAGTCGGCACCCACCGGTGCATTGGCCGACGGACACGCCTATCTCGACGGCTTGAACTCGCCGCCAGTTGGTCTGCGATCCGCATGACGCCTGACGCAACCCGACCCGACCCGGCCCGAGACGGCCGGGAGAGGCACTGGCGAGGCGAAGGAAAGTCAGGGTTACATCGGATCGGACTAAGTAAAGTTTTCGCCGAAAGCTTTACTTAGTCAACGGAGGTCAGCCGTAGGGATGTGTTGCCATGCTCACCGCGGCTCGTTCTCCTCGACTGGTCGACCATGCTGCGAACCTTCCGGCGTACGCTTCCATCGATAGGGGATCCAAACTTGGTGGCATCGAAGCCATGTTGGTCACGAAGCCCATCTCCGCAGGAGAGGTGCCTCCCGGTGTGCCGAATGCCCCAGGCTCGAGTCCATTGCCGCCTGGTCTGAAACTCAGCTCAAAAGGCGTGATCTCAGGGAAGGCGACCAAGGTCGGGACTTACAGCTTCACTGTTCAAGTCGTTGACAAGAAGTCCAAATCCAAGCCACCGACACAGAACACGGCGACGGCGACGGCGACGCTGTCGATCACGATCGGGTAGCGCAAGAATGGCCTCGCCCAACCGCCCGCGGCCTAGGCTGGGGCCCTGATTATGACGCTGCGCCCACGCTGAGGCCCACACTGAAGTCCCGTCCGGCGAGCTCCCGAGTAGTAGCCTCGCCGAATGGCGGACCTCCGGTTTACGACCGTGGTCGGCGACGTCGACGAACTCTTCGCCGTGCTCGACATCGACGACCTTGGCGACGTCGAGACCCTCGTGATGTTTCTCTTCGGCAGGCCGGTCAGTGTGAAGGAGGTCGAGGGCGACGACGGAGTCGCAGTGGCGCTTGAGGTAATCCTCTACGGCAACATGGTCATGGGCACCGAATACGCATTCCCGTGGAGCCTGATGCAGCTAGCGCGATGGTGCACCGAGGCACTGGACGACGTGGGCCCCTACGCCGGTGACGGTGCCGAGTCAACGGAGCCGCCCGACGTCGCGTCGATGACCGATCCTGAGCTTTCTGATGCACTGATGGACGCGCTCGGCAAGACGCGCCTGTTCAACGTGTGGACTGATGAAGACTGACGTGAATCGCGACGTAACCAGATCAGGTCACTGGCATCACGTCAGATTCTCCAGAACTCTCGGATGCGCTGAATGCGGAAATGCTCGTCCATCCAGCCAGTCCCTCACCCTGCGCTCACTGACACCGGTGGCTTCACCGACAGCCTCCGTTCCGATCTGCTGCAATCTCGGCCCCATCACCCGGAACCACTCACCGTCGTCCTGATAAGAGGCGACTTGGCTGTCGAGGTCGTCGATGGTTAGTTCGCCACTCACTCGTTGCTCGATTCGATGGGCTTCCTTACCGATCAGCGCGATGGCGGCTCTACGCGAAGAGCCGGTGTTCGTGCCCAAGTATCGATGCACGGATCGATGGACATCCTTCGTCCGACTGAGGGCCGGTCCGTCCGGTGTTGACCCCGCACGCGTAGCTCGTCCCGGAATCACTCATTGAAGTTTCCCAACCGTGGGCTCGGATCTGGCGATCCCACGCGCCATGTGAGAGTCCTCGGTAGGGTCCATACCATGACCCACGATCCGGCCTCCGTCACCAGCCTGCTCGCCTTTGACTTGGAGACGACCGGCATCGACCCGTTCACCGACGTCCCGGTGTCGTATGCACTAGTGCTGAAGCGACCAGGGGCAGATGGTGCTGCCAGCGAGGTCTCGGTGGACTCTGGACTGATCGACCCAGGCCGCCCGATCCCTCCTGCGTCGTCAGCGGTGCATCACATCACCGACGAGATGGTTTCTGGGGCACCAGGTCTGCAAGAGTCGGCCGAGGCAGTCGCCACCGCACTGGTCGCGGCGTGGGCCGACGGCACGGCCATCGTAGGGATGAACGTGAGTTACGACCTGACGATGCTCGAGACGGTGCTGGCGCGACTGGACCTGCCCACACTGCAGCAGCGGCGCCCGGGTTTGGGCCCTGTTTACGACGTTCTGGTCCTCGACCGGACATTCGATCGCTTCCGCAAGGGAAAGCGAACGCTCACCGATCTCTGCCGTCACTACGGAGTAGACCTCGACGACGACGCCGCCCACGATGCGGCGGTCGACTGCCTGGCCACGCTGGACGTCCTCGAACAGATGGTGGAGCGTTATCCCGAGGTGGCGGCTCTCCAGGGCGACCAGGTGTCACCCAGGATGGGCGAGTGGTACCGGGCCTGGCTGGGGAACTTCAACGACTACCGGATGAGCAATGGGGACGAGTCCATTGCCGATGGCCACTTCGAGTGGCCGATCCACCAGGCCGGGCCGCAGTAGCCGTACACACGGCACGACATCGATCACGCTTGCCGATGCTGCCCACCGAGGGCAGTAGTTCCGATCTTGGCCCGCCGATCAGGGGGACCACAGGTGTTGGACCTCGACGAACGGGTGATTGCAGGGTGGACCGTCGGCCACCATGACGTCCGGAGCCGAGGCGTCGTCGCCCACACGGATGAGGGCCGACGACCGGGTGCCGTAGCCATCGATATGCACGCATGGAGCCAGGGTGGCCACCTTCCGCAATCGCCCGTCCGCAAACAGCGGTGGCCCTTCCAGGGTGTCGGCGATGGTGTGATCACGCAACACTGCCGGGAGCGCCTCCCACGGGGGGATACCTGCCGCCTCGCTCTTGGACAGCGTGGAACGGACAAGGTCCACCTTGTCCGACGGGGAACCAAGAGCGGTGTTCTCGAGTACATGGATTCCTGGGGCGAGGCGATCCAGGCTCGTCGTTCCGTCTGGTTCGATGTCGAGGTAGTGGAGCGACCGTCGATCCCCTACCAGCAGCCACACCGGGTTGTACTCGCCAGTGGCTGCCTCGATGGCGAGCAGTTCGGCACCCTCCTCTGCCGTACGGGCTTCGGCTGCTACCAGCGGAAGTCGGCCCCGTGATTTTCTGCTCGGATCGGGACCTTCAGCCATCGGGCGGTTGGTCAGTCCGCAGACCACCCCATGCTCGTTGACCGCCAGCCAGGTCCCACCGGCCCGCTCGTCGCGTCCACCGAGGATCCTCGGCTCCGCGTCACGCAGGATGGTGATCGCCGTAGCTGGTCGATCCAGCCATTCATCGCGGTTGGCGCCGACGATGAGCGGCCACCGCTCGTCATGCTGCCATGCGACCACGAGGAGACACATCAGGCGCACTGTAGTGGGTGGTGCCTCCTGGGATTCGTGGGGTCCAGAACCAAGCCGTAGTGCAGGGCAACCGAGTGCACGACCATTCGAATCAGTTGTTGGGGCCGATCCGGACATCACCCGCATGGTGATCATTCCGGCCGAGGGTCAGATATCCCCTGTCCACTGAGTTGAGGCGAGCGAAGGCGAAGTGGTGGTTGATCCACATGACGGACACGTAGAAGAAGGCAGCGATGAAGGCGACGTAGGTCGGCCACATGTGCAGCAAGGTCCCCTGGAGTTGGCTGGCCTGGAATGTGCGGATCGACAGATCCAGGACCAGAAGGGTGAGGGCGATGGCCAACACCGCATCGCTGAACAGCTCGGTCCGGTGCGCACTCATGACCAGGTCGGCCCCGGGAGCGTTCGGGTGACCGAGATGGTGTCGATTCCGCATGTTGGCTAGCAGTGTGTCAGGTTCTGAACCGGACCAAGCCGCCTGCCTCAGCCTCACATGCACATCCCGGATCCACCGAACTCATGTAGATAGTGTTTGCGGGCACTGGCTCGCCAGGGACCCCGTGTTCCGCTGGCCGGCAATGTCACTTCGGGTCACCGCGGCCCCTGTCGATTCCCCAGGAGAACTCATCTGATGACTACCGCAGTGGCGACACCGACGACTTCGAGCGGACGCATGACGATCCACGCCTCCTACGCCGCACTGGTGGTGGCCTGCATCGGGTTCGCGCTGACCGGACTGGGGAACATCCTGGCCGCCCCCACCGTCACCACCTACCCGAGCCGCCTGTCGTGGATCCTCCAGTTCATCGGTCCCATGCTGCTGGCCCTGGCCGTGACCCTCCACATCGATCACCTCTCCCCTCGGATCGGCCGGAGTGCGGTGGTGCTGATCATCGTTGGCGCCTTTCTGACCGCCGTCAGCAGTGCCCCTTTCATGTTCACGCCGGTTTTCTACACCGAGGAGGCTTGGTTCAACCTGAACTTCGTGCTGTGGGGTGTCGGCTACATCGCCATGGGACTCGGCCTGGCCTCGGTCGCCATGCACAAGGAGAAGCAACTCGAGCGCGCCCTCGGGCAACCAGCAGCGTCTTCCACTGATGACGACAACTACGACCTCACCGTTCACGCCTCGTTCCTGTCCCTCATTACGGCGTCCGTCGGGCTTATCCTCTACGCCATCGGCTACCTGCAGCTGGTAGGCCATCCGCAGGGAACCCGCAGCGCTTGGTCGCTCCAGACCATCGGCGGGATGCTGATCGCGTTGGGGATCGTCACCCACATCACCCACTTGCGCCGCCGCATCGGCACACCTGCGGTTGTCTTCGGGCTCCTTGGAGCCGCCTGCATGGCGTTCTCCTGCTTGCCCTATGCCGTCAACCCGAGCAACATCTTGTCGCCGAGCTGGGGCCAGTGCTGGTGGAACGTCTGGGGCGCCGGTGCGGTGTTTGGTGCTGTCAGTATCGGGCTGGTCATCCTCCGCAAGCGCTCGATCGAAGCCGAGGCTGCTTCCTGACGTCATCACCCCTGCATGCGTAGGTGGCCTGGGACGACTCCTCCACTCGGTGATCGTTCCGGGAGGCGGATCGGACGGACTCAGCCCACCACCATGAGTGCCCGGTGCGGGGCGATGGCGATTGCCGTGGACTGCGCGGAGTCCCGCAGTTCCTAGGGAGCGGAATTGATGTTGGTCTTCGGTCCGGTAAACCACTTCTTGACCGACAGGTGCCAGTACGCCCACAGCAGGATCATGGCGGTGGGCACCACCAAGATCGTGTAGTTGACGTACTTCCAGGCGAAGCCGTCCTGCCACGGTACGCCCAGGTAGGAGGTGGGCATGAAGGCCATGACCGTCACCATGGCCGTGTCCAGGAGCGCCACCACGGACAGCACCTTGTATTTGCGGCCGAGGTTCCACTCACCAGGCACGAACCGATCACCTAGGCGCAGTCGATGCCAGATCGGGATGGCGAAGCACCAGTAGAGACCGATCACCCCGATGGAGACCACGGCGTAGAAGGCGACCGGGACCGGTACCCCGCCGACGTCTACTTGGATGAGCGCGGGCGATGTCAAGATGATGGCCACGGCCGCAGTCAAGATCACACCGTGCACCGGGACCCGCTTGGCGCTCAGGGTCGACCAGTACCGATGCCCAGGCACGGCACCGTCTCGACTGAAGGCGAACAGCATGCGCGAACAGCTAGTCATGCACGCCATGGTGCAGAAGAACTGCCCGACGGTCGAGATCAGCAGAACGGTGCCACCCCACCGGGAAGTGAGGGCTTGGGCGAAGATCACCGCCACCCCGCCACCCCCCGAGGTCACCTTGGCCTCGTTCTGCACGGCGAAGAGGAAGGCCAGCAGGAGGATCCACCCCCCGATGGCCGAGTAGAAGATCGAGCGCCACATGCCTTTGGCCGCCGTCGCTCCCGCACTCTTGGTCTCCTCGGATAGATGGGCCGAGGCATCGAATCCGGTGATCGTGTACTGCGTAAGCAGGCCGCCGATAGGCAGGACGACGATCAGGAACCCGAGGCCGTGGGTGGAGCCGCCGAAGAACCCGGTGCCGTTGATGGTGGAGGTGAAGACCATGGACGCGCTGGCGTGATGGGCAGGGACGAAGATCAGGATCCCCACGATGATGGCCGCCCCGAAGACGTGCCACCACACGGACACGTTGTTGATCCAGGCCAGCAGGTTGCTCGAGAAGATGTTGACCACGGCCGCCACGGCCAGAACGACGACGAAGTAGAGGAAGATCGTGTTCAGGTTGCCCGAGTGATAGCTGGTGGACAAGAAGCCCAGGGTCAGGTCGAGGAAGGTGGCACATCCATAGGCGACGGCGGCCTCTACGGCGAACAGTCCGATGAGGTTCAGCCAGCCGGTGTAGTAACCGGCCTTGGCCCCACCCAGTCGTGACGCCCACCAGTAGATCCCTCCGGACGTCGGGTAGGCCGATACCAACTCGGCCAGACAAAGGCCGATGCACAAGATGAGACCGGCCAGGATCGGCCAGCCCCAGGCGATGGCGGCTGGACCGCCGCCATTCCACCCGCTGGAGAACGTGGTGAAGCAGCCGGCCAGGATCGAGATGATGGAGAACGAGATGGCGAAGTTGGAGAAGCCCGACCACGATCGGTGCAACTCCTGCTTGTAGCCGAGTGCAGCCAGGTGCTCCTCGTCGGTCCGGTAGTGGAGGCGCATCGCCCCTGGTTCGTCGAGTTCGAATCCTTCGGGCATAGCGACCATCCTTCCGCGCTACCTGGGCCCCGACAAGTCATTTGGTGATTGCGTGCGAGGGAGCCACCACCGGCTAGGCCTGGCAGATGCCACTGGTGTCGGCGCCCGTTGCCGCCAGGTACTTCGTGAGGGTCGTGACCGGGATGGCCAAGCCGTGCCTCGAGGCGGTAGTGCGGGCGAACACCACTCCGGCTACCCGGCCTGAGCCGTCGAGCAGTGGGCCACCCGAACTACCAGGCTCGATGGCATTGGTGAGTTCCATGACCCGTCCGGGGACGTCGTAGATGCCGCCATCGACGTAGGCGACGACGACCCCCGATGTCAGGGTCAGCTCGTTGCCCTCTGGGTAACCGGCGGCCCATACCGGTGTGCCGGTCGGGACATCGGCGGTATCCAGGACGGCTGGGATCGTCCCCCCGTCCAGTAGGGCTAGGTCGGGGCCGGGAGCCTGGTCGATGGAGCGCACGCTGGCATCGAAGTCGTTTCCGTTCCAGGTGGAGAGCTGTAGAGACGTTGACCCGCTGGCCACATGGCGGTTGGTGACGATCCCTTGGGCGATGGCGAACGAAGAGCCCGTGACTTGGCAGTGCACACTGCGGATCCGGAAGGTGAACTTGCGCGCCTCGGCCATGAGGCGCTGGGTCGTGGATGGGCTGCTGGACGTGGACACAGCCGACGGGCTCAGGGGTGTGGCCAGCGTGGCTGGTGGGGCTGGGGTGCACCCGGACACGAGTAGTGCTGCCGCCCCGACGACCATGACGGTCGTCAGGTGGGATCTCATCCAGTGGCACCGCTCAGGCCGGACTGCAGGGCCTGGTCGGCCGACTGTGCCTTGCTGCAGTCGGACGAGGCTAACTGCGAAGCACGAGCCACGGCTGGGTCGGTGTAGTTGGCGCTGTTCAGGTCGCCGGACACGGTATCGATCAGTTTCTGGAGATCGGTGACGCAGGTGTTGAGCTGTGCAGAGACCGCCTGTTCTTGGCCGATCAACTGGCTCAGGGCGGAGTTCTGATCCAGCGCCTTCTCCTTGGCCGTCGACTGGGCGGCCAACTGGGTGTCGAGGCCGCCTATCTGTCCGGTGACGGCGGCCACCTGAGTGTTCAACGAGGCGATCGATGATTGGGCCGTGACCAATTGCGCCACGGCCTTTTGATACTCGGACTGCCATGCTGCCGCTACCGAGTTTTCGTGCACGGCCGCGACTCCGCACACGACGGTGACGACCAGGAATATGGCGCCCACGCACCAAGCAGCTAGGGGGGCGAGTCCCCGGTGGGTCCTGTTGCCCAGCACCGGTGGATGGGAACGGTCGATCGATGCCTGCCCGGTGAGTGGTGGCTCGGCCTCGTCGAACGCAAACAGCAGTAGCGGCTGGCCTGGGACGGCTAGCTCGAGATCGAGCGATGCCAGAAGAGCAGGATCGCAAGTAGCCAGTCGGGAGGGGGAGCTCGCCGGAACCAGGACATCGCCAGCGAACGCCAGGGGAAGCTCAGGTATCGACCGAGGGGGAGGTGGCGGCGAGTCCTGTGTGTCGTCTGTTGCTTGCCGCCGCCCGACGATCTGCGCTGTGCTGCTCACCCCTAAGCCTCCTGTTGGGCTTCGACTGCCGGATCCGCCCGACAGCCTCAAGGGTCATTCTGCCACGGATCGCCAGCGGGCTCCCGGTCGAATACGCGGGCTCGAGCGGCGACGGCCCCCTCGTGCGCGGCCAGCCAGCGCCGTCGGCGATCAGACCTCGGTAGTGGCCGTGGTGGGACGAACCCTGTCGTCGTGGCGGTTCTCGAGCACCATGGCGACGTCCACCCCAGGGCCAAGGTCTACGGTCCCGATGTCCACCACGGCGTCCGGCCCGCCCGCCTTGATCCACCGATTGGCTGGCAAGTAGAGGAGGGCAGCCAGGGCGAATCCGATGGCACCGATCCAGAAAGCGCCAGCTTCGTTCTGCAGCGTGCTCCACAGCATGGCGGCGGCCACGGCCACGGGCAGCAAGGTGATGAGGATGGCCCCGAACCAGCCTCCGGGCACCCGGAAGGGGCGGTCCATCTGCGGGTACTTGGCCCGCAGCACCAAGAAGGCCACGAACTCAAGGAGGAGTCCGCCCACGCTCAGCACGATGTCCGCATCCAGCAGAGTGATGAAGTCGAGGGCGCAGAAGATGGCGAACATGATGCAGCTGACCACGATGGCCACCACCGGGGTGCCGTATCGGGGGCTGGTGCGGGCCAGTGCGGAGGGAAGGTACCGATCAGCGGCCAGGACGGCGGGGATACGCGAGCCGGACATGAGCAACGACGAGAACAGGCCGATCTGAGCGAACATCGCCCCGACGACGATGCAGCCCTTCAGCCACGTCCCACCCAGCAGTTGGCCGGCCAGGGCGAAGTCACCGTCGGTCCATAGCGACGGATCGTGGTGGTGCAGGCCCGAGGCGAGCGATGCCAGCATGGGGAGGAGGTAGGACACCACGATGAGCGGGATGCAGATGGCCAGGGCCAGCGGGTAGTTCCGCTTGGGCCGGTCGATCTCGGCACTAGCGGTGGTGATCGAGTCGAACCCGACGTAGTTCCAGATGACGACGGCCAGTCCGGCGCTGAAGGCACCGAACGTGGACTGGCCGTGGAGGACGAAGGGGTGGAGGGGGTTGATGGCTGGCTCGGTCAGCAACTTCCACATGCCGAGGCCCGTGAGCACGACGAACGGGGCCAGGATGACCACGGTGAGGACCGTGGAGGTCTCGCCCACAACTTTTGCTCCCCGAGCGTTGAGATAGGCCAACGGGATCATGAATGCCAAGGTGATGACCCAGTGCAGGTCGAGAGAGAAGTCGCCGTTGAAGGCGCTGAACGCAACGTGCTGGCCCCGCGCCACCCCGGGGAACCAGGTGGCCAGGTAGTCGACGAAGAGCACTGGGTAGAGGGCGGTGTCCAGGAAGGAGGTGAACCAGGAACTGAGCCCTTCGACGAACGCCCAGAAACTCCCCAGTGCCACCTTGACCCAGTAGTAGTAGCCACCTTCGAGGGGGATGGCGGATCCCAACTCGGCGTTCATGAGCGCGCACGGGATGGCGAAGATGATCGGGACCACGATGATTAGCACCATGGCCATTCCCGGACCCGAGCTCGAGATGGCGTTTTCGAGGCCGTAGGGACCTCCCGAGACACTGAAGTAGATGAGGCCGACCAGTGGGATCAGCGTCACCTGGCGCTTCAGTACCCCGAGCGCGATGGCGCCCCCGGTAGTAGTGCCGTCCACCCCTGGGGCAGTCGTCATCGATGCTCCTCCGTAGCGCTCTAGGTGCAGTGCCACCTTGACATAGACCACCACGGAGATGCTGCCTATCGACGGCCGCCGCTATTGACGCTCCCGCATCAGTGGGCGGAGTGGAAGACCACCACGCCGGCAGCCCAGTACATGGATGAAGGGAAGCCCCCGGCCATGCTCTGCGCCCCGCTTGCTCCAGCTACCCGGTAGCCGGTGAGCAGCGACACGGCGTCTCCGGTCGACGTCAGTTGAGGTTGGAGGGTATAGCCAGTAGAGGTCACTGACATGGCTTGGGTGGTGGCATGTCCCGCCATGAACCCGATCACGAGCTCACCGGTGGATGCCGCCGCACTGCCTGAGTTGGCAGAGGCGCCGGTGTTGGACGTGCCGACCGAGACATCGAGTGGATTGGTGGTTGCCACCCCCGAGAACTCCTGGACCGAGAGGACCATGGTGCTGGCCGATGCGGTGTGGGCGGTGACCGACGTCACTGCCCCGGCGTTGGCCGAGTACCACTGCTCACCATCGGAGTAGTGACCCGAGAGGCGGTAGCTACCGATCTTGGTCCACGTCCCACCGGCCGAGTCGGTGACCGAGGTGATGGTGTTGGTGGTGCCGGTGTAGGCACTGGCCGACAGGACCAGCAGGTGACCGGGGACGGTGGCCACCGGAAAACTGGCGGTCAGCAACGGCGACGGGGCTGTCTCGGTGGCCCCGGCACTCTGGACGAGCGTGGGTGCGGTGCCCAAGGGCGGCACAGTGGTCGTGGTGGTCGGCGGCAACGTAGTCGGCGGCACAGGGGCCGTGGTGGTCGTAGTCGTGGCCGGCGGTGCCGTCGTAGTGCTGGTCGTCGGTGGTGGGGCAGTGGAACCGGTGGACGATGACATCCCCTGGATCAGGTCGTGCAGCAGTCCGTTAGGTCCACCATAGGTACCGCCGTAGCGCTGCAGTTGGGGGGTCATGTAGGTCCCCTCGGTGATCTCGTTCCACGAGATGAGGAGCCAGCCCTGCGGATTCGCCTTGGCATTGCCGGCATATAGGGCTTTCAGGGTGGCCCCGTTGTTCCGTGGCACACAGGTCGGGCTGCCGTTGAGCTGCCGGTTGAACCCGGGGGCTAGTGGGGCAAAGTAGGCCTTGCCTTGGGACCGGAGTGTGGCCGCCAGGCCAGCCAGCTGGCTGAAGCTCTGGGGGTTGGCCACCGGATCCTGACTGGACCAGTACGGGCTGTCGGCGTCGAAGTAGGGGGCGACCGAGACACTCCACGAGTTCCACTGGTAGCCGCCCACGAAGTACCAGTTCGGCCGGAACTGGGTGCTGACTGCAGCGATCACCGGGAGCGTGTACTTGTAGGACCCGACCCAGATGAAGGCCGGCTTGCCGCCATTGCTCCGGTCGAACGCCGGGTCACTTCCATACTGGGTGGTCAGAAAGGACAGGTCCGCGGTGACCTGGGCCTGGGTCAGAGGAGTGGCCGACGCTTCGTAGGACAGCCACAGATGGAAGTTCTGCCCAGCGGCCTGGGCCTGGTCGACGGCATGGATCAGCATGTCGAGTCGATTGTTCTGAGCGTTCGACTTCGGTGTCTGGCCGGTCAACCCCGTGCCCTTCCAGTCCACGGCGAACCCGGTGAGCCCGGCGGCGATGGCGCTCTGGACGTCGTAGGTGATCTGGGCGACGTCGTCCTGGGTGAAGATGGTGGCCGGGGTGTCGGTCTCGATGTTTCCGCTATAGAGGCTGGTGGCGCTGCAGCCAGCGGAGTCCAGGGTTGCTGGCAGTGGCAGGGGAGACTGGTTGAAGGGGAAGTTGGGTCCAAGCGTGGTCTTCCAGTGGTACGAACTCCACCACAGGTAGTAGTAGGCGTACATCGGTGGCGGAGTCGGCGACGTAGTCGTCGCCGTGCTGGTCAGCGTGGCGTGCGGGGCCGCTGGTGTTCCAGCGGCCCGAAGCCCGCCGAACAGTGCAGCGGCTAGTAGCAGCACGGTCACGAGGACCAGCCTCATTGCACCTGTCACCCGAGTGATCCGTTCCATGGCCCCTATCCTCCGCTCAGGATGCGGCCCGGTGCCTGCCCCTGCTCCTCGATGCCCTTTCGGCACTTGAGGGCCGGACCTTGAGCAGATTTGTCTCTTCTGAGTACAACCTGGAGTTCCGGAGTTGCGCGGGACTGGTCGAGCGTCCCGGGTGCGCCCCGGAGCGCCGGGGTGAAGATGGTGACCCAGCGTGGCCGCCGAGGGAGTCGGCACGGGCAGCAGATGTCACTGTGCGTGGCATCCACCCAGAGGCCCGAGCACCTACGCGGACCTGCTGCTAGGCAGCAACTATGTATGCATCCTGGGGTGGCATCCGGTCTGACTGCAGGGGCTGGGGCTTTGGTCGATCGGCACGACGGTGGGCGGTAGTGGCCGCGACCGGGCTGTGTGTGGCGACGGCGACAGGTATCTCGGCCGGCATGTCCGCACCGGCGCAGGCCACCACACCAGTCGTACGCGCCTCGTTCTACTACCCGTGGTTTCCGGGCGGATGGAACCAGCAGAGGATGAACCCCTTCACGCGCTACCACCCGAGCGACGGGTATTACTCGTCGACCGACACCGCGGTGGTCGCCCACCAGATCGCGGCCATGCAGTACGGCCACCTCGATGCCGGGATCATCTCGTGGTGGGGCCAAGGATCCCAGACGGACCTTGCCGTTCCGATGGATCTGGCCGCGGCCGCCGGAACCGGGTTCAAGTGGGCCCTCTACTACGAGCCCGAAGGCTACGGAAAACCGTCTGTGGCTCAGATCCAGAGCGACCTGGCCTACATCAAGGCCCACTACACCTCCGACCCGAGTTACCTCACCATCGGAGGCAAGCCGGTCCTCTTCGTCTACGCCAGCAGGTCCGACAGGTGCCCTACGGCCATTCGCTGGCAGCAGGCCAACGTGACCGAGGGCTTCTATACCGTCCTCAAGGTGTTCGCCGGCTATACCTCCTGCTCGGCACAACCAAGCTCCTGGCACCAGTACGCGCCGTCCTCGGCCACCGACCATCAGCACGGGTACGCCTTCGCCGTCTCACCCGGGTTCCACAAGGCGAACCAGAAGAAGGTCAGGCTGGCCCGCGACTTGGCGGCCTGGAACACCGGCGTACAAGCCATGGTGGCGTCGGGTGAACCGCTGCAGCTCGTCACTACGTTCAACGAGTGGGGTGAGGGCACGGCGGTGGAGTCGGCCCAGGAGTGGTCGAGTACCTCTGGATATGGGAGCTACATCGACATCCTGCACAACGATATTCCGGCCCACTGAGCCCGGACGGAGTGATTTCTGGGCTTCCACTCTTTCGTCGATTTTGGTCACTATTCGCGGTCAAGTATTCGCTGTCCGTGTGGAATTGATTGCAAATTGGGGAATTATTTGACCACGCCTGGCGGCGCGTCTTGACTCTTCAGTGAAGGGCAGTTTTCCCAGTTAGCGGGCCATGGCTGGTTCGGGAATCCGACGGCGGAACTGTCGGGACTCGCAGGTGCGTGTGTCGACCGGACAGATCGGCGACCGGGGATTGCGGGATGCAGGGGCGTGTGAAGTTGAAGGGCAGGCGATTGATGGGCAGGAAGCGAAGCGGCGGACTTGTAGGTGGCAGAGCCATATGTCTGGTCATGGTGGTCATGGTCTCTGCCGTCCTTGCCCCTGCACTCGGGAAGACGCCTGCGTTCGCAGCGCCCGCACCTGCACCCAACACCACCATCACGGCTGGACCAGCCACACCCACCAACAGCACCAGTGCCACCTTCTCCTTCACCTCGACCATTAGCGGCTCCACCTTCACCTGCAAGCTCGACACTGCCGCAGCTGCTGCCTGCACCACCCCGAAGGCCTACAGCGGCCTGGCTGCCGGTAGCCATACCTTCTCCGTCTATGCCACTGCCGCTGGGGCAGTCGACAACTCGCCGGCCACTGCTACCTGGGTCGTCGACACCACCGCCCCAACACTGCCGACGGGTCTGACCGCCACCGCGGCGAGCTCGACCTCGGTGACGACCAAGTGGACGGCATCGACTGACAACGTGGCCATTGCTGGATACGACCTGTTCCGCGACGGCCTGCTGCTGGTCAGCCTGGGCAACGTACTCACCTCCACCGACAACGCTGTGGTGGCCGGCAGCACCCACACCTACGCCGTGCGCTCCCGGGACACGGTGGGCAACACTTCGGCCCTGACCACGGCGGTGTCGGTCACCACGCCGTTCCCCACTCCGGACACGACCATCACGGCATCACCGACCACACCCACCGCCAGCACCAGCGCATCGTTCAGCTTCACCTCGACCGTCAACCCGGCCACCTTCACCTGCAAGCTCGACACCGCCGCCGCCGCTGCGTGTACCAGCCCCAAAGCGCTCACCGCACTGGCCGGCGGAAGCCACACCTTCACCGTCTACGCCACCGCCAATGCGGTTATCGACCCGACCCCAGCCACATTCACCTGGGTCGTCGACACCACCGCGCCAACACTGCCGACCGGTCTGACCGCCACCGCCGCTAGCACCACGTCGGTGACGACCAAGTGGACGGCATCGACCGACAACGTGGCCATCGCTGGATACGACCTGTTCCGCGACGGCCTGCTGCTGGTCAGCCTGGGCAACGTACTCACCTCCACCGACAACGCTGTGGTGGCCGGCAGCACCCACACCTACGCCGTGCGCTCCCGGGACACGGTG
>Ga0194057_10000373_pt1 | contig 23166 bp, 30 predicted proteins | sample SepL4415m_MetaG_FD_155474 | JGI IMG/M metagenome (GOLD analysis project Ga0194057, IMG submission 155474) | Anoxic zone freshwater microbial communities from boreal shield lake in IISD Experimental Lakes Area, Ontario, Canada - Sep2016-L442-15m | ecosystem: Environmental > Aquatic > Freshwater... | reverse complement strand
GGACTGGTATTATTTCGATTTACGCAGCACCGTCTTCTTCGCCCACTCGACGAACTCGCGGACAACCGCGTTCTCGCCGATTTCAGCGCGCCGGTTCACGAACCGCATAAGGTCGGCCGGCTTGAGAAACGCAAAGGCAATGCTATGTTCCACCACTTCGTACTTGGCCTTCTTCAGCCGGTAGAAGTGGAGCCGCTGTCGCTTGTCGAGTCGCCAGACTTCCGGCACTCCCACTTCAGCGAAGACCGGCATCCGCGGCACTGACGTATTCGTCACATCGATCTCGATGGCCAGATCGGGCGGCGGGTCTTTTATCGGGTCGTAAGTATCCTTGCCGCGCACCAACGGCTCATTGGCCAAATAGTAGGTTTGGTCCGGCTGGAGACCGCGGCCACCCTTCGCCGCACGAATCGTCGTGGACCCGATGCTCTTAATCGGCAGATCGGCTGCCAGGACGAAAGCCTCGATCATCCGGGCGATCAGCTTTCCCAGCCAGTCGTGCTCTTGTCGCGGGCTCATCATTTCCAGAGTCCCCTCATCATAGGTGTGTCGGAGGTAGAGGTCGGGCGTTGCGTCCAGTAGTTTCAGGTAGTCTTCCCACGTTACACAGTACAAGACGCGGCGCATCTCCAGCAAGCCCTCATCATAAGTGTGCCTCAGATGATATTCTCCCAGGGCTTCGAGAATACCTTCGTAACTATCCCACGGAACGCCCTCCAGAACCACATATTCGGATTCTGAAAAATGGCTCTTGTATCCGACAGTTTTCATTGCAGTGACCCCAGAGCGATTCCTTACGAACACTTCTCGTCAACCGCGAATATGATCGCCGATCTTCGGCATGTTCTTATGCACGTCGGGACCGAAATATCGCAGGCTCACCAGCGGTTCGCAACCGGTGTTCTCGATCTCGATGCCTCGCACGGCCGCTTCTTGCGTGATGTAAACCTCGTCCCACGGCTCTTCGCCAAAGTGGATCATCACGGGCGTTTGCAGCGCGAGCTTACCCATCCGCCCGCTGCCTTGCACCGTGATCCAACCGCTGGCCCCGGGATCCCGGAGCACACATTTAGCTCCAGGCTCGACGGTCAATTCCTTGGCCGAGACAAGTTGCTCGCCGTCGAAATGGCCATAGTCGATCCAGCGATCGGTGTAGCCAAGCCCCGATGCGCTTGGGTCGACGATCGGCTCGACATACGTGTGCTGCTTGAAGCACGGATCAATGTTCTTTTCCCAGTCGAGCTGCTCAACGATGAAATCGAGATCGTGGTGCTTGTCCACCGGAACATCCTTCACGAGCAAGGCCCACGGCACCTCGCGGCCTTCAACCAGCGATTGATACATGCCGAACACATCGGAACCCCACTGCGGCTCATAGGTACACATCGAACCTGGGGCGTGCAGCACGCCGGCCGGCACCATCCAGCCGGTGCCGGCCTTGAGCCTCGCGGCCCTGGAGAGGTAAAGGATGCCGTTGTCGCCCTTGCTCCAGTTCTCTAGGCAGCGGCGGACGTCGTCCTTGGTCGTGCCTGGCTCAAGGCCAAAGAACGTATAGTCGAAATGGTTCTCCGCGGCGTTCAATTGGGGCGGAAAGTAGTAGCACTCCGGCTTGCCCTGCTGCCCGGTCAGTGCGGCATGTTCGCTCTTCTGATGCATGTGGTGCGGGATGGGACCCATGTTGTCGAAAAACTTTGAATAGACGGGCCAGCGTCCATATTTATCGAACATCGTCTTGCCGACGAGCCTCGCGCCCGCCTCGGCCACGGCATCGCGGAGCAGGAATCGCTCCCCCTCGAAGATGGCGTAGCTCAGCCCCTCGTCGGCCGCACGGTTGTCGTTGGCCGCCTCGGTCGTGCTGGCGAACCAGCGTTCGTCGATGCCGCCACGATGGGTACCCAGGGCGTACCAATCGGTCGGTGCTAACTTGATCCGCTTGCCGGGATGGAGGAAACTTCGCGGCACCCAGTTAGGTGTCAGCCGCAAGATGCCTTCGCCAGCGTCCAAGGCCCGATTCACGATGGCCCCAACATTATCTTTCTTCACGACGGGTGATGCGCACATGTTCGTTTTTGCTCCCAAAAGATCCAAAAAAATCCCTGAAGTTCAAGATCATTCTATCACGAGAGATTCCCCCTTTGTCCAGCCCCCCCCGGGAAAATTCCGCAGAACTACAAAGTTTTCCTGCGCGTGAGGTAAGATTCCCTTGCCGAGAGCCCCAAAAAGTGGTAAATTGCAGGAAGGTCATGCTGCCGCGCGGGCGTGGCGAAATTGGCAGACGCGCCAGACTTAGGATCTGGTTCCGAAAGGAGTGGAGGTTCAAGTCCTCTCGCCCGTATTTACTTAGAGGGATTAGACTTATGACGATTCGACCCATTGCTTAGAAAGCCTTGTTTGGGCAACTGTTACCCAAAACGTTACCTTGGGCCGCTGTGTTACCTTCGGCCGTGCCAAACTTGGCCCAAAGGTCGTCGGCCACTTCGTCGGCATCTAGCTGGACATAATACTTCTCGGTGGTCGCTATCGACGAATGACGCATCAGCTTTTTAAGAACTGCCGATGAAACCCGCTTGGCCCATCGGGTGCTACCTCCTAAGCCCAGCACGTGCCCCGCCACCGCCGCCGTGCAAGTTCCAGGCTTCTTTGCCGAATAGCCCGGCAGAGGGGCATCGAAGGGCCTTGCAGGGCCTCGGAATACGGGTTGGGCGAGATTGCCAGAGGCATTGGCGTGGGCGTATACTAGGCGAGCGACGAGGAACGTACTGACCGATAGCCTAGCAAAGGAGATGAAACAATGCCAAATCCACCGCCGAAATGCCTCCGTTGCGGGGGCGACATGCAGGAGGGATACATCGCCGATCGAGTTGCTGGGTGGTACGACCCCACAAAGTGGTTCGAGGGCAAACTGGTGACAGGCTTTCTCGGCGGTATCCAGAAAGCCAAGAGCAAGCCATTGCTTGTCAGGACCTGGCGTTGCGTGCAGTGCGGCTATTTGGAGTCCTACGCGGACAAGCCAGCGTCTTGAGGACCAAGGCGGTGGATGCCAGGAGTGTGCTGGCACATGACCCGCGAGCCCAAAGCCCCTGGTGCCGGCCAGGCAGTGGCTGCCGCTGCAGCGTACCTTGGAGGGTGTAGACTGGCTTCAGTCGGAAGGATTCTTCTAGGGTTAGCTCATTTACACCTCAGAACCGAAGGACGTGAGATGTCTGACCGATGGCAGTTCTCGCTCAGTTCTCTTATGCTTTTCATGACAGCCTTCGCCGTTTGGCTGTCAGAAATGACTCTAAGCGTGCGAACCCTGTTTTCGCAGGAGGATCCCAGCGATGCAACACGGGAACTTCTTCGACCCGATTTTCTTATTTGTTGGGGCATCGGAACACTTGTAGTTGTTTGTGCCTTCCTCCTCATTGCCCGCAAAACCTCCGTAGCTGTTTTGTTGGGACTGGTTTTGATCGTCGCAAGCGTACCTATCTTCTGCCTGCCAAATGTTATCACTATGTTTGAATTTATGAACGGAATCTGACTGAACGCCTACGCCTAGGACTGCTTTGTCGCTAAGAATAAGGCGTGGCGACAGATTGACTTCGGCCCCACGACCCCACCGCCTGGCCGTGGCTGCCGGTTGGCAGCGTACCCTGGATGGCGTAGACCGCCATAATTGACGACGCCACGCCCGGCCGCGACAATGAGGCAAAGATCGACTGCAAGTCGGAAATGATAATGAGGATATCGGATCTTGGCAATGTTCCATATTTTTCGCGAAGAGCTAGATTCCGCCTTCAGGATAGATGGTAAGCTCCGCTGGAAGTTGCTGGGTGGCGTCGTTGTCGGCGTAGGAATAGGGCTCAAGGTCTGGTTTCTCATGTCGAAGGACGAGAACATCAAAGGGTCCTTCGGATGCCTGTGCTGCACGAGTGCTACGCCTCCCGAGATATCCAAAGCCTAAAACTGCCTCCAGATCGCCTCTAAGAAGCTCACAGACCCCAATAATCGTCGAAACCACCCGTGAAAATGTAGCACTCAGATAAAGTGAACCTGGCATCAATCGAAATGATTGAAATGGACGAGGTTATTAGGGCGTCATCAGGCACCACTAAATATAATTTGGCGGATTGACCACGAGTTCCGTTCAGCATAGGATTCCAAAGGTTCAGATTTCTATCAGTATTTCACATTCAACTCTCTCGGAGGTCTTGTCATGCCACGTTCACCAAAGTTTCTCGTTGCCGTCGCTTGTGCGGTACTCTTAGCTCTCGGCACACCGGCTATCTCCCGCGATAATGCTCCCGTCGTCACGCCAGACGTAGCCCTCGCACGGCTCAAAGAAGGCAATCAGCGATTTGTCGCCAACCCGACGAGCAAAGGCAAGCCGACGGCCGCCAAGCGTACCGAGACGGCACAGTCCCAGCATCCATTCGCGATCATCGTTGGTTGTGCCGATTCGCGTACTTCGCCCGACTTGGTTTTCGACCAGAACATCGGCGATCTGTTCGTCGTCCGCACGGCCGGTAACTTAGTCGACGATCACGCCCTGGGCAGCATCGAATACGCCGTCGAGCACCTTGGCTCGCGACTGATCGTTGTGCTTGGGCATGAACGGTGTGGGGCAGTCAAGGCCGCTCTGGGTAGTGCCACGGCACCTGGTCATATCAACTCGCTGGTTCACGACATTCAGCCTGCCGTCGAAGCCGCTAAGTCGAGGGTCGGCGATGCCCTGGCAAACACGGCGAAGGAGAACGCCAGTTTGGTAGCTGAAAAGATTCGCAAGGAAGCCGAATTCGGTGAGCTTGCGCCACAAGTCCGCATTGTCACCGGCTATTACGATCTCGATACGGGCGAAGTCGAGTGGCCGGCCAAGAAGCTAGAGAAGTAAGTGTGGTGTATTTTGTAGACGAAAACCCTGCTTGCTTCAAACGTCAGTCCGCACATGCTTCTGGAAAGGCTGATGATGGCCTAGACGCAATGGAGAAGCTGAGCAGATTTTGATATTAAGATGAAAATGTAATCAGCCGCCACGAAAAGGCTGTCTTGCCGCCTGATTGCCACGAGAGCTGGCGTGGGCGTATACTACAGGCAGTGGCGAGAAACGCGGTGTCCTGTAGAAAGCCGTTGGCAGATTAAATCAGGAGGCAAGGTTGATGCGAACGCTGATCGCCGTAATAATCGCGTGCTCGATTTTATTGGCTGGAGGGTCGGGCATCGCAACCGGCACTTCGCCCCTGGATTCTCATTCATCGCCGAAAGCAGAGAAGCTTGATGAGCCTGCCGAGAGTTATGACGATTTTGCACCTGGACTCGGAATCTTTGCGTTGCTGGTGATCGTTGTCGTTTTGGTACTCCTCGGCACGGGAGCCGTCCTAGCATTTGTTTTTGTTGGTGCTGTCGCTTGCTTGCTGGGATTCGGCATTCTTACCATGTCAACTTTGATCGGCGTAATCTCACGCCGACATCGCTCAGCCGTGAAAGCCTTTTTCCTACAGATTTTTGGTGTCGCTGGTATGATCTGTGGAGCGGGAACAGCGATTCTTATGAAATGGTTAGCGACGTTACAAATCTCGACAGGGTCGGCAATCGTGACCGGCAGCATCGTTGGCCTGCTTATAGGAGTCGCTCTTGCAGTGCTTTTTAACTATGCCTGGGACAGGTTGCTTGGAGTGTTCCTCAACCGTGTGGGGAGCCAATGGCACGCTTAGAACATCGCTGGGCAGAGATCAACGCGACTGGTTGCCTCCGGTAGCTGCCGTGCCCTTTGTCCGGCCGGTTGACGCCTCTGCTGGCTGCTGCGAAGATAATAGCTAAACAGGAGAACCCAATCATGCCCAAAACACGCGTCCACCACATCCTTGACCAGATCGGCACACTGGCCTTTGCCGGCGTCTTCGATACCCTATCTGCCAAACTGGCCCAGCAGGTTGGCTTTCCGATGGCTTTTGTTTCCGGCTATTCTGTCGCTGCCACCGCTATCGGCGAGCCTGATATGGGCCTTTTAACGCAAACCGAGATCACCGATCGGGCAAGACGAATCTGCATGAGCGTCGATATACCGATTATCGTCGACGCCGATACAGGCTACGGGAACCCCTTGAATGTTTACCGCACCGTACAGGAACTGATCGCTGCAGGTGCCGCCGGCTGCTTTCTGGAAGATCAGCTTTGGCCGAAGAAGTGCGGTCACATGCAAGGCAAGCGGGTCATCGAACGCGAAGAGTACGTGCAGAAGATCCGTGCCGCCGTGGAAGCCCGTGGCGAGCGCGATTTCTTTATTGTTGCCCGGACGGACGCTCTGGCCGTAATTGGCATGGATGAGGCCGTCAACCGCATCTTGGCCGCCCGTGAAGCAGGTGCCGACGCCAGCTTTATCGAGGCTCCTAACTCCCTTGAGCAGCTTGCCGAGATCGGCCGCCGCGTGCCAAAGCCGATGGTGGCCAACATGATCGAAGGCGGGAAGACGCCGGTTCTGCCTCGTGACCAGCTCGCCGCGATGGGTTTTCAGTTGATTCTCTATCCGTTGGCGGGGCTATTTGCGGCTGCCAAAGCCATCCGCACGGTCTATGAGCAAATCTACCGCGATGGCACAACGACGGGCACCGAATCGCAAATGACCTTTGCGGAGTTTAACAAACTGATCGGCGTGAGCGAGAAGTATGCCCTGGCCGAGCGGTTTGGTGCGTCGTGACCGATTAGGACCGGCGCAGAAATAACTTTCGCAAGAAAAGTAGCAGGCACACTCCGTGTGCCGTCTGCCCACGCTCGGCGAGTGGGCAAAACACGACAGTTATTTCTGCGCCGGTCCTTAGCGGTTAAGTTCCAGTAGTCCCGAAGAATGGCGACGAGAAGCAATCATGAGACAAACGGAGGAATGAATCTTGGTTGTGGAACTGCAAAAGAACAAGCGGTCGAATCTGGGTGAGGTTGGCGTTCTCTTCCTGCGGTTGGGAATCACCGCCTTTGGTGGACCTGCTGCCCATATCGCCATCATGGAAGACGAAGTGGGTGGTTCGGCGGCGACGATGGGTCACCCAGGAAAAGTTTCTCGATCTGCTCGGGGCAGTGAACCTCATTCCCGGCCCAAACTCCACGGAGATGGCAATTTACCTCGGTTACCCAATGAAATGCACGAATTGCGGCTACTCGTCCCAAGTTCTGATTGGCGGCGGGATGGGGTTTCATCAGATTACCGGATTCTGCCCGGAATCCAAGAAGTTCGTCTACGTCACCTGGAAGCGTGGAGAGAAGAAGCCTAACCCGATTGCCAAGGTGTGGGACTCGGCCAACGGCGAGATGATTGAAGTTTACAAGTGCCCCGACTGCACCAAGCCATTCATGCCGCTTCGTCTGAAACCCACCGATATGAATAGCCCTGGCTTCGATTGCTGCCCAAAGTGCGGCAAGCATACGTTCAATGTCGAGAAGGGCAAAGGGATTATGATGTTCGATTGATGGCTCGCTCTGGCATTTCATGGCTTCTACGTGGCTGTCCAGGGTATTCTTGCCAAAATGCCGGTTGATTCAAGACTCGACGTGGCGGAAAATGCTACATCACATTCACTTCATCGGGTGCTTCTCAAAGAACTCCCAAATCAAATCGTTGGCCGAGATGTTCTTGGTGGACTTGCCGATGAAATCCACCGGCGGCTGTTGGCCGGGCCCACATCGTCGGCCTTGTTTCCTCGAAAACCGCCAGCGTTCCAAGTCAACATGAGGCCCGCTAGCCCCAGTGGACATGGGATTCTCCTCGGTTTTGGGCTGGGGTTTCCCGCTATTTTACACTGCGGCATCCAACTGCAATACGGGGGCCGGGCAACCATTGTTTCGGGGAGTAGCATGCCAATGCCCTTGCTTTACTGGACGGACAGGCAATAATTCCAGCAATGGGGGAGTCCGAGAGCGAAACATCCGATTTCCCACTTCGTACGAATAATGTCGCAAGGAGACAAGAACCATGCTTCGAGTGTTGCCGCTTGCCTTGTTTGCTACTGCCGCACTGATCGGCTGCCAGTCGTCCAACCCCGTCGAAAAGGAGATAAAGAAATTGACAAAACCACTTAATTTCACTATGAAAACCCCGGACGGGAAAGACGTTGACCTGAGCAAATACCAGGGAAAGGTCGTGCTGATCGTCAATGTGGCGAGTAAGTGCGGCCTGACGCCCCAGTACAAGGAGATCCAGGCATTACACGAAAAGTATGCCAAGAATGGGCTGGTGATCCTGGGCTTTCCCTGCAATCAATTCCTTTCCCAGGAGCCGGGAACTGCCGAGGAGATCAAAGAGTTCTGTCGGATCAACTACAGCGTCAGTTTCGATATGTTCGCCAAGGTCGAGGTCAACGGTGAAGCAGCCTGCGATTTCTACAAAAACTTGACCGCACTCGATACGAAGCCTGTCGGGCCGGGAAAGATTAGCTGGAACTTTGAGAAGTTCGTCGTTGGCCGCAACGGGGAGATTGTTGCTCGTTTCGGCCCTCGAACAAAACCTGACGATCCCGACGTGCTGAAGGTAATCGAGGCAGAGTTGGAGAAGAAGTGATCATTCGTGGAAGTGCTTCTACTCTGGACGGCAATTGCGGCGACGATGATCGTCTTTTGGCAGAGGTCTTCGGTAGCAGGCATTCTGCTTCTGCCGTATCTGGCCTGGGTTAGCTTCGCCAGCGTCTTGAATTTGGTCATTTGGCGAACAAACTGAATCTGAATTGGGCAGACCGCTTGGATTAGGCTGGCTTGACGAACCGCTTGTACGGAACATGCCGGATATTCCGTCCCGTGAGGCACGATTTGTTCGCACATGGTGAACCTACAAGCTAGAGTTGCCTGAACCACATTTTTGCCGAAACGCCCTTTTCGTTAGGAAGAGAAGACCTCGGCTGTGCCTATTGTTGTTGTGCGACTGAGAAAACGGCCCTCAAAGTTCTCCTCGAAATGAGGAAGCGGCGACATTTCCTCGAATTGCGATGCATTGCCAATAGGAGAAAAGGACGAAGACCATGACGGCTAACCAGTTTTATCTGGCAGACAAGGCGAGTTCGTTTATCCGCAAATACTCCGAGTTAATTGGTGGATCGGTGGTTCTGGTCGGTCTTTACCTGACGAGCCTCTACCGATACGTGCTTTTCCACAGCCTTGCCGAGGTGTTCAGCATCGTTGTCGCCTGTGGAGTATTCATGGTCTATTGGAACTCCCGCCGCTTCCTGAGCAACGACTACTTTTTGTTCGTAGGTATTGCTTATCTCTGCGTAGGTTGCCTCGACCTACTCCATACGCTGGCCTACAAGGGCATGGGCGTGTTTCCCACCAATGACGGAAACCTTGCCAATCAACTCTGGATCGCTGCCCGCTACCTCGAAAGCCTGTCACTCCTGGCGGCTTGTATCTTCCTACATCGGCGGTTGAACGTACATCTTGTCGCTACGGGTTATGCAGTGGTCTTTGCCTTAATCCTCGGTTCGATCTTCTTCTGGGGGATATTTCCCGATTGTTTCATTGACGGTGTTGGCGTTACCGCCTTCAAAACGGTCAGCGAGATCGTTATCTGCGGTATTCTCGGTGTCTCAATAGTCCTCCTTGTCCGCCGTAAGGCTGATTTCGACCAGCATGTATTCTGCCTGCTGCTTGGCTCTCTAATTGTGACGATTGCCTCGGAGTTGTCATTCAGCTATTACACGAACCCCTATGGCCCCGCCAACCTTATCGGGCATCTCTTCAAGCTGGTGTCCTTCTATCTGCTCTACAAGGCATTCATTAAAGAAGGATTAAAGCGACCTCACGATCTGATCTTTCGTGAGATGCGGTGCAACGAGCAAACACTACGGCAACACAAGGAGGAGGTGGAGGCTCTCTACCTGAAGCTGGCCAAAAAGCAGGAGTTTCTGAACGCCGTCCTCGATAATATCCGAGATGGCATTGTGGCCTGCGACGCCGATGGTATGCTGACCTTGTTCAATCCAACCACACGAGAATTTCATGGCATCCCCGAGATGTCGATCCCGGCAGAAGATTGGCCGCAGCACTTTGACCTGTATTTGCCTGACGGCACCACCTTGATGAGAAAGGAAGATGTGCCGTTGTATCGTGCCCTTCAGGGAGAAACTGTTCAGAATTCGGAGATGGTGATTGCACCGAAGCAGGGTATGCCTCGTTTCTTGCTAGTAGACGGGCGGCAGTTAATTGTTGACGGAAAACTCGTCGGTGCGGTCGCCGTCCTGCACGACATCACCGAAAATAGACAGGCTATAGCCGCCCGCAAACGGGCCGAGGAGATGGTGCGGGCCAGTGAGAAAAAGTACCGCACCTACATCAATAACTCCCCTGCCGGCGTATTTGTGACGGACTTGACCGGACACTACATGGAGGTTAACGCATCCGCCTGTCGCCTCCTCGGTTATTCGGAAACAGAACTGACACAATTGGGGATATCCGACATTGTTGCCCCCGAGGATGTGCAGTCAGCAATGACGGCATTTTACGAGTTACTTCACACTGGCTCTGCGGTGAATGCCGAATTCTGCTTTGTGCGAAAGGACGGTTCACGATTCTTCATGTCGGTTGACGCCGTGAAAGTCCGGGAAGATCGGGTCATTGGATTCTGCTTGGACATCACCAAGAGAATCAACGCCGAGCGGTCGCTCAAACAGCAGTCGGAATCGTTACAGCAATCCAATCAGAAGCTCAAAGAGGCCCATAATAGGGCCGAAGCTGCCAGTCGTTCCAAGAGCGAGTTCCTAGCGAATATGAGCCATGAGATTCGCACCCCGATGACGGCAATCTTGGGATTTGCCGATATCCTTCTGGAAGACTTGGTAACGGATGAAGCCATCGAATCGGCCCAGATCATTAAACGCAACGGAGCGCATCTCCTAAACCTCATCAATGACATTCTCGATCTATCGAAGATTGAAGCTGGAAAATACACCGCTGATTTCCAGAAATGCTCGCCCGGCAACATTGCCGCCGAAGTCATCTCATTGATGAAGGTACGTTCCGATGCAAAGGGGTTAATGTTGACGTTTGAAGTTCGGGGAGACATTCCAGAGAATATCACGACCGATCCGATCCGTTTGCGGCAAAGCCTAATCAACCTCATCGGGAATTCCATCAAGTTCACCGAGGTTGGCAGCGTTCGGGTCGTCATGAGATTGGATGCAAAGCCCAATGGCGAATCGAAGCTTGCGTTCGACGTGATCGACACGGGCATCGGCATGTCGGAAGAACAAATGGGCCTTTTGTTCCGGCCATTTTCCCAGGTGGATGGCTCGGCAACTCGTCGATTTGGAGGCACCGGCTTGGGACTGGCAATCAGCAAGCGGATGGCCGAATTGCTTGGTGGTGACATTTCCGTTCGGAGCAGCCCCGGCCAAGGCAGCATGTTCAGCCTCAGTATTGGGATTGGCAACATGGATGAGTCGGCAATGATCCAACCGAGTAAAGTAGTGACCGCTAGGGAGCCGGTAGGCAATGCCCAGCAAAAGCTCAACTGCCGTATCCTCCTGGCTGAGGATGGTCCAGACAATCAGCGATTGATTGCTTTCTTACTCCGCAAGGCAGGAGCCGTGGTGGAACTGGCGGAAAATGGACAGATCGCCCTCGACCTTGCTCTGACCGCACAGCAGGTGGGAAATCCATTTGACGTGATTCTTATGGATATGCAGATGCCGGTCATGGACGGCTACCAATCCACGCAGAAGCTACGAAGTGCTGGCTACAAGGAGCCGATCATTGCCTTGACCGCTCACGCAATGACCGAAGACCGCCAGAAGTGTATCGACGCTGGCTGCGACGATTACATCACCAAGCCCATTGATCCGAAGAAGTTAGTTGGGTTAATCGAACCGTGGCTGGCGAGAGAACCAAGCCTAGTCTGACCCAAGCCAGCTTGTTCTTCAATCCCACGGTTTAACCCACGGTTTTTATTCGTAAATTCATCCCGAAACCGAAGAACACGACATGATCGATATTCTCTGCTCAGCCCAACTCGATAGCAACTCGTTGTATGTCCTGCCCCCGCTTCCTCCAGCGAAGACCTACTTTGCTCCTGCTGGTCGGGACACCCCCGACGAGCTTACTCGCAAGGCAGCGGTCATCGAACGTCTGCCGCTGCTGAAAAACGCCCTGGACGCCATGCCGAACATGGTGATGATCCTCAATGGCAATCGGCAAATCGTTGCCGCCAACCAGAAATTGCTCGGTATTCTCGGTGCCAGCGTGGGGGAACTCGTCGAGAAGCGGCCCGGAGAGGCGATCAACTGCATTCGGGCCAAGGAAGGGCCTGACGGCTGCGGTACGGGTGTGCATTGTGCAGCCTGTGGGGCTGTCAATGCAGTCATGGATAGCATGAGGAACAATGCCGAGACTGTGCGAGAATGCCGTATTTTGGCCCAAACCCCATCCGAGGTTGTCCCGCTTGACCTTCGGGTGACGGCTTCTCCATTTAAGGTCGAGAATGAAGCCTTCGTCCTTGTAGCAGTTGAAGACATCAGTCATGAGAAGCGAGTGGCTGTTCTCCAACGTACATTCTTCCACGATGTCCTGAATACGGCTGGTTGCATCTTGGGTTATGCGGATTACCTTGGCTCCGACTCATCCACTGACCCGGAAGTGTGCGAACGGTTATCAAGCCTCTCCAGACAGTTGATTGAGGAGATTCAATCCCAGCGGGATTTGCTCCACGCCGAATCGGGTGAATTGAAGCTTAATCATGTACCTCTCAAAGCAGGTCAGGTTCTGGACGAACTCCGCACTCAATACCTCAAGCACCCGATAGCGGCAAACCGCAGCATCTCTATCGGCCAGACATGGGATGGGGCGGTCATCACGGATAAGCAGATTCTCCAGCGTGTTCTCGGCAACATGCTGAAGAATGCTCTCGAAGCTACATTGCCGGGAGAAACCGTCACATTATCCTGTATCGACAACGGCGAAACCGCGACCTTCACGGTCAATAACACGGAAGTCATGCCCAAAGAAGTCCAACTTCAGGTCTTTCAGCGGTCGTTCAGCACCAAGGGCGAACCGGGCCGTGGGATTGGAACCTACAGCATGAAGCTGTTTGGGGAGCGGTATCTGAAGGGCCGGGTGGATTTTGTAAGCCAAGCTTCTGTAGGCACGACCTTTCGGTTGGCGTTGCTGAAGAAGCCGTTATTGGTGTAGTGCTGGATAAACTTAACTTGCCGGTGATTCTATCCCTTAAAGAGTAAAACCGCTCGGCACCATCGAACCCGAGGCTCTTCGATCACGTGGAATCTCAATTCGGTGGTTGTTGCCGCAGTTTTTCTGAACGCCTTGCCGGGCACGTTAATCTTGGGTTCGGCCACCAGCAGTTTATTGCATCGCCTCTCTCAAGGCCGCAGCGACCGCCAAGGAATGACCGACGTGATGTTCGGCGAACTGATTCGGTGTCGCCAATATGACCAATCGCTTGGTCCTCGGATTCCAAGTTTGGTTGGACGAGAAATTCAAATAACGTAGCGAATGCTCATAATCTTTGAGCCTGTATTTGCCCGAATGAAAACGCGGGTCTGCAGTTATTACCGACTCGTTTCGGGCGTTCGATATTCCCATATTTCGGCCTGTTGTTTGCCGCGATGAGGTACGGCGATGTAGAGACGATTAGCCGCTGAAACAAAAAGCGACGTTCGGGCACCTGGGGCCGTGGGGATCGTAGCCAGCAAGCGGTATTGGTCGGCGTCCTTTTGCTGGAAAACGCTCAACGATCCATCGCCACCGGAAACGTAAATGCGGCGAAGGCGGGCATCGTAGAACACGTCATCCGTGTCGCCTGAACACGCTTGTGAAGTAACCACATTGCCCGAGCGAGTATCAAGCACGACCAGCCGAGCCGGTTTTCGGCAACCGACCAAGAGCCGATGATTTTCCTCGTCGAGGGCCATCGGAAAGTTAGCTTGAAACTCCTCCATCGGCCAGCGGGCTACAAGTTCGCCCCGCTTGCGGTCAATCACGGTGACTTGTCGAGCATTGGGGACGTTGATGAAGACTCGGCTTCCCTGCTTTTCGAGTTGAAATGATTCGGGGTGGCCGGGTAGCCGAATGCCAGTTACTCGTTTCATCTTAGTCAGGTCGATTTCCGCCAAGGCTCCATTGCCGTAACCGACAAATACACGGTTAGCTTGGTCGTCGTAGCGAACATTGTCGGCATCCTCCTTGCAGTCGATTTGGACAATCGGCTGGTAGGTACGGCTGTCGAAGAATCGACAGGAGCCATCGTTTGCGTTAGCCACCACGATTCGCCCAGCACGCGGAAGATAGGCCACACCTTGCGGTTCGCGTAGTCCGGTGAGCGGTGCGGCAAGGCAATAGCCTGGGACCATCCAAAATCCTTACAGAGAATGCACCGATTGGTGGCCGATGCACGGTGCATCTCAACCAGAATTACCCACTCGCCGCTCAGCGATGGAAAAATGCTGTTAGACTTGCCATCGCCCCCCAATAGAAAAGCCGCCTTGAGCAGACCCAAAGCGACTTCAATGAGATTCTACCCTGCCGTCACCATACTCAAATGCACCTGGCGATTCGTGGAAGGTCAAGGCGGAGGCATGAACGTCGGCACCTGATTGACCACGGTATTCTTCGCCTTCTCCAACAGGCTCGCCCACGACGCATTCTGCGATGAAATAAATAAATACCCAGAAAGTATCAACCTGCCAGAGAACTCGCTCTATACGCTGAATGAGGGGGCTTCTGGGGTTGTTCCTGGGTCTTTCCCTGCGTTGCGGTTCACAAAGTCAACTCACCTTATCCATTTCCACATGCTCCGAACGCATTCCGTGAATGGCGTGCAAGTTCCCTGCAAGGAGTCCGGGTAGATTTGCCTTTTTCGTGACGTTTACCGATTGCGGGGTCGATTCAAACTGTTGGCGTCAATTCCATTCAAAGTGCCGTGTGAAGGTAACGACAGATGAAACCCCGCAGCTTGTTCGGAACAGTTGCCTGTGCAATTTTGGTCCTGGCGATAAGTTCCACCGCTGTCCTGGGCCAGGATGTCCCGAAGGACAACGACTTGCCTACAGGCGTTTGCGATGGAGACTGTTGCCCGCCGTGCTGTTGTCCCCGATGGACAGCTTCAGCCGATTTCATCATCATGGATCGAATTGGCAGCTTCAATCAGACGCTCGTCGAGACGGTGCCAAAAAACCAGTCGCCAAGCGATCCTGGCACCGAAATGCTGAACGCCAACGATCTTCAACCAGGCTTCTCTGGCGGGCCGAGACTAGGCTTGATTCGCCAAGGCGATAGTGGCTACGACTTGGAACTGTCGTACTTTCAGATCGACGGCTGGAACAGTTATCAAAGCATTGGCCCCACGCCAGACTACTGGCTGGTTATGAAGGCCCCCGGCGATTTTCTTCAGACGCAAGATGATAAAGATAAGCAGATGATGGCATGGAATTATGCTTCCCGACTCTACAACGCCGAATTGAACGTGCGATGGAATCCATGTGCCCGCATCACCATGTTGGCGGGCTTTCGTTGGATCAATTTGTCGGAAGAGTTGCAAGGAAAGTTACCTCCTGAGAGGTCAGTGCCTTTCTGGGATACCAACGTAAGGAACAATCTCTATGGATTCCAGATCGGTGCGGCCGGAAAGCTATTCGAGCGTGGTCGGTTTTCGATTGACGGAGTGGTGAAGGCCGGGATTTTCGACAACGATGCGAAAGAGACAACGGGAGTCAGTATCTATAGGACCGTGTACCAGGAGTCTGCCTCGACCAATCACGCAGCCTTCCTTGGTGAAACCGGCTTGCAGTGTAAGTATCAAGTTACCCAGAAGCTTTTGCTAAAGGTTGGCTACGAGGCAATGTGGCTGCAAGGCGTTGCTCTAGCACCCGCCCAGATACAGAAAACCCTAAGCCATATTCGACCGCCGGTAGGTGTGCAAGCCCTTGGCATTGATAGCGGGTCTGGCGTGTTCTATCACGGAGCCACAGCCGGTTTGGAGTTTTCGTTCTAGTCGTTTGGCTAATCCTTCTTCTGGAATGACGATTAGTGAGGAACAGGAGGACGCTCTTCTGGAATGACGATTAGTGAGGAACAGGAGGACGCTGCGGTCCGTCAGTTGGATATAGACCAACTGGCCTGGGCGGGCAGGTCGCCACCGTGCTTCTGGGCGAACTTGTCGGGTAGTCTTACTTGGTGGCCTTTCGTTCCCTGCATCGGCTCTTTGCTCAGCGGAGAGCGAGGTACGCGGGCTGAGCGGCCCCTATCGACGCCGTATATTACTGTCTCGGCACAAGAGGGGTTCGACCAAAGTCGTCGTGCATGCCGCGGCTGGCAATGGAGTGGGAAGGGACGGGGCCGCAAAAGCTGCTTTGCACAGCCGAATGGGGATCGCCAACGGTATACTTCCGGGCGTGGATCGCTGACAAGCCGCCCTGCTTCTCGCCACCGTCTACGCCAGAGTACAATGGAGTCGTCAAGGCAGGGCAGACGGATCGTGATTAGCTTGCATCCGTAGCTGCCTGTAAACGTCGGGAGGAAGCAGTCATGAAATCGGCTCGGCTCATACTCACGCTGGTGATCGTCCTCGCTTTGGCCCTGCGAGCTTCAGCCCTCGATCAAATGCCCGCCTGCAACGCAGAGTTGGTACAACGTGCCGATCTTATAGGTAGTTTTTCAGATCGTCGAGTAATTGATATAGGTCGGCCTTTGTGGCCAACTTAGGGTTAATTGTATCCGCGAGGATTGACGTGCGGAGAATGCGGAGCATATGAGCCAGCGACCATTCCGTACCTGATGGGCCAAGTCGTATACCACCCAAGCCGAGCGACTGAAAAAGTTGTAGAAGCGATCGAACGGATGTCGCTCTTTTCCGGAAAGGGGTGTATCGGCCTGAATCGTTTGGATCACTCGAAACTCCGTTCGCTTGCCCAAACACATTACCCAACCCAGCAGCACCTCGATGTGCGTTTGGAACGATGGTTGCGTGAATGCTGGCAGCAGGCATTGCAGTACCGTATCGAGAGAGAGTATGCTCGTAAACATGGATGGGGACCTCCTTGTCCTTTGTGCGCGTCTCCGACGCTTGTAAAACCACGCAGAGTTTACAAGGAACCCCGTCCTCTTTCATCATCAAAATCCATCAAAAAATCTGCGAATGTTCAGAAAGGTATCACGTTATATTCATGCGAAAATCAATTCTCAATGCCTCGCTGCTGGTAATTCTGCTTGGCCTTTGCTTGGCCGTCCCATCGATGGCCGTGGAAGATACCGCTGCCAAGTACGTCAAGAAGGAAACCTGGCAGGAAACAATGCTGGCCGTTCGTGCGGCGTTCCAGGCTGCCGGCGTCAAGGTCGACATGGGACTTGGCTCATCGCTGGCCATGGACCTTTGGCGAGATTTCCCGCACCAGACCGACTGGCTGATGCAGGATAGCCCCGGCAAAATGAGCGACTGGGTGAACGGCTATCGTGATGGCAAGGGCGACCTGACGAATTTCCTGACGACCGGCCGCGATGCCTCGTTGGAACGCAGTCTGATCGAGCATGTCTTGCCCGAGTGCGGTTCGCGAAGCGGCGGAATTCGAGCGGCGCTCGATGCCTTGGTCGCCGGCCAAGTTAAGCCCGAGGACCGACGCTGGCTGGATCTTTACGTCCAGGCTTGCCGGGTACGCCGGCAGACTCGGCTGCGGCCGCTTTTGGAGCAGACTAGGCAAGTGATCTTCGCCAGGCACCACAACATGGGCGACTTTTTTTTCGCCTATACGGAATACACCGACTGGCCCGGCAACAAATACGGCGGACTCTGCCGGCTCGATCTCGACAACGAACAGTCAGTCGCCGGCCCGTTTGCCACCGTCACCACTCTTATCCCCACGGACACGGGCGGCGTCATCCGCGATCCGGCACTCTCCTACGACGCCAAGCGACTGCTGTTTGCCTGGCGGCAAGACGCACGGGACCAATACTACAAGATTTACGAGCGGGATCTGGCCACGGGCGAAAACCGGCTGATCACCGGCGCCGACACGTATGGAGCTAGCTACGACCCCTGCTATTTGCCCGATGGCAACATCCTCTTCGCCTCCAGTCGGGTTGTGCAATCGGTTGACTGTGCCGGGCCGGATGCGAGCAACTTCTTCATCTGCAACCGCGACGGAGGCCACGTCCGCCGCGTCGGTTTCGACCAGGTCCATACGCTCTGGCCGACGGTGCTCGACGACGGCCGCGTGGTCTACATGCGTTGGGACTACAATGACCGATCCCAGATCTACCCGCAGGGTCTGCTGCAGATGAACCCCGACGGCACCGGACAGACCGAGTTCTACGGCAATAATAAGTGGAAGCCGACCACGCTGTTCCACCCCCGCGGCATCCCCGGCACGAGCAAGGTCGTGGCAGTCCTGGGAGGACATCATAATCCCCAATGCGGAAAGCTAGGCATTGTCGATACCTCCCGCGGTAGGCAGGATCTCGACGGCATCACGGAGTTGCCCTCCGGCGCGAAGCCCGCCTATCCGAGGGCGGACACCTATGCCCAAACCGGCGATCAATACTGCTACCCGTTCCCGCTCGACGGGCAATCGTTGCTGGTCAGCTACGACCCGATCGCTTATCACCTCCGCGTCCCTGGCCGGCGGTTGGACAACGTAGAGCAAATGCGGTTTCACCTTTATTATATGACGTTCGACGGCCGACGCGAGGTACTCTCGGCCGACGCGCGTATCTCATCCCTTAAGCCGATTCCGGTTCGCGTCCGCCCGTTGCCGGTTCTACGGCCGTCGACGGTCGATTTCTCCAAGAATACCGGTGTCTTCTATCTGCAGGACATCTATCACGGCCCTGGGCTGGATGGCATCCCCCGCGGCACAATCAAGAAGCTCCGCGTGGTCGAACTGAGATACCGCGAGATGAGCATCGGCGACAACCGCAGCAGCGGCAAGGGCGGCGGCGGCAGGGTGGTGACGCCAATCGCCGTGGGCACCGGCGCGTGGGACGTGAAGGCGATCCTCGGCGACGCGACGGTGTACGAAGACGGCTCGGCCATGTTCCGTGTCCCGGCGCGCACGCCAGTCTACTTCCAGGCACTGGACGACAAAAGCCGGATGATCCAGACGATGCGTTCCTGGGCAACGCTCATGCCCGGCGAGCAGGCTTCGTGTGTCGGCTGCCACGAGCACAAGAACCAGGGGCCTTTGTTCGGCCGCCGGATAGGCCACGCCATGAAGGCCGGGCCAGAAAACCTCGCTCCCTTCCACGGCCCCCCGCGCGGATTCAGCTTTGCGAAGGAGATTCAGCCGATCCTCGACCGGCACTGCATCAAGTGCCACTCGGCCGCCGGCCAGTCAAAGAAGTTGTTGCTGACCGGCGAGCCCGTACTCGACGCCCGATCAAAACGATATTGGTCGCGTGCCTACCTGACGCTGACCGCGACTACCGAGAGCGACAGCCGCGGCCACGCGAACGAACTGGTCAACTGGATCAACAATTCCTCGGAGCCCTGCATGATTCCGCCCCAGTACGGCGGCTCGACTCGCAGCAAGCTGATTGCCATGCACGAAGCCGGCCACAAAGATGTCAAGCTCTCGCGTGAGGAATTGGACAAGCTGGCCGCATGGATCGACTTGGTCATCCCCTTCTGCGGTGACTATGTCGAGGCCAACGCCTGGAATGAGGCCGAGACGACCTACGCCCGCCAGCGAATTCACCTTCGTCAGGAAATGGACGCGATCGAACACAGATGCCTTGATGCACCCTTGGACGCAGCCACAAGCCGCTTGAAATGAGAATATCAGCAATCGATTCTCGGAATCGCGGCCGTCTCTTTGTCCCCGCAAAGTGGATCGCGGCTAGACAGTTCGTTCATTTCTTGATCTGGACCGTTCTTCCGTTTCCTAACCTTGTTGGCATTTTTATCTTCCAGTCCCGCGAAGCTGGCGTCGTCGCTGCCGATCCATTCTGCTTACAACTCGACCGATTCGACATCCGACCTAGTGCAAGGCCCTTGCCAAACCTGACTTGAAAGCGAATAATTCTAGTGTCGGAGGAAAATCCCTCTGGCGAAAGGAGAATTGCCATGCTTCACGTCGCTCTGCTCTGCCTTCTTATAGGACAAGTGCCACCGCCGCCAGTCCCACAACCGCCTGACAGCTACAGCCAATCCCCTTCTGTGGATGAATTACCGTCCACTCCCCAAGCCCAGCGAGAATGGCTTCTCGCTCATCTCATCGTGGATATGCAGGCACAGGGCAAGTACGATGCCCAAAAATACCTTGAAATTGAATCCATGCTGAACAATGTAAGCACCAGTCAATTAGGTGTTCTGGTTCAGTATTACCAACAGCGCAAAGCCCAAGTTGAGGCATGGCAGAAGGCACAAGCCGAGACCAACCTTCGTCGTTTGGAAGCCTACCGTGACAGCCTAAAGCGGGAACTTGCCTGGAAAATCGCTACCCGCCAGCAGGAACAGGCGATTACGGCATACGGCTCAGCACTTGCCGCTCAACAGGGGCAGTGGGCTTTGCAGAACTTTTATGCGGCCCAGACTTGGCCGTATTATGTCAATCGACCCTACTATTACGCGCCTCAGCCACACCGCCATCATAATCATTGATGACAGTGACGGCCTAGCACTCAGCCGCCACTCTCAGAATTGCAGATAGACTTCGGTCAACATCGTTTTCTGTCGTCGCCCATGACGACACGCTGATTCTCATTGCCGTCTGGCCGTGCCACGATGCCGTGCTGCACCAGCATGTCCCATCATCCTGAACCGCTTTCAACACCTTCTTCGTTTTGTCGTCGCTACCAAACGATACGAGGACTTGGTTCAGCACAACTTCATTGAGAATCGAGTAGCCCGCCTGTCGGAGGCCAATGGCGAATCGAGTTGCATGGCTGCATGTCCGTTCGATGAGGTCCGCTACACCAGATCGGCCCAGGAATCGTAACGCCGCCCATATTTCAATTCCACGAGCACGGCGAGATGCCTCCGGTGTGTACTTCCATGGCTCACGGCAATCGCCTTGCGGCAGATAGCTTACGGGAGGCATCATGGCCCCAGTCACGAAGGCTCCGGCACAATCTCCAGGTAAGTGCAGCAACTCAAGGAGCCAGGGAATAACGACCTCCTCGACCTTGGCGGCGACTGGAGAACTGACGCTGGACATGGCGTTCTGATCCCACGCTGCGGCCAGCCAGTTCGCCGCCAATGCTACGGGGAGAGTACCTCCCACCACAAAGCCGAAATAACGACCACCCACACTTGCCACGGTCGCAGGCGATCCGATCTCGTCAAGTAACGCCAGCACCTTCTCGGGGTCTGTTGGGTCGTCGGACAACGTGCTACCCAGTTCCGTGAGCCGACCGAGTACCGCTGGCACCGGGAAAACTGGACGTGTTCCCAGATTACTCAGGTAGCTTATGGCTCGATTGGCAGCATCGCGCAGAAGATCGTTCACAAGACACAACTCATCTTTGTTGTCTGTCATTAGAGCATCCATGAAGCAGACGACCAGGAACCCTGTCGAATGGATTCCTGCCACATCGGTGGGGGCTGCAACTACTTCTGCTTCACTGAGATAATGATCATAGGGCCAGGGCCGTTGGCGATAATGAACAGCATCGCCCCCACGATCGAAAGGTTCTTCATAAAATGCATCAGTTGCTCTTGCTGGGCTTTTGCGTCGGCAATGGCCCAGAAGTTGTGGAAGTAATAGGTCGCCAGGACGAGAAACACCAGCAGCAGCGATGCCCCGATCCTTGCCCGATACCCCGTCATAACCGAGAGGCTGCCCGCAAGCAGAAACACGATTGCACCAGCCAGCATCAGCTTCGGTTGCGGTATCCCCTTGGAAGCCATGACTTGGGCCACATCGCTGAAATGGGGAATCTTGCTGCCCACCGCCGCCATCAGGAAGATGATGCAGAGAAGAACTCGCCCCGTGACCGCCAAAATGCCTTGCAGTTGTTTCATAATCCGATTCCTTTCGCCTTCATTCTACAAAATCGTCATTGGGGAAGCTAGGTTGATGACGGTCATGGCAATTGTGGGAAAGCGATTCATTGCTGGGCCATCGCTTTCCTCTTCTCCTCAATAAATTGAACATGACGTAGAATGTGGCCGGTCATTCACCCGCTTGATCCGGTCGCCACAGACGATCTCAAAATCGGCCAGATGGCAAACGACCTCCAAAGTGGACCACTTGCCGGGTATGGGACGAGCCACGAGTTGCTCCTGGGACATCCCGGCCACGGCCTTTCGCAGTAATTGCGGGCCGTCGAGGTAGCTGTCGATCAGCGTCGTTGGTTCCATTGGTTATTGCTCCTGTATTCCAAGATCATCGAATGTAATGCCCCTCAGTATACACCCCCCACCGTGACGAACGCAAGAACCTGGCCGCGATTCACGCTGAAGTGCATCAACCCGTATACAGTGAGGCGCTGTCCGCTATGCCCTCTGTGTCGTTTCGCACCTCGCCTTTCTCACGGCCGAAGGCCACATTCCAGTAGGTTGAACCGGGCACAATCATACGAATCACCGCTTTGACGAACTGAAAATTGCCAGCGAAGGACTCGTCGGGGCTGCCTTGCTCTACGACGGCGGTATTTGCCACTTGGCCGCATTCAGCGACGGTGAATAGCCAAGCAGAAAGGGCTTCACAATGACAAGTACGCTTCTCGATTCCCCACCGGGGCTTTCAAGTGGAGTGGGCTAGATTATGCTCACATTCTGACTCGGTGCTACCTCAAGAGGATGAATAATACGATGACTACACGAAGAAGGCCGAGTTGATCGACGAATTGATGGTTGGCATCGAAGACCGCAAGGCCGTCTTCATCACCTATCAATCACTGAAGGCCACGGAGCCGGTCACTTACGACGTTTATACGTTACAATAAGAAGGAATAATGCACCCGCCGCCTATCCCTGAATATCCCTCTCGGCTGACACTATGAGCATCAAGGACAAGAAGTTCAATAAAGCAAAGGAGCGCGTAGACCGCTGGCTGTGGAAGCTCGTCGGCAAAGAAAACGCAATTTTATTAAGATTGGCTACGAATCCAATTTTGAACGGCTGATTCGCAATGGATTGCCCACTGCGTGTCCATTCCAGACATGACCGGGTAGGACGGAACGGTGCAACGCCGTGCGGCTCGCGATGGGTTGATGGGTTTTGCTGGGGGCCGGAGTAGGCCGATGCCGAGAAAGAAAACAACAAGACAG
>Ga0194057_10000371_pt1 | contig 23202 bp, 16 predicted proteins | sample SepL4415m_MetaG_FD_155474 | JGI IMG/M metagenome (GOLD analysis project Ga0194057, IMG submission 155474) | Anoxic zone freshwater microbial communities from boreal shield lake in IISD Experimental Lakes Area, Ontario, Canada - Sep2016-L442-15m | ecosystem: Environmental > Aquatic > Freshwater... | reverse complement strand
GGGTAACGGTTCGCACTGGCGGTTGCGGATTCGAGACGGCAACGCTTGAACTAGCGGGATTTGAAGGTGCCAGACGTTCGACCTTCCGGTCAGGTACGGCACGTGAAGTGACCGCAGGAGTTGTCGCCGGGGTGACGGTTGGCGTGACGGTCGGTGTGAACGAAGCCTGCGGTTTTTTCTCGCGGTCCTTGTCCCGCCCGCGATTGCCTGAACCGGGGTTGCCACCGCTGGATGGCGTTCCGCGTCCGCTGCCTCCGCTGGCACCAGGATTCGTGCCGCCAGGAATCACGGTTCCCGGCTTCAGCGGCAGTCGGCCCGCAGGGTTACCCGAACCGCCGGGCGTTCCGGAGTTTCCGGTCGCGTTGCCCGTGGCTGTATTACCGCTACCGCCAGGCTTCCACGTTGTCTTGCGATCCGGATTGCCAGACGATGACGGTTGTCCGCCGGTTGCTGCACCGGTCACGGTATTGCCGCCAGTTGGCCGCCCCATCAACGGATTCAAATTGCTGGTCGCAGAGCCCGGGAGTTGCGTCGACTTAAAGCCGGGGATCTTCGTGAGGTTTACCCTCTCCGGTTGGGCAGGGCCACGCCCGTTAGCAGCCCCGGCAGCCAAGCCGACACTGCCCGTCGGCTTCCTCTCGAATTGCTGCCGTTCTTGCCCAAAGCGGGATGTCTCCTTGGCCGCCTGGTTGAACTGCGCACGCTGAACCTGGGAAACCGGCTGAAGCTTCACGAAGGCATCAGGCTTCCTGCTGAATTGATGGATGTCGTGGGTCGTATGAAGCTGTTGAAAGTCTGGCCGCCCCTGCCCTGCATGACTGTCCAAGAGCGCACGCTGGGCTGCCATCGTGTGCGGCGGGCGCATATCAGGATGGCCACGGTAATAATCGTGCCAGCCATGCAGATGTTGGTCCCACTGCCTTTCGCCCAAGTGATCTACGTGATACCAGCGGTAGTAGCCGTACAACGGATCGTAGCCATGCCGCGGCGAATTGTAATAGAACCATGGCCGAATGCCCATCGCCACGTAGCGATCGTCGTAGTAATCGCCAAAGTAGTAGTGGCCATAGCTCGGACGGCAAAAGAGCGAGACACTGAACGCGCCCACATCCAGGCAAACGAACGGCCGATAAACGGCCACCGGCCGAACAAAATAGACCGGCGAAAAGACCAGCCCACGGCGGGCCAACGGGTAATCCCAGTAGCCAGGAATGTGGACCCAACCCCGTGGGCACCAATAATAAGTTGCCGGCACCCAGATCCAGTCGGGCTGACACTCCGCCCAGTAGCCCGCTTGCCAAGCGTAACGTGTTTCCCGCCATTGCCAATTGCCGGGAACCCAGAAGTGGTTTTCGGGCGCATCACTGGTAGGCCCGGCCTCGACGCTTTGCGGCGGCTGGGGCATGAACGTCGTTTCTTCGACCTGGGCGGGCATCCAATAGCCGGAAATCCATTGATACCCACTCTGCCCCGGTGCCTCTTGCCAGTAGCCAGGCATCCAACGATACCCCGGTGGTGGCACACGCCACACACCGCTGACCCAGATAAAATCCTTGCGGTCGTCGTCCCAGCTCCAATAGCCGGGAATCCAGACCGAGTTCTCACCCTCCGGCTTCATGTCGGGGGGGACTTCTTCGATCGGGTTGGCCGGTTGCTTGGGAACGAGCATGCCGGCCGTTTGACCCGCCGTTACGGGCACGGCAAAAGCCTCATGCACCGGCCCGCGGGTCATAACCTCGACATTCGGATCGGATTGGCCAGCGGCCACCCCGTTGGGATCAGGGAGCGGCGGAGGCGGAATACCCTGTCCGCGAGCCATCGACATCAACGGTCCAAGAAGCACCAGCAAACCAATGCCCCTCAACCAACGGAAAGCAATAGATAATTTTCGTGTACTCATTTTCCTGCCTTTCACTAATGTGTTCATTGTTTCGGCGGGGTCAGGAGACCCTCGCCGAACCTAGATCAGCAACTCTGATACCAATACCGCTGGAATTGGGGAAGCAAATGCTTGCAACCTGTTCATGGAGAACAACTTACGCCTTTTTTCAACCCTTTTCGGGCATCGGCACCGCAGTGGGGCGCCTCCCATGCGCAGTCATCCTTTGGACACCCTGTATCATTATTGCAACACCTGAGAATTAGGCAATATGTATATTATTTCAGCACCAGACGACGATACTTGTTCCGCCGATGGGCCAGCCGCTCGGGATTCTCGGCCATCACCGACTTCTCGTAGGCCGTGAAATTGCCTTCGTACCAGCGGGTTTGCCCGTTGCCTTCCATGATCAAGAGGTGGGTACAGATACGATCGAGGAAGAATCGGTCGTGGCTGATCACCATCGCGCAGCCTTGAAAGTCCAGCAAGGCCTCCTCTAAAACCCGCATCGTGTTCACATCAAGGTCATTCGTCGGCTCGTCCAAGAGCACGAGGTTGCCGCCGCGGCGAAGCATCTTGGCCAGATGGATGCGGTTCCGCTCGCCGCCTGAGCAGTCGCCCACCCGCTTTTGCTGCGAAGGCCCGCGGAAGTTGAATCGTGCCAGATAAACCCGCGAGTTCATTGAGATGTTGCCCAGCTCGATCACGTCCTTGCCGTCGGTGATTTCCTCGAACACGCTGTGATCGTCGTCCAAGGCGTCGCGATTCTGGTCGACATAGGAAAGCTGCACGCTGGACCCCAGTTCGATCTTGCCCGCGTCCGGCTTCTCCTGGCCGACGACCATGCGAAAGAGCGTTGTTTTGCCAGTGCCGTTAGGCCCGATCAGGCCAACGATGCCGCCGCGAGGCAGGTCGAACGAGCAGTTTTCCATCAGGTTGAGCTTGTCGCCCTCGACGGTATATGCCTTGCAGACGTCTTTGAACGTCAGCACCTTGTCGCCCAGCCGCGGCCCCGGAGCGAGTTGGATGATTGCATCGCTTTTCGCGTCATCGACCTCCTGCGAGGCTAGCTCCTCATAGGACTTGATGCGGGCTAGATTTTTTTGTTTGCGGCCTTCGTGCGAATTGCGGATCCAGTCCAGTTCGCGTTCGAGTATCCTCTGCCGCTGCGTCTCTCGCTTTTCCGTCAGACGCAGCAATTCGGCCTTCTGCTGGAGCCAGGAAGAATAATTCCCCTCGAACGGCAGGCCGCGGCCGTTTTCCAGTTCGAGGATCCACTTCGTGATGTTGTCCAAGAAATAGCGGTCGTGCGTGACAATGATGACCGTGCCGGGATAGTCCCGCAAGGTCTGTTCGAGCCACTGCACCGTCTCGGCGTCGAGGTGGTTTGTCGGCTCGTCCAGGAGCAACAGGTCGGGCTTTTCCAGCAAGGCCATGCACAACGCCACGCGGCGGCGCTCACCCCCGGAGAGTTGGCGGACGGGCGTCTCGTCGGGCGGCAGCACGAGGGCGTCGGAGGCGATATCCATCAGGCGGTCGAGTTCCCAGCCATTGCATCCGTCGATCTTCTCCTGCAATCGGCCCATTTCATCCATGAGCTTGTCCAGGTCGTCATCGTCCTTGGGATCGGACATCTCCAGGGTGATCTCATTGAAGCGATCGACGAGGCCCTGGATCGGTTTCATCGAGATTTGCAGGTTCTCGCGAACCGTCTTATCGAGATCCAACTGTGGCTCCTGGGCCACATACCGCACCCGCATGTTCTTCGCCAAGGCGGCGGTGCCGTCGATATCGGTATCGATGCCGGCCATGATCCGCAGGAGAGTCGATTTTCCGGACCCGTTCTCGCCGACGATGCCGATTTTCGCGCCATAGAAGAACGACAAGTTGATATTTTTAAGCACAACGCGTTCGCCGTAGCGTTTGTCGACGTCGTGCATTTCAAAAATGAATTGTGGAGGCATGGATTACTGGAACAGAGACCTTTAGTGATGTTTTGAATCGAACATTTACAGCAGGGGTCTCCCGACCCCGCCGAAACGCCTGACCGCAGGTCTCCCCGGTGAAAGGGAGACCTGCGGTCGGCGGCGTGGCTCGGTCGGAGACCGGCCACTACAAGCGTCGGTGTGATCGAAGAACTAGAAAGATTCCGGCTAGGCACTCTTCTTCACCGGACCGCTGAAGAGCGATTGCCGTCCGGCAACCACTTCCTCGGTGATCAGGAATTTGCTCGCCGGCGGCTGGTCGGGCAACTCGTACAGGATGTCGAGCATGACTTCCTCAATGATCGCTCGCAACCCGCGAGCACCGACATCCTTCTCGTGGGCCTTGTGGGCGATCAATTTCAATGCGCCCTCGGTGAAATTCACCTCGGCTTTCTCCATCGAGAACAACGCCTGATACTGCTTGATCAGGGCGTTCTTCGGCTCGGTCAATACGCGGACCAAGGCCCCCTCGTCCAGCGGACGTAGCGGAGTCACCACCGGCAGACGGCCGATAAGTTCGGGGATCATGCCGAACTGCAAAATGTCGTCGCTGGTAACTCGGGCCAATAGATCGCCCATCTCCAATTCGTCGTGCAAGACCGGCTCCTGACCGAAACCGATCGATCGCTTGCCGAGCCGCTTACCAATGATGTCGTCCAAACCAACGAACGTCCCGCCGCAGATGAAGAGGATATTCGAGGTATCCATCTGGATGTATTGCTGCTCGGGATGCTTACGCCCCCCTTGGGGCGGCACGTTGGCCACGGTCCCTTCGAGCATTTTGAGCAAAGCCTGCTGCACACCCTCGCCGGAAACGTCGCGAGTAATCGAGACATTCTGGCTGGTTTTGCCGATTTTGTCGATTTCATCAATGTAAAGGATGCCCCGCTGGGCGACTTCGACGTCAAAGTCCGCCGCGTGCAGGAGCTTGAGCAGGAGGTTCTCCACGTCCTCGCCCACGTAGCCTGCCTCGGTCAGCGTGGTGGCGTCGCCGATGGCAAAGGGCACGTCGAGGATACGGGCCAAGGTCTGGGCCAGCAAAGTCTTGCCGGAACCGGTCGGGCCAATCACGAGAATATTCGACTTGTCGATCTCGACCTCGCCCGACTCGGCATGATGCATAAGCCGCTTGTAATGGCTATGCACGGCCACGGCCAGGACTTTTTTGGCCCGATCCTGCCCGATGACGTATTGGTCCAAATGTTCGACCAGTTCCCTGGGTGTGGGAATCTTGCTGAACAAGGGCTTGCTGGTCCCACGGCGGCGGCGTTCCTGCTCGAGGATCGACTGACAGAGGTCGATACATTCGCCGCATATATAAACGTCGCCCGGTCCCTCGACCAGCGGTCCAACGTCGCGATAACTTTTGCGGCAGAACGAGCAGAACGCGTTTTTCTTGGTGGTGCCACTGCCTCGCCGGCCAGCCACAAAATCACGTCCCGACTGCATGTCGTCTGTTCCTTTCGCCACGGTTGCCTTCTCTTTTGTTATACGGTTGGTGAATTCTATATGTGTATACTACGGTACACGGGCCGTAAGTGTTCCCAACACGTCTTAACCCGTTTCGTCCTTACCTCTTAACTCAGCCTGCAGTCGCTCCGTCAACGCAGTTTTAATTGTTCGGAATTCTTCGTCGCTCAGCACACCCCGGAAATGCATTTCTCGGAATTTTGTTAGCAATTCGCTGACTGAAGGTTCCTTTTGTACCGACTCGGCATGGATCCTCCCTGCCCAACAGACACCAATCGCCACAAAAATCGCCAGCGCGGCAACCCCCAACACGAGTTGTTGAATATCCACTCGGTCCAATGCGGCTAGTATCATTGGGGGGCCAATAACCAATCAATCCTTACGTCGATTCATTATGTGCGATTTACGCCAGGTTGTCCAGTAAAAATATGCGGGTCCAGGAAAACTCCTCCCCTGCTAGGTTTCGGCATTGGCAATTCGCAGTATCGCGAATTCCGACCAAGCAGAATTTTTCGTTTCAAGTCCGTTAACCGGCACAACCGATACCGAGTATGCGCGAACTTGGCCGATGGTGCTGCGCCCACACGGTAGGGAGCGGTAATCGCTAATTGATTTGGGAGCGGTGAGATCATGTGGATGGCCTCAATCCTTCAGATACTGGCCCTTGGTGCGGTCGATCCGGTGCCGCCACTGGCCGCTTCGGCAGTGCCTGCGTCAATCTACTGGCGACAGACTCTGTTCTCCATCCCTTTCCAGGTCGAGCGTTCGGGGCAGACCAAGCCGGAACCTGCCGAAGTCCAGTTGCACGTATCTCCGGACCGAGGCGCGCATTGGGACAATTGGCGACAGGCTCCGCCAAAAAAGGGATACTTCCTCTTCAAAGCGGGTGCCGACGGCGAATACTGGTTTGATGTCCGCACGCTCGATCGTTCCGGTCAGATCCGACCGCAAGGCCCGCATACCCCCAAGCTAATCGTGATCGTTGACACGGTTCCACCCAAGACTCAACTCACGGCCCACCGCGGCGATTCCGGCCAGATCACGGCTGCTTTCCGCATTGAGGAGCTTTATCCCAAACTGGACAGCCTTGTACTCGAATATCGCCTGGCTCCGACGGCTGCCTGGCAGGCCGTTTCTGTCGGTCCCAGAGATGTCCACAGCAATAACGCCGAACACTCGGGTGAGGTTACTTGGTATCCGCAAAACGCTTCGGGGACCATGGAGATACGCATTCGCGTGAGCGACTTGGCCGGCAATCCGGCGGAGAGTCACGCGCAAGTTGTTCTGCCGACGGCAACTGGAAGCGCGGCAATGGCAAATCCAGTGCGACCGCCGCTGGGTGCCGTTGCGGCAATTCCGGCCGGAACAAACCCACTAGGTCCACGGATGCCGATCTCGCCTGCCGCAACTCCGACCCCCATTTTATCTACTCCGGCAACAACGACGCCTTCGCCCGCAGTTGCTGCGAAGGCTGCCCATCCGTGGCAACCGCTTGGCCCAGCGACAAGCAAGACGCCTTGGCCGGCGGAGAACGCCAGTCCAGCTTTCACCGACCCGGCAAAGCCGCCGGCACCCCAGAATGATCCCGGCAACAGCTCGGTTGCCATCCGTGTCAATCCGCCGGTCACACAGCAATTTGTTACCAATCAACCGCCGATATCGTCCGCAGCGCCTGCCGCGCCATCGGATCCGACGAACCTGTTCAGTGGATTCACCGCCAGCCGGCCGATCGGGCCTGCGACTAGCCCGACGGTCGCAGGGAACACCGGCCCGCCGCCGGGAGTACAACTTCGCTGGATCAATACACGGGTTTTTCAACTTACTTATGGCACCCTCGCCATGGGTAGCACGGGCAACCTCCCTGTCGAACTGTGGGGAACACGTGACGGCGGCAAGTCGTGGCAAAGCTTTGGCAAGGATCCCAAAGGCCAGAGCCCGATGTTGGTGACCGTACCCGAGGATGGCATTTACGGGTTTCGCATGGCAATTCAGAACGGCCCCGACATGGTGGGGAGACCGCCGTTGCCCGGCGAAGTACCGGGTATTTGGATCGGCATCGACTTGACCCGGCCGGTGGGACGCATCACCGTTGCCCAACAGGGTATCGGCCCCGATGGCAACAAGTTGTTCATCGCCTGGGAAGCCAGCGACAATCATGAACTGGCCACAAGGCCAATTTCGCTGTCGTATAGCGAACGCTCAGGCGGCCCCTGGACCGCAATGGCCGCCGGCCTGGAAAATACGGGGCAGTATGCTTGGCAGCTCACGGGCAGCTTGCCGCAGCGGATCTATTTGCGGCTGGAGATCCACGATGCCGCCGGCAACATGGGCATCTACGAAACGCCGGAGCCGGTAACTCTCAATCTTTCCAGTCCCGCCGCGCAGCTTCGCGATCTGCGTCCCCTCGGCCGACTCGACCCCCGGCCAGCGGAACAGACGTATCCGCGGTGAAGAAAAGTTTCAGTTGTCAACCGACAACTTCTTCGGATATACTGTCTGCATGGCCAAACTTCATGCAATCGACTATCTGGCAAAGCCCGACAAGTACCCGCCAAAGCCGGTCTGCGTGGCGTTTGGCGACGAGCTGTTCCTGCGCCGCCAAGTGCTGCTGGGCCTTCGCCACGCCGTACTGGGAAGCGACGAAGCCGATTTCTCGCTGACGAGCTACGAAGGCCGCACGGCTGAATTCCGCACCGTGGTCGAGGAACTAACCACGATCGCCATGTTTGGCGGGCAGCGGCTGGTTGTGGTCGATGAAGCCGACGAGTTCGTGAGCCGGCATCGCGAAGCGTTGGAAGGCTACGTTGCCCGGCCCGGGCGAAGTGGCATCCTGCTGCTGGACGTGAAGAGCTGGCCAAGCAACACCCGGCTCTATAAGGCGGTCGATGCCCAAGGGTTGGCCGTCGATTGCAGCACTCCGGCCGTTGCCAAGCTCACTCGCTGGCTCAGCGATTGGGCCAAGCAAACCCACAAAAGCCAGCTTTCGCTCAACGCGGCGGATACGCTCGTCGAGTTGGTCGGGCCGGAGTTGGGGCTCCTGGATCAGGAATTGGCCAAGTTAGCCCTGATGGCCGGCAACGACAAAAAGATCACGTCCGAAATGATCCAAAAGCTGGTCGGTGGATGGCGGGCAAAGACAACCTGGGAGATGCTTGATCTGGCATTGGACGGGAACGTGATCGAGGCATTGCGGCAGATTGACAGGCTGCTGGCTGCCGGCGAAGCACCTGTCGGGCTGTTGGCTCAGATTTCCGCCACGCTTCGCCGTCTAGCCGCAGCCACCCGCTTGATCCTCCAGTCCGAGTCTGCCGGTCGCCGCATCGGCGTCGGCCCCGCCTTGCAGCAGGCGGGCATCAAATCCTTCGTGCTCCAAAAGGCCGAGCGACAGCTCAAGCGTCTCGGCCGGCAGCGCGGCGCCCAGCTCTACCGCTGGCTCCTGGAGGCCGATCTCGATCTGAAGGGCGATAGCCAGATGCTTCCGCGGCTGATCCTCGAACGGCTGATCGTCCGACTGGCCGCCCCGGCGTAAGGCAGAGTGAATAAATAACGCTTACAATTTTCCTGTAGGATGGGCTTTAGCCCGTCGAGATTAGCGAGATTGGTCATACCGGGCATGCCCCACCACATTACGCAACGGGGCAACCGCCGACAGCAGACGTTCTTCAACGATATGACGAATTAAGTCATGGTGGGGCCTCCTAAATATGGGGAATTCGCCACAATAAAGATCAAATAGAACGGGGGAATTTCAAGACAGTATAGTACGGCGAGAAGCAGATTACCACAGTCCTGGAAGAAAAACACAAAGGTCGCAATCCACCTTCACTTGAGTTTCTCATGCTCCAGGGCGGCCTTGACGGCTTCATTAAGATCTCGCGTTTGCGTTTGAAGATCCTCCAATTTGGGATCCCGCTGAAGCCTATCCAGTTCCAAAAGGACTTCAGTTCGCGTATCGGGAAGTAACCTTGGTACAATTTGGGGAAATGTCTCGCGCATAGAACGAAGTAGATTGGCAAGGTCGTCGCGGCTGTAGGAGCTTCGCTCCGTCAAGGTCGCAATGCATCCTGTCACTATGGACGCGAGTCCCCTTTTTATTCCCTCCAAGCCTTGCACGCGGACAGGATAAGATGAGTCATTCTTATCCAACGTCGGTAGAAACTCGTCGGTCAATTCGAGCAAGAGTACCGTATTCTGGAGTACGACGCCGAACAAATCAACAATCTCGATACTGCCAACTTCGTTTGCAAGAGAGGCGCTAAGGTATAGCTTGAAGATTTCCTTGCTGGAACCGAAATAGAGCATTGCCTGCGAAATCCGAGATTGAATCGGCAGGCTATGATTCCGGTATATTTCTAGATTCTGAGAAGAAACCAGCCGCGAAAAGACTTTTCCTGATCGCTGGCTTTCTCGCCTCGGCAAAGCATGCCTTTTTTCCTTCTCAAGCGAGGCCATTAATTCAGCGACTTTGGTCATGTCCTGACCGGTCCACTCACGATCTGCGGCAGGCATACCAAGACGAAGATACTCATCGGTTGTCAATGATCGATCAGCCGGTGCAGTATTTGGCGATTTTACGGATCTATTTGTTTGGTTTAACTCGGAAGAACTGCCACAACCGCCGACCGTCAATATGAGCAACGACCATACCGCCTGAAGAATCGTCCAGTTTCGCAGTGAGCACATGAGGTTCTCCCCTTGCTTGCGGATCGTGCGATCGTTTCTCGGTGACAATCGCAATTTGATTGGATGGAATTGCACCGATTTATCAGTCAAGAGTACTCATGGCAACTGGGTACTACGAAACCAGTCATCGCCCGTCTCGGTGTTGCCGACGTGCGTGCCTTCGGTCTCGCGTGGGAAGACTGCGAAGAGCTTCTACACGAACTCGGCTTTTCTCCCCGCGTGGAAGTGGTCGCGGTTTGAGGTCGCGGCCTATCCTCGCGAAACTGCAGTGCCCAATTCTATCGCTGGCTTCTGGAGGCCGGTCACGAGAAGGGTCTCCTTACCGGCGAAGCAGCGCGACGCCAGGGTGGACGTGAGCGACAGGATCTTTTTACGGGCAAAACGGTCGGGCGACCAATTTACCGCTCGCGGAAAGTGATACGGCCCTTGGTCAGGTCGTACGGAGAGAGTTCAATGCGCACCTTATCGCCGGGCACGATACGGATGAAATTTTTCCGCATCCGACCGGCAACGTGGGCAATGATTTTATGACCGCTGTCCAATTGCACCCGAAACCGTGTGTTGGCCAGGGCTTCCGTCACGATGCCCTCGACCTCGATTGCTTCTTCTTTTTTCGCCATACCGCCACTCTAGGGGGGATAATGTTGCTTGGGAGACTGCCTAGGGACTTATCTTACCATTTTTGTCGCCATCCTCCAAGCAGGAATGACGAAATTCAAAATCCGAATGACGAATGACGAAGAAATGGCCAAAAACCATGCGAGGCCGCGAGTTGTGGATCAAGTACCCCCCCCAGAGTGGGCGACGAACTCCGGGCTTGGACTTCGTCATTCGTCATTCGTCATTCGTCATTCGTCATTCGTCATTCGTCATTCGTCATTCGTCATTCGTCATTCGGATTTCGGATTTCGTCATTCGGATTTCGGATTTCGTCATTCGTCATTCGGATTTCGGATTTCGTCATTCGTCATTCGTCATTCGTCATTCGTCATTCGTCATTCGTCATTCGTCATTCGTCATTCGTCATTCGGATTTCGTCATTCGGATTTCGTCATTCGGATTTCGTCATTCGGATTTCGGATTTCGGATTTCGGATTCTCTTCCCTTCCCCCTACCTTGTCTTACCCAATCCACTGCGCGATAATAAGTTGTGTCTTTTCTGCAAGGTATTTCCCTCCCGCGGTAACATTACTATTGGTCATGAGGCAGCCCAAATCTCGCCCCACGAACGAAACCGACAACAAACCAAGGATCGATTGGCCGGCCGTGCTAGTATCGCACGATCGCTGGTTGCGAACCGTGGTTTACGCGCGTGTTGGTGAAGCACAAGCCGTGGACGAGGTAATGCAGGAAGTCTCGCTGGCCGCTGTTCGACAGCAGTCGCCGATCAATGACGTGGAGAAGGTTACCCCCTGGCTTTATCGGTTAGCAGTCATCCATTCGCTGCTCTACCGCCGTAAGCAGGGCCGCCGCCGCAAGTTGCTCGACCGCTTCGTCCAGCGAACCCAGCCCACCGAATACGATCGAGGGAACAGCCCACTGGAATGGCTGTTGGCCAAAGAGCGCAAGGGGCAGATCCGCAAAGCGATGAAGTGCATACCGCGACGCGATGTTGAAATCCTCCTGCTGAAATACACCGAAGATTGGAGTTACCGCCAGTTGGCCGAACACCTGGGCATTACCGAAAGCGCAATCGAAGCGCGCCTGCATCGTGCCCGATCACGGCTGCGAGCCGAGTTAGTCAAGTTGGAAGTGATTGAGGTCAAACCATGAGCGTTTTTGACGAAAGCATCCACAAGACAACCCCAGAGCACCAATTCGACCTGCTGGTCGATGGGGAATTGAGCGAGGCCGACCGCCGCGCGTTGCTCGTGCAGTTGGAGCACGAAACCGACGGGTGGCGTCGCTGTGCCCTGGCTTTTTTGGAAGCCCAGTGCTGGAAAGCGGAATTGGGTCAGATTGTCCCGTCCGCAGCGCAGGAGCCGGTGCGCACTGAACCGATCTCACAAGCTGAGCCAATTGGGCGGCGGCAAAGCTGGCGTCAGTATGCGGCGACGATGTTGACGGTAGCCGCCAGTTTTTTGATTGCCCTGGTTGTCATTCGCGGCTGGTCTGGTGGTTCGTCACACTCGCCCAATTCATCGCTTTTGAAAACGGCTGTCGATGAGTCCTTCTTGATCCCTCCGTCCGACGACTTGGGCAAGATCCCGGAAAAGATCCGCCCGGAAGTCGAAAAGTTGCCGCATCCGGCCTTCCAGCTACCCGAAGAGAAGAAACGCGGGCAGTAATCCATTGCCGCCCGCGCTTCTTCGGTTTTCACGAAAGGCTTCAGGCCTGCTCTTCTTTGTCGAAGGCCGAATCGAAGGCCCGACAACTAGGCTCGAAGTCAACCTTGCGGACGAATTCACAAGCTTCCTTTGCGCCGTGGTCACGGTCCATGCCCATGTCTTCCCACTCGACGCTTAAGGGGCCTTGGTAATTCGCCTGATTCAAGGCGCGGATGATCTCTTCAAAATTCACGCTGCCGTGGCCCAGCGAACGGAAGTCCCAGCCTCGCCGCGGGTCGCCGAAGTTGAAGTGGCTGGCAAGAATGCCGGTTCGCCCGTTGAGCGTGACAATTGCATCCTTCATGTGGACGTGATAGATGCGATCTGGGAACGCACGAATGAACTCCACCGGATCGACGCCTTGCCAGATCAAGTGGCTGGGGTCAAAGTTGAAGCCAAACTCCTCGCGATGCCCGAGGGCTTCCAGGGCACGCTCGGCCGTGTAGAGGTCGAAGGCGATTTCCGTGGGATGAACTTCCAACGCAAACTTCACGCCACATTCGCCGAACACGTCAAGAATCGGGTTCCAACGCTCAGCCAGCAGTTTGAAGCCGTCGTCAATCATCTGCTCAGAGACGGGCGGAAAGGAATAAATCCACTGCCAGATGCTCGAACCGGTGAAACCGTTGACCACGGTCACGCCTAGCTTCTGTGCCGCTCGGGCCGCATTCTTCATTTCCTCGGCCGCACGCGCGTTAACGCCGGCCGGATTGCCGTCGCCCCAGACATAGGGTGGCAGGATGGCCTTGTGCCGCGAGTCGATCACGTCCAGCACGGCCTGGCCGACGAGATGACTGCTGATCGCCCAGACCTGAAGTCCGTTGCGTTCCAGCAATTCGCGTTTCCGCTCGCAGTATTCCGGCTCAGCCATGGCCAGATCGACTTGGAAATGGTCGCCCCAGCAGGCCAATTCAAGGCCATCGTAACCAAAATCTTTGCACTTCTTGGCCAAATCCTCCAGGGACAGGTCGGCCCATTGGCCCGTGAACATGGTAACAGGTCGTGGCATAAAAAACTCCTTAACATCCCGTGAAACCGTTCGCTCTGCGTGCGTTACGAACGCCGAAGAACCTCGGGTTCCATTCGGGACTCTCAAAGCAGTAGGACAGCAAGGAAAACCCAAATGATTATTCTGACAGAAGTGGCGCAACGTGCAACAGGGGCACCTCTCGAAGATTTCTAACTCCACCTACGGTGAGAAATGTGGGCCGGCAAGCTTCCCGCTCTTTTCTGCGATGGTTTTCGAGGATATGATCTAGGGGAGATGATGTTAGCCGGAGGGGAACCTTGACGATGCAAATGAACCTTGATCAATTTGGAATCAACCTGCTTGGCCCTGCCGAGCGACTGGAACTAATCGGCTTGATTTGGGACAGCATCCCCGAGCCTGAGGGGGTTGCACTGCCGGAGTGGCACCTGCGAGAGTTAGAACGGCGAGTCGCCGCAGCCGACGCCAATCCCGAACGGGGCGTGCCGCTGGAAAGCGTACGTTCGCGTTTGCTGGGTGAATCGTGAGCACACAATTGATTCTCTGCCCTGAGGCCCTATCCGATATTTCCTGCGCCTTGTTTCACTTGGCCGTGGCCGTTGACAGTCGTGCATCGAGAATGGATAATCGGAACGGAACTACCGGATTGTCTTGTATTTTTCCGCATCAACAAAGTCTTGAGGCTCTCCGTCGAGTTTGCGGATAATTGTGGTGCGGGCGTCCCGCCTGCCCAAGATGTTGTGGTTGAATCAGGCAGGCGAGACGCCCGCACCACAAACTTGGCGGAGAGCCAGTCTTGAAAACGAGGTGAAACGTGTGTTACCGCCATGGGATTTGGGCTTGTTTTCTGCTGATATCAATCGTTGCCATCAGTGTGGCGGAAGATCGCGTTGTACAAAAGGCTGAGCAGGCTGCGTCCGAGCAGGTCGTCTACCTGGATCGAACGGCCGATTTTGCCTTTCGATGCGAGGGCCGTACGAACCGTGCAATCCTTCTGCGTGAAATCGCCCGACAGGCGATCCTGATCGCCGCGCGGGATGAACTTGGCCTGAGTACGCGCGACGCATCGCTGGGTGATGCCATGTCGTCCGATGTCGCCCAACCGCCTATTCGTCTGACGACACAACCCCTTGTGCCGCCGAAGTTGATTGTGTACCGCGGCACCGTGGCACTTGGCACACTGCTCGTGCAGGTGGTAAAGAGCCTCGATTCCGAGTCGCCGTCCGTCGATATCCACAAGTATCTAGCCGAAACGGAAGGCTTTTCGCGGACATCTTTCGTCGAGGCCCTCAAGAAGGCCGGTTTTCAGGGAACTGCGGTGGCGTTTCACCCTGAGGCAGGCGTTCCCGAGGAGATCGACAAAAACCTGAATGAGATGGTCTTTACCTCGCAATTTGCGGCCGTGCGGGAGTTGCATGCCCTGATTCGTACCAGCGGCGAGTCGCCGGCCCGGCTGGGGGCCTTGGTCCGGGCCTATGCCAATCTCGGCGTTCTGACGGAGTTCCATTGGCATCCGGCACACAAAGTCTTCAAGGCGCGAGCCCTGCTTTACGCCCAGCGGTTGGCAGCCAAGCAGAACGATCCGCTGAGCCGCCTGCATCTTGGCTATGCCCTTGGCATGGCGGGCATGCCAGATGCGGCCAGCATCGCTCTCACCGAGGGCCTCGCGGGTTTTAAGGTTGCCAAGCAGGGCGAAAAGACGTCTCTGCCCGCCTGGGCCGAGTTGATCGCCGCGCATTGCCAGTTCAATCTGGAACCCTTACAGCCGGAAAAGGTCGATCCCCCCAGCGTGGAACTGGCCCGCTTGCTCCGTTACTTGACCGTCGAATTGGCGGCCTACCCGACGGCAACCGTTCGCGAAGGGCTGGAGGCGGCAGGCAAAATGCCGGAGTGCTATCGCATTCACGACGGTGCATGCACCAACGGCGGCGTGGCCTCACTGCACCGCACGACCTTGACCTGGATTTTGATTGCGGGCAAGAAACTGTATTCGCGCATCGCCGCCATGCCTGCACTGCCGGAACCGGTCGCCGAGCTGGCTCGCAAAATTGTCGCACAGCGGGCCGCGACGGAGGACGATAACGCCGCCGTGGTGAAGGAGTTCCGTACGCGAAACGCCCTGGTGCAAGCCCTGTTGGAGACCGATGCCCCGTCCAAGTCCGGGTCGAAAAAAACTGCACGCGACATGGGCGAGCCAAGCTGGGCCGTGCTGGGAAATCTCATCCGGGAACTGTCGTTCATGCAGGCGTGGCGGCGGGTCGACTTTGAGGTAAACTGGCTGAGTGTCGCTCCAGACAACTTCATTGAACTCACGGCTCCACTGGTCGAAGGACACCCCTTCGCCCCATTTCTGCGTACCTTCTCCTCCGACCCCGACGAAAAAGCCAAGGCATGGAAGCACTGGACTTTGCAACATCCCGAGGGGCTTGAAATCACTTCGATCGCCCTTTGGTCGGCATACGTGAAGCATAGCTGGTTTGCAGACGGCATCAGCCAGCACGTCCATGAGTCGATCGACGAAACGGCGAGGGATCTCTATCTCTTCAGCAAGAGCAAGAGATCTTTGACCCAAGAAGACGTGCAGGCCATATTGCGAGTCGCCAAAGCTTCACCCTATGCACGGTCGATAGCCCTGGAGATGCTTCTTGAAACTTCAAAACGCTCGGACCCTGTCTTACAGAAGCAGGCACGCGATTTTCCCGGCCTGGCAAGTAGTATCGCCAGAAATCACAGGATGTTCGGCGAATTGGCCGAAGCCGAGCAGTGGCTGAAGGTGTCGGTTGCCGCCTGCCCGGAACCGCGGGCCTATGAGGAATTGGCTCGTATTTACAAAAACCAGGGGAAAACCGATGCGTGGATCGCTACGTTGGACGAGTATCTGAAGCAGCCCGACTACGGCCTGTCGCACGGCATGGTTCGCGCGACGCTGGCTCGTCACTTCATGGCAAACAAGGAGTGGGATAAGGCATTGCCTTATGCGCAAGGAGCCGCCGAAACGTATGCGCAATGGGGCCTGATGGTAGGTGCCGAATGTCAGGAAGGGATGCAGCACTGGGAGGCGGCCGAATCGCTCGCCAGGGCGGCCTCCGAGCGCTACACCTGCGCCGCGTTGCATTGGTATCTGTTTTGCCGGCGAACGGGCCAGGGCGACCTGGAAGCCGCCCGCAAGCTGGCCATGGCTGTCGCGAATTCGGATACCAATTTTGCCGGCGAACAGAAGGTGGCCGCCTTTTGGATCCTGGAGAAACAGCCGGAAAAGGCCCAACAGATCTTCGCGGGCTATTTTACTCAGAACAATCCGGTCTTCGGGCTGCACGTGGCACTGCTTGCCGACGAGCTGAAAAACACGCGGCGACGCGACGAAATCCTCGCGCGGTTGAGCGAGCAGCGCAATCGTTATCGGCCCGCATCGGGTGGCATGGCCTACGTACATCTGGCGAGCCTCGCGCGGATGTTGGCGAACGACCTGGCAAAAGGCGGGAAAGGCGATGTCGATCTGGCCGAGGCGGATCGCGTCAATCAGGCTTATCCTCTTCCCGACGAGTCGCCGAGCCCTTGCGACTTGGAGAGAAATGACCCGCGCAACCCGCGTATTGCCTTCAACTATTTTCTTGGCCGTTACCTTGATTTGCACGGTAAGCCCAAGGAGGCGATTGTGTCTTGGAAGAAGTGCGTCGCGGAAACGGAATTCATGTTCGACCTTCACCGTTCGCTGGCCGGTGCCGAACTGACCGCCCGCGGCATCGCGCCGGAGCTTTACAAAGCCGCCAAGAAGCCCAAAAGCACTTCACCACCCTACGATCAAGGCCCGCTTGAGACAGAGTGAATCGTGGGCGCACCATTGATTTCGCCCTATCGCCAGACTGCGGTCCCGCCCTGCTGGGCCACCTGAATCTCGCCCAGCAACTGCCGGCTAGGGGCATGTTGCGGATCGAGGACCAGGGCCTGTTGCAGCGAGGCGGCTGCCGACTGATTCCGGCCGCTACGATATTGGGCATCGCCCAGGCTATAGAGCAGTTCCGGCGTGGGGCGATCTCGCGACAAGGCTGCGGTCAGGCTCATCACGGCGTCGTCATAGCGTCGCAGAACCATGTAATCGAGTCCGGCCCAATACAGAACCTGTTGCGGTTCCTCGCCCGGCGAATAGGTTTCCGCGAGGCTCTGCATGCTCTCCAAAGCCCTCTGCGGCTGCCCCAGGCTGCGATAGACGGCAGCCGTTTCTTGAATCACCTGCCGGTCGCTAAGATCACACCCGGCTGCCCGATGGAGATCCGTTAGGGCCTGAAAGTAAACGACCTGGGCCGGAACGCGGTCGCCGGCGGCCAGGAGGCGGTCACCCGTGCATCGCAAAACGCGGCCGCGAACTCGCCACGCGGCCGCCAGCTTGAGATTCCGGCTCAGGACTTGGTCGATGTTTTGTCCTGCTTGGTCCAAATGGCCCATTTCCAGATACATCTCGGCCAGCCGGACCCTCAGATCGGAATCTGGGCTAAGACGGCATGCCTCTACCAATTGGGCCACGGCCTCGGGCCGAGCGTTACGCAGCCAAAGCGTTTCGGCATAGTAGCACCGAGCATCGCAATCGGTGGGGCAAGTTTTTACAGCCTCGGCCAACTTGGCTTCGGCCTTCTCCGGCTGTTTCCGCTCCAGAAGCTCGTTGCCTTCGCTGGAAAGCTTCCGCGAGGCCGTCAGTGTGGCCGGAACGGGATCGCGCAGCCCAACCCATTGGCACCCCGCTGCCGGTCCTAGGCAAGCTGCAAACAGTATGGTAAATGAAATTCGGTGCATTCTTACCCAATTCTGAAAATCGCCGAGAGCGTAACAAATCGGCAAGGCAGTTGCTACGCCGATTTTCCATTTTGGCACGATAAGGCGACGGAATATACTCTGCTCTACTCAAGGGAAGGGAGCTTGGTATACTGTCGCGGTTGAGATTGTCCCGATCCATACCAACCCGAAGCGCAAGCGAGGCAACGACTTAGCAACCTCGCTCGCGCTTCGGGCTAGTGTCAGTCTCAACCGCGAGCAGTATAGTTCTTTTGGGAATGCCACGCCCCACAAGCGGGTGCCCCGTGTTCCCTGCGCCGCATCCGTTTGTTACGATAGTTCCATGCCAGCCACATTCGACAACTTGGGCATTGTTTTTCAGTATCCTGACAATTGGCAACTGGATGAGGAAGAGGTCCGCGCTGGCCAAAGCGCGGTCACGGTCTTCAGTCCCGGTGGGGCATTCTGGTCGGTCGCCGTGCATCCAGCATCGGCCGATCCAGCCCGAATGGCCCAGGCCGCCTTGGATGTCATGCGCAAGGAATATGAAGGCATGGAAGCTGAGCCGGTTAACGAAACCATCGCCGGACACGATCTGATCGGCTTCGATCTTAATTTTTTCTGTCTTGACCTGACAAACACAGCCGGCATTCGCAGCTTGCGTGTTGACGGTGCAACCTACACCATCTTCTTTCAGTCGGAGGACCGCGAATACCGCGAGATCGGTCTGGTTTTCGATGCGATGACACTCAGTCTCCTCCGCAGCATTGGCAAAACGAAGTAGTTTCTGACATCCTGCCTAGCCTTGGCCACGGACGAAAAAAATCGGTTGTGGCCGTTCTCTGACCGAGCCACACCTCGGGGATGAACCACGAAACAGACGAAAAAACGAAAAAAGACAATAAGAACGAAACTTTTCCTTTTCGTCTGTTTTGTGTTTTTCGTGGTTCCTCCTTGCAGCTTCTCCCCCCCTCTCCCAAAGACTTTCGACAGAAAAATGAGGGACAGAAAAATAGAAAAGAAATAAACAAACCACGGATAACACGGACGACACGGATAGGAGAAGGTAATTATCCTTCCTGTCCTTTATCTTCCTGTCTTTTATCCGTGTTTCCATCCGTGTTTCCTCCGTGGCCCTTTCTCCTCCCTCTTCTTTGCGCCTTTGCGCGAAATCCCAATCTTCTCCTCCTCATCCGTGTTATCCGTGGTCAAATCTCTCCTTCAAAACTGCGAAACCGCAAGCGGCCAGCAAATCCTCCTGTCTTATCTTTCTGCTCACCATCTTTCCGTCCTAATTTTGTCTTCCCATTTCGTGTTTTTCGTCTCTTTCGTGGTTCCCGTCCCCCCGTCCTCAATTTTCAATTCTCAATTCTCTATTCGCAATTTTCCTGACACTAACTTTTTCTATGTGTTGACCAAATTGAGGCAAAATTGGATACCGGTTCTTTGTAGTCAGCCCAATTTAACGGAAGAGCGGGTAGTCTGAGACGGTTGCATGCGGCGGTCTGGCCAAGAAACCTCGTAATAACAGGCCAACACATAGAATCCGATAGTGTCAGAAACCTTGAACCTTGGACCTTGAACCTTTGAATTTGATTTCCCCGCGGTTCTCCCGACCCCGCCGAAACGCTCGACCTTAGTTGACGATTGAGAATAGCCAGCATCAAACGAAAAGGATTATCCGCAAAAGCACGCAGAGAACGCAAAAGAACAAGCATCTTTCTATTGCGCACTTTGCGGTCTTTCGCGGTGAATTAACCGATTACCGAAGGATAGGGGATTGCAGTTCAGCCGTCCCGATGGGACTCCAAGGTTTTCTGCGCTACGGTAACCCAGCGATAAATCGCCGGGCTATTATCGTAAGTCCCTACGGGACAGGAATGGACAAGAGTTTGGCGTGGGTTCTGCCCTCACCCCCTGCCCCTCTCCCTGAGTACAGGGCGAGGGGAGTCAGTCGCCCGCCGACAACTGAGTACACTGACGCCCCTACCGGCTGTTGCGACGGGTTTTCCTGAGCTTGGATCTGTCGCGGCAGCCGGTTTTTATTTCTTGGGTGAGAAGGGAAGGGTGTGGATACCGCCCCCACCCCGCTCCATATCTTGACGGAAGTCACAGAAAGGCCATAATAATTCCTTGGTTTGTCGCCGTTAGGGGAAATAACGAGATCGAGTACGTCCTTGCCGGGGTTTTCAAAAGGCCCCGCCGAGGGCTTGGTCTCGCTGCGTTTCTTTCCGAAATAGTCCGTGTCAATTTTCAACGGTGACCCATCCGGATTCTCATAAGCACAATCCGACACTTTGGCTTTTCCGAGAAGTTCGGTCGTCACCAGCGCAGTTGAGGTATTCTCCATGTGTCCCAAAATCAGATGAAGATGGACCCTGCCGTCCTTCTCGGTGATCGTGGGCTTGGGATCCACCTCCGCCAGAGTCAACGGGGCTGTCTCCTTAGCGTAGGGGCGAGCACCGTGAAAATAGACGTTGCCGCCTGTTTGCAGCGAAGAATTCCTGGCATCATAGACCCACAGACCAAATCCGGTGATGCTTTTTCTGGGATCGGAAGTTTTTGCGAGTGCCTGGCCGGTGGCCCCCTGCCCGACGAAGAGGTTGTTGAAGTAACGGTTGTCTCCGCCCTTGGTCATGGCCAAACCGGCGATGGCCGTGGCGTGCGGCTTGAGATAGGGAGTAAAACGACTCATATCATACCAATTGTCGATCTTCCCGAGCATCAGGTTATGCACAAAGGCTCCGCCCTCGGACATGTCCCATAGGCTTCGAGGGGAAAGAAAGAGGTTGTTATCCACGAGAAACGGTCCGTGATTGACCTCCACATAGAGGTCTTCCTGACTGTTGTCGTAGCACAGGTTGGCCGTGATCCGCGTTCCTTGCGCCATCCAGTCCATCCATATTCCGCGGCCGTTGCCGTGGATCCGGTTGTTTTTGATGAGCATATCGATGGAGGCATGGATTTTGATCCCCGCCTGTTCGCAACCGTCAAATTGCCGCCTTGTCCAGGTGTCGTGGATGTGATTGCCCGTGATCTGACTGAAGATGGCGCCCAGACTGCCGACGATGCCCGCCTGCTCGCAGTGGGAGATGGTGTTGTTGCGGACAATATGGTGGCCGATAGTCTCCTTGTTCCAGCCGTTCTGGAGAGCACGTTCGACGGTTTTGACGTAGCCTTCGGCGGAGTTGGCCGACTTGTTGTCAAATTTATCACCATACTTTCCAAGCGTGATGCCCACGCAGGCAGAGTGGCTGATTGTATTGTTCTCGATAATCCAGCCCTTGCTCCAGTGAGTGCCGATCAAACCAATCTGCTCGGCGGTCGGCGGAGCCCAGGGCGTTGCCGCGTGGCACATCGTAAAACCGCGCACGGTGAGGTAGTTCCTGCCCGGCTTGTCCGGATAAAACACGGTCCGCCGCACGTTGATCTCCACCGTCTGCTCGTTGGGATTCGCACCCCTGAACCGTGCCCAGATCGTGGTGTTCTCCTTGTCCACCTGACCGAACCAGGTCGGTTCTTTCCCGATGCTTTTCAAGACGTTTTCCCGGCGGGTCGCCTCGGCCAGCCACTCACCATTGAGATAGACGGCACCGGTGTGATGTTGGCGGCCCTTGGCCGCGAACCAGTCGCCCTGGATGATGTCACGGTAGGGATTGAACCCGCTGAAAAACGCATTGGGGATGATGACTTTCCAGACATCGTCCTGGACCTTCTCCCAGTTCTTCACGACTTCCGAACCTTTGATCTCGACTTTTTCGCCCGGTGCCGCCTGATAGAGGATACGTTTTGCGTCGGACTCACCGCCGCGTGGCGGGTTGATGCGCTCGCGATAGACGCCTTCATGCACGGTGATGACATCACCTGGTTGCGCAAGAGTGGCGGCGCGCTGGATCGTGCGGAGCGGGGCTGCCTGCGTGCCGGGCTGGGCGTCGCTGCCGTTAAGAGCAACATGGAAGTCGGTGGCGTAAACGGTGGTGGCGAGCGCGACGGCGCCCATGAATTGAATCAGCGTTGTTGTCATATTTGTATTTCGCGGTGAATTAACGAAGCAAAATGGATTATCCGTAAACCCGGCGGAGAGCCGGATTTTTAGGGTGGGACTCGTTTCACTCGGCCCCCCCACCCCACGTCCACCATGGCGGCTTCCACTTTCCGGAACTCGATCGATTCCGGTACTGCGGCTCCCTGCCGCAATTCGTCGAGGAGATCGCCGAGCAATTGCTTTTCCACGAAGTCGGCTAACCATGTGGCTCGCTTCTGTGCGAAACGAGTCTGTAAGCGACCGAAGAGGCGTGCTGCGGCCTGGCGAGCACCTTCACTGGTGGTGGTGACAACGGCCTCGGTAATGCCGGTGGCAATGGCCGCATCAGCGGCGATTTGTCCGGCCATGTGACCGGCAGCATGCATGGCCGCCTGGCCCACGAGATCGCCGGCCAGTACCCCGCCGCTGACGCAAAGCGTGACGGTGATCGCGGGGCGGGCGACCGCCATTGCCTGATCGAGTGTCTGAAACCATCGCATGACCCGCGGATAGCTCGCTTTCAAGGCATCCAACTCCGCTCGCAGCGTCGCGCGATAGTCCTCATCGACCGGCGGAAGTGATCGATGGGCCGCTTCGACTCGGGCAAGAAGCTCCGAACGGGCCTGACCGCCCAGAATCCGCTGTAGGCGTGGTTGCAAGACGTCATTGCCAAGGAGCGCGAGCCGCCCGAGTTCGTCGAGGAGTTTTTCGATGGCCACGACGACTGCTGTTTGCTCATGCCGCTGGAAGGCCGCAAGCGGATCTTCGTTGAGGCCGGCCACTGCGGTCCATGCCGCGCGAACCGGCCGCATGATCCCCTGACCGATCACGCGATAGAATCCGTGGACACGCCGCGACCAGGCCGAGCGATCGGCGTCCCACCACTGCTGCATTTCTTCGACCAGCACGCGGGTGGGCAAGCTAGGCCAAGCGACGCGAGCCATCTCGGTTGCCGACAATGCGGATGCCGCTGCCGCGAACTGTCTCGCCGCAGCGCGGATCTCGGACAGGTAGACCGGCAGACCCTGGGCCGGATCGAGTACTCGCCCCAACGCTCCGCGAAAGGTGCGGATTTTGAT
>Ga0194057_10000369_pt1 | contig 23227 bp, 25 predicted proteins | sample SepL4415m_MetaG_FD_155474 | JGI IMG/M metagenome (GOLD analysis project Ga0194057, IMG submission 155474) | Anoxic zone freshwater microbial communities from boreal shield lake in IISD Experimental Lakes Area, Ontario, Canada - Sep2016-L442-15m | ecosystem: Environmental > Aquatic > Freshwater... | reverse complement strand
CTCTCGCCTGGTGTCAGCGCGCTCCTGCCAGCAGGGCTTCGGCCGCTGCAAGTCCCTGCTGCCCGTAGGCCCGGTTGATCTCGGTGAACACCGCCATTGCCCCGCGCGCATCCCCCGCCGACATCGGAGCCCCTTCCGGGCACGCCTGCACACATGCGTCGCAGTCAATGCACTCGCTTGGGTCGATGTAGAGCATCGTGGCTTCCTCAAATCCCGACTCGCCTGGTGCGGGGTGGATGCAGTCGACTGGACACACATCGGTGCACGTGCCGTGCTTGTTACCGATGCATGACTCCGTAATGACATACGCCATGTGAGCGCTCCTACCTAGTGGATTCACGACCCCACTGACCACCGGTTCAGTGCGCGTGGTGCGCACTCCCGGCAGGGCCGTTGGGATACCCACCCTGCCCTGGCCCGAGGGGGCGGGTGGCGACGTTTCCCTCCGAAATGGTCCGGGCATTGGCAAAGAATTGTCCATGCCGCGGAGCCGGGGCAGCCACCCCGGGCGCAGCGCACCACTGGCCTGAGCCCAACCTGCGGCCCGCTTCGGGCCCTCCTCAGCGCAGGATGATCTCGCCGTCAGCAGTGGCGATGCCGCAGGCGTGGATGCCCGGGCCCGTCACCGGCTCGTAACGCACCGGCAGTCCGTGGTCGGGCCCCAGCCAGCCGTCGAGCACCGGTGCGAAGTCGCCCACCTCGACGAACGTATAACCGGTGGGCGCACACGTGTGGCCGGCGGCCTCGTACCGGGCGGCGTTCACCCGCGCACGTACGGCCGGGTCACCGTTGAGCGTAAGAAAGAATGGCAGCGGGTACTGCGGCATACCGGTGCTGCGAAACACCAGCTCGTCGGCATCGTTCGTACGTGCCTGCCCGGCACGGATTGGAAGGCCGCGCCGCGCTGCGGTGTCGTCGACATCCTTCACGCCGAGACACCACCACAGCACCTGGTCCCTGCCCTGAAGGGTGGCCTCCAGCCACGCGCCGTCATCCTTCGCGGTGTCGCCGATTCCGAGGATCTCGAGAAAGCACTGGGGACCGAGCGGCACGATGCGATTGGTGGTGCCGCCCAGATGCTCCGAGCCGGCCACCGAACCAAGTCCGAATTCATCCCGCAGCCGCTCGCACGCGAGATCAACATCCACCACGCCGTAGATGACGTGGTCAATCCAGAAGCCCTCTTCGTTCATCGCCATGCTCGCGTTCCTTTCATGACGACACGTCTACCGTGATCATCAGGTGAGCGTCAGCACAATGGCGCCAGCGATCGCCCCCACCACACTGATAATGGGGATGGCGATGGCGGCCACGATGCCGGTGAATGTCGATCCGGGGCCGGTGCGCATGCGCTGAGCCTATCGGCCAGCGACCCCTCACGGGTGGTGGAATCCACCCGAGATACCACCGGACCCCCTTCCCCGGAGCGCGCCCGGTGCGACACTCCGTCCGCATGACCGACACCGCACTCACTCCGCGCGAACGGGGCCTCCGGCGCTGGCTCATTGCCGCGGCCATTGCGGTCGGCGTGCTCATCATCCTCGTCATCGCGATCGTCTTCTATTGGCTCCGGTTCGTGCTGCCCACCGAGCCCGATCCATTTACCCGCGGTCCATGGGTGGCATCAGTTGCGGCAACCCGGGCACGTATCGCGTGGGACGCACCTGCGGGCACGTCCGTCGCACTTCGGGCCACCGCACCGGATGGACGCACGCTCACCGCGCAGGGCGGCGTGTTCACGGGTCTCGCCCCCGGTACCCGATACGGCTGGGTGGCGAACGTGGGCGACCAGGCGCGGGCCTTCGGGTCGGTTACCACACCGCCCGCGGCCGCCGGGGCACCCGTGCGCTTCATCACCTTTGGCGACTATGGGGCCGGGGGTGAGGATGAATGGGCTGTCGCCCGCGTCTCAGCCGCGCAGGCCCCCGCGTTCACCGCGTCGCTCGGGGACAACATCTATCTGGCCGCCGCGCCCGTGTTGTTTGACCGCAACCTGTTTCGCCCATTGCGCCCGCTGCTGGCGCAGGGCCCCCTACTCGGGGTGGTGGGCGACCATGACACGCTCTGGGGCGGCGGCACGGCGCTGGCCAACACGCTTGGCTGGCCCGCAGGGGGCGACCGCAGCGTGCAGCGTTACGGTCGCATCGCGCTCATCACGCTGGGAGTTGAGGCCGACCCCAGCGACCTGCCGTTCCTTCGTACCGCACTGGCGGCCACGGCCGGGGCCGATGCCCGGTTCGTCATCGTCCACCGCCCACCGGCGGCCGACAACCCCATTCTCCCAGTGGTGCGTGCCGCTGGCGTGTCAGCCGTACTGAGCGGCCACAACCACCGGTATGAGCGACGCATCACGAGTGGCGTGCTCTGCCTCACAGTGGGCACCGGTGGCGCCCCGCGATCCGACGGCGATGGGTTCACGCCGGTGAGCGACGATGCCGTGCGGTCGTTGGCCATCTTCGGCACCCTGCGCGTGGACGTTGCCCGGGGTCGTGTGGCCTACGCCTTCATCGACTCAGCCGGGCGCACCCGTGATCGCTTTGCCGGACCAGCGCGATGAGAACGCGGCGCATCGTCATCCTCGTGCTCGCCGTCGGGGATCTCATCGCGCGGTTCGTGCTGGGACTGCCCGGCGCCTTTGCCGTCCTCGGTGCCGTTGCCATCATCGGCATTCCCATGTGCCTGGCGTTCATGGTGGCCGATGCAGTGCCATGGCAACGCGATCAGTTCATCGCTTCCGCGGTGGCGCTGATCGGCTTTCCGATGGTGCTCCTCATCCCCACTTGGGGATGGGTTGCCGCCATCGCCGTGATCATCGCCCAGATCATCGCCTGGTGGGGAACCAATGCGGGGGCCGGCGTACCAGCCCCCGCCTGACCGCTGCTACTTCCTCACGGTGAACCGGAACTTGCCGGTCTCCTTGTGGCCATCATCCGCCACGATCGACCACGTCCCCGCGTAGGTACCGGCAGCGGGGTTTGTGGTCTTTGCGAGCACCCGTGCGGCATTCCGCGGGTCGAGGCCCGCGGTCACCACGTGGTCCTTGCCCTTCGCGTCCATCAGGCGCACGGAACTCACTGACCCGATGGGCTCGGAGAACGTGATCTTCACGAACCCGGGCAACGCTTTCACGGTCGCCCCATTGGCCGGTGATACGGACTTGAGCGCCGCATGGGCGAAGGCCTGCGGCACCACGGCCCCGGCAGCGGCCAGGGCAACCACGGCAAGCGCTCCGCGTCGATTGAACTTTCTCATTCCCAGACTCCTCTGTGTTCTCACTGGATTCGGAAGATCGATGATTGGGCCCGCTCGGCACGGCCGCCATCGGGGATGATGACGACCTGCGCGCGACCAACGGCCGACGCGGGTACATGGAACGTGGCGACGCCATTTCTCACCCGGGCCGTGGCGAGGGGCTGGAAGCCGACGGGCCGAAGGAGCAATGCCTTGCCCGGCAGCGCAGGGCTCACCACCACAGTCGCGGATCGCGATGCGCGCACCCGGCCTTTCACCGTCACCCGCTCACGCGAGACAACGGTGATGGTGGGCGAACCGAGGCCCGCCGCCGTGGCCCTGATGGTGGTTGTGGCGCGGATCGGAATGCTGGCGCTGAACGCACCACCTCCGACGGTGGTGCTGGTGTACGTACGAGTGACCACCCCGGTGGCGATGAGCGTGACGGCGACGCCGGCCTGCGCACCGGTCACCACGCCTGCCACGCGGGCTGTGCCCGCACCAACCATCCGCACCGGCCCAGAGAGGGTCACACCGGTCGCCCCATCAACGGCGGCGGAGCAGGCACCCACCACCAGATCAGCGCCGTACTCTCCCGAGTCGGGCGCAACTCCACCCGGCGCGCGATCCACCCAGTGTGGAATGCCCCCGTCCATTCCATCGTTGGTCATCACGAACGGCGTGCTGATGGTGGATACCGGGGTGATGCCAAAGACGGTGGGGATGTCAATCGCCACCACGCCGGATCCATTCTCGACCGTGGCCGATCCCGTCGTCGATCCGAACGGCTGGAAGTAGGTGAGCGGCGACCACGTGCCGTACTCGTACGTAATGGCGGCTGCGCGGCCAGCAAGCGCCCGCACGTAACGCCAGTCGGTGCCGGTGCGAAAGATCATCGCGTACGCAACGGAATCTGAATCGTCATGCGCGGGTTCAAACAGACCAAGGCGCAGTGTGATGACCGCCTGAAGCGCCTCTGGCGTGCCCGAAAACCACGCGGAGATCACATCGGAGTTCTGATGGTGGCCATCACCCGACGCGTCGGTGATCTGCGCCGTGCCACCGCACGGCACCGGTGCCGCGCTCGCCGCTGGGGCGAACACCAGTACCGGTGCCGCAACAACGGTGGCCACCCACGCGATGCGTGGGATCACAGTCATCCCCCGATCTCGCCCGTGGCGGTTCCCGGCTTCTCAGCGGGGAGCACCTCTGCGATGAGCGGGACGGCGCCCTTCGAATCGCGGATGCGACGCAGGGCACCCTTGCCCGGCGACACCACCAGCGACAGCGTGCCATCCGCACCTGGGGTGCCGCCGGCCACGCCGAGCACCACAGGCAGGTGAAGGCGCTCGGCCACACCCTCGCGGGTGCGCACAACCACGTGGGCCACGCGGCCCGTGGGGCCCGACACCGTCACGTGGATGCCATCCGCCGCCACCGACGTACGGGTGACCCGGGGTGACACAAACGTCACCGTGAAGGGCGCCAGCCGTGCGACCGATGCTGCGGCGTCGGCGGTGGCCTTCGCCGCAATCACCTCAAGGCTCGCCACCTGTGCCTGCAGGTCCGTGATCTGCGTGTTGAGCGGTGCGACAGCGTCGGCCACCACGCCCGACGACGCGCCGGCAATGGTCGTCACCGTTCCGTCAGCCGCGGTATACGTACCGCCGATGCCGGTGCACGCCGAGGTGAACTGGGCGACCGTTGACGAGGTGGTGAGCGTGGCCCCCGACACCCGCGATGCGGTTGCGAGCCACGAGGCCACCTCGAGCTTGTCGTCGAGTCCCGATGCCGTTGCCTGCCAGGGCACGTAGTTGAAGAACGGATCGGTGCCCTGCCAGCCCAGCACGTTGGCGTCGCCCGTCGGGTTGCCCGACTCAAGCGCCGTCACCCCACGGCACGTGGCGTGCGGCTGCGCGCCCGTGTCAGCGGCACCCGTGCGGCCGTTCGCGAATGGCGTGGGCATTCCGGCGTCGGCCGTGAACCACGCGGCCTTGTTGGCAAGCCCGCTGCGGTAGCCGCTCGGCAGGTTCTTCAGGTTGAGAATTCCGCGGTTGAGAGCGGAATTGCTCTCCTTCAGCACTGTCACGTAGCCGTGCTCCATGACCACGTACTGCGTCTGGTCCGTCAGGGTGCCGGCGTTGCAGGCCCCCGACGACGGGCACACGCGTGCCACGTACTCCATGGTGCTGGGGTGAGAGAGCGCCGCGGGTGCGGCGATGAGCGTCACGGCACCAGCCGCGAGCGCAAGATTGCGCATCTTCATGAGATGACTTCCTCTGTGTCAGCGTGGGGCGTATACCCCGCGCGTGGTCTGATGGCGCCGCCAGGAGGCGGCTTGGAATCAGACCGGCAGAGGCGGGCCGCGCGATGAGCTCGCACGGCGCAGACCGACGGCACGAATGCGCGGCGGCGGCGGAACTTCGATGCGGACGGCAAGCTCGGCAGGGCGCGGCGGCCGGGGGGCGGCATGTAGCACCGCACGCACGACCCGCGACAGCACGTCGAGCACCCGCTCAAGCCAGCAGACACTGGCCACCAGGACGATGGTGCCGATGGCGTGCGCAATGAGCGCCGACGGGGCGATGAGCACGGCCTCATGGTGAATACGCAGACCAAAGGCCCATGGCGCCTTCACCATCCCCACATGCATCGCCAGCTGGCTTCCCACGACAAGCGCGAGCGTCACGGGCCATGCGCGCTTGCTGAACACGGCGGTCCGTACGCCGAGCAGCGCGACGGCGCAGATGAGCATCGCCCAGATTGCGGGTGCGATGGGGATCACGTCAAGCCCGCCCGATACGGCGATATGAGCGCCGATTGCCGCCACGAGCCCGGCGGCGGCGATGGATGCCCGCCGCGACGCATTGGCATGGCGCACCGAAAGCCTTGGCACCGGAGTGGTGGTGGACGCGATCATCGCTCCCCGACGGTACTCCCGCCGTGCGCCCGAACCGGCGCACCATCATCCCGCGGAAACCAAGTCATGACAGGTATCCTCTTGCTCATGAAACGACTGATCATTTCTACCGTCATTGTCGGCATCGCCGCACTTCCCGTGCTTGCGGGTTGCGGTTCGTCCGACTCCGCATCAACCGCGGCCGACACCACGGCGTCTGCCGCCGCCCCGGCATCTGGCGGCAAGACCTGGGCCGCAGCGCCCGCGATGTCCCTCGACAAGAACGCCACGTACACAGCTGCCATGCGCACCTCCGAGGGCGACATCACCATCGCCCTTGACCCGAAGCAGGCACCCAAGACCGTGAACAACTTCGTGTTCCTCTCGAAGCAGGGCTTCTACAACGGCCTCACCTTTCACCGCGTCATCCCCGGATTCATGATCCAGGGTGGCGATCCCACCGGCACCGGAAGCGGCGGCCCCGGCTACTCATTCCCGGATGAGCTGCCCTCGGCGGGCCAGTACAAGATCGGCTCCGTGGCAATGGCGAACGCCGGCCCCGACACCAACGGATCACAGTTCTTCATCGTTACCGGGGCGAACGGCGTATCGCTTCCCCCCAGCTACTCCCTCTTCGGGCAGGTAACGAAGGGGCAGTCCGTCGCCGATGCGATCTCCAACGTGCCGCGCGACGCTGCTGACAAGCCCAACTCGCCCGTCACCATCACCTCGGTGAAGATCACCACGTCGGGCGCAGCCAAGTAGTGCCCCTCGCCGGCTTCACGCGATCACAGGTCGCGGTCACCGGCACGGATATCTCGGTGGCAGTGGCGGGCTCCGGTCCGCCACTGCTGCTGCTGCATGGATTCCCCCAGACCATGGCCATGTGGCACCGGGTTGCACCGCTGCTCACCGACCACTTCACCGTGGTGTGTGCCGACCTGCGTGGCTACGGCGACAGCGGACGACCCGACAGCGGGCCCGACCACGCCGGGTACTCCAAACGCGCCATGGCCCAGGATCAGGTGGAGGTGATGTCGGCCCTCGGGTTCGACGAGTTCGCCGTGGCCGGCCACGACCGCGGCGCACGCGTGACCCGCCGCATGTGCCTCGACCACCCCGATCGCATCACGGCGGCAGCGGTGCTCGACATCGTGCCCACCGCCAAGGTGTTCGCAACCGCCGACCAGGCGCTTGCCACCGCCTATTACCACTGGTTCTTCCTCATCCAGCCCGACGGCCTGCCCGAGCGCATGATCGGGCAGAACGCGCGGTGGTGGCTGAACGAGACGCTGCGCCGATGGGCGGCCCCGGGCTTTGAGTTCGACCCGGCCGCGCGCGCCGCATACGAGGCGGCCTTCGATGATGCGGCCACCATCCACTCCCAGTGCGAGGACTACCGCGCGGCCGCCAGCATCGATCTGGTGCACGACGCCGAGGACGTCGGCTCGCGAATCGCCTGCCCCCTCATGGTGTTGTGGGGCGAGCGCGGTGCGATGCACCGCATCTACAACGTGCTGGGCACATGGATGGACGAGGGCGTTGACGTGCGCGGGCGCGCCCTTGACTGCGGACACTTCCTTGCCGAGGAGGCCCCGGAGGCCACGGCCCGCGAACTGCTGGGGCTCCTGCCGGGCTGACCCGCTCTAGGCCGTGCGCAGGCGCAGCCTGCCGCGCCGTGCGGCGGGCTGCATGGGTACCGGCTGCGGCGGCACGCCATTCAGCAGTACCCGAGTGAGGTCGTCCTCGGCCACCGCGGCGCGGGCCTCTGCCTCCAGCAGGTGTGCGCGAACGATGCGCATCTCCTCGCGCGACCGGCGAAGCGCCACTTCGGTGGCCGTGAGCGCGGCGCGCAGGGCCTCAAGTTCCGACTCGGCCTCCTCCACCCGTGCCGGAGCGGATCCCACCGGCGCGCATGCGGGCATGAGCGCCACCAGCCCGGACCGCATGAGGTCGGCGAGGCGCACTGCGCGCTGGCCATCCTTACCGTGGCTCACGTGCAGGCTTCCCCGCTCCACCCTGCGCTCCAACGCCTTACGCGAGCAGCCCGCGAGCATCGCGGCATCAGTGAGCGTGAGGAGTCGGTCGGGATCCATCGGGCTGGGATTTCGCCGCGCGCCCGGTGCTCCCTCCCACGGCCCCGGACTACGCGGTCTCGGCCTGGTCCCTGATCGCGGCCACGGGCAGCACCCGGCCGCCCACCTCGTCCACCTGCCCGCGCACGATGCACATTCCCAGTGCACGCAGTACCCGATCCGGCTCGGGAGGAGGTGCGCCGGGATCGAGCTCGGCCATACGCGCCGCAATGGCGGCCCACAGAACGCTGCGGTGGATACCGCCCGGCACCGAGGCGACCTCGAGCAAGGCCATCTCGACCAGGTTGGGGGTGCGGGTGGATGTGGTGGTCAAGTTCATGGGACGGCGCACCGTAGAGGGCTACTGGCCTGCGCACCAGCGCCCGCGCGCACCCGCTCGCCCGGTTCTGCCCTCAACCTCAGGTTGAGGGTTTGCCGGATTCCATCTCTATACGACCATCGATCGGGGGCGAGCACGAGGGGCGTGGCCGGGGGTGCCTGGGGGCCCCGTGGCGCTCGGCCACGAGTTCCACCAGCCAATGGGCCTCCTCATCCATCACCGCGGTCACCACGGTTCCATCTGGGTCGCATGCAACACGCCCCACGGGCTTGCCATCGGTATTGCGAATAGTGATCTGCACGCGATCGGGCATGCGACCACGATATCGCGGGACACGTCGGTAGCATTGCTTCATGCCGCGAACGCCTCCGATCCGCATCCTCATCACCGACGACCACGCCGTGTTGCGATCGGGCTTACGCCTGCTTCTCGACCGTGAGGATGACCTCGAGACGGTCGGCGAGGCCACCACGGCCGAGGAGGCCATTGATCTGGTGCGCGCCGGTGGCATCGATCTGGTGCTGCTGGATCTGGAGATGCCGGGAATCGGAGGCCTCGAGGGTGCTGAGCGCCTTCGGGAGGAGCACCCCGACCTCACCATTCTGGTGCTCTCGATGCACTCCGAGACCGACGACGTGCGGCGGGCCTTCGCGGCCGGGGCCAACGGCTATGTGCTGAAGACGGCTGCCGATGAGCAATTGGTACAGGCGGTGCGCGCGGTCTCTGCAGGCGAGCGCTACCTGCACCCGGCGCTGGGTGCTGCGCTCGCTCAGCCCACACCGTCGCGTGGGCCGGTCGATGACCTCTCGCCACGCGAGCGCGAGGTGCTGCGCCTTTTGGCCTTGGGCTACACCAACCAGGAGATCGCGGAGATGCTGGTGGTAAGTGTGCGCACCGTGGAGAGCCACCGCGCGCACGTCATGACCAAGCTGCGCGCCAGTTCGAGGGCATCAATGGTGCGGCACGCCCTTGAAGCTGGCCTGCTCGACGACGAACGGGACCAACCACAGTGATCTACGACCACATCCGCGATCTCCCCGTGATCATCGACGAAGTTGCGCTCGACCGACTCGCCCTCGAGGTATCACCGCAGTTCACCAGGGTCACCACATTGGTGCTCCTGCGCGGCGGCGGGCATGAGGGTGTTGGCGAGGACGTCACGTATGAGGCAGACGAGGCCGTTGCCTTCGCCATCGCTGGGCCGCCTGATATTCGTGGCAAGTGGACCATTCATTCGCTGTCGCAGGCGCTCGACGAGATCGATCTCTTCCCTGCCCCGCCCTCCTGGGAGCCCAGTCGCGCGTACCGCAGGTGGGCATTTGAGAGCGCCGCACTCGACCTGGCGCTGCAGCAGGCCGGGGAGCCCCTGTGGCGTGTGCTCGGCGAGGAATGCGCCCCGGTCTCGTTCGTCATCTCCACCGGCCTCGGCGACCCCCCCGACCCGGGCATCGTTGAGCGCTGGGCCGAGGTCGCACCGGGCATCGCCTTCAAGCTTGACGCCTCGCCATCGTGGACGCGGGAGATGGCCCATGCGCTGGGCGACGCGGTTGATGTGGACGTCATCGACCTGAAGGGCCACTACATCGGCACGAGCGTCGACTCGGGAGCCGATCCGGGCCTCTATGCAATGGTGGCCGAGGAGTTCCCCGACGCCTGGCTTGAGGACCCGCGGGTGGACGACCGCACGCGCATCGCACTTGCCGGAGCCGAACCGCGCATCACGTGGGACGCTCCCATCCACTCGGTGGATGACATCGCGGCGCAGGCCATCGATCCCGAGACCATCAACATCAAGCCATCACGAATCGGGTCGCTGGAGGGGCTGATGGCCGTGTACGACCACGCGCGTGCCGAGGGCCTGGGCATGTACGGCGGGGGGCAATACGAGCTGGGCCCGGGCCGGGGGCACATCCAGTATCTGGCCTCCATGTTCCACCCGGAGGCACCCAACGACACATCCCCGGTGGAGTTCCATGGCAAGCCCCGTCCGGGCATGCCGGTAAGCCCCATGCCCGCAATGCCCGCCCCCACCGGATTCCGATGGGGGTTGAGCAGCACCTAAGAGGTGGTGGGAGCTCCTTCCGTCAGATCGCGCGCGGTCTCCAGACGGCCCCACGCGGCCTCTTCGGCACGCTGGTGCTCGTCGCCGCTGGCGTAGAGGTGGGCACCTCGCGAAATGCGCAGGTAGTCGGTCATCGCGCGCTCGAGTTCCTCATCGGGACTCATATGGCGTCGGGTGGGAACTTCGCTGCTCACCACATGACCTCCTGACCGTTGGCGAATAACTTAGCGCGGGCAATCGCCCCACGCCCCTCGTGGTGTTGCACTGCGCGGCGGCCCCGACACCATGGCTAGAGTGCACGCGTGGCAACTACGGAGAGCGCGCCGACACCGGCGACGAAGAAGACCCAGCGCTGGCGCGGCATCCTGTCGTTCGTCTGCCTGACCATCTCGATTCTCTGCCTGATCGTGGGCAGCCTCTTCGTGTGGGTGCGTGCAACGGCATACAACCCCGACGGCTTCGTGAGTGCGGCCCTGAATGTGCAGGGCCAGGTGGGCGTGCAGGACGCCATCGTCAAGTACGTCGAGAATGACGTCATCACCCAGCAGCGCGCTGAGGAGGCGGCCAGCAAGGTCGTGGATCAGTTGCCGCTGAGTGCTGATCGCAAGACCTTCCTCACCGGTGTGCTCGCCACGTCGCTTCGCGCGCAGGTGGGCAACATCGTGGAGAACGCGCTCAGTACCGGTGCGGCTCGCAATCTCATCGCCAACGTCTCTCAGCGGGCCAGCGAGGGCGTGGTCGCACTGCTGAGGAATGAGCCCGGGGTGTTCGCCTTCCAGGGTGATGCGATCGTGTTCAACACCGAGCCCCTGGTGAAGGAAGCCCGGGCGGCCGTGGATGCCAAGCTCGGATCGGTGGCGAAGTACCTTCCGACGCCGCTGGCAGTCGAGGGCTACCCCGTGTACACCATCGCTCAGGGCCCTGGGGTCACGGCCGTGCAGAACGCCATCACGTTGGTTGACCTGATGGCGTGGCTCCTGCCGCTGGCGTTCCTCATCCTCATGATCTTGGGCCTGCTGCTGGCACGCGAGCGCAGGTCGGCTGCCTACCGCACCATGATCGCCATCGCAGTGGCCGCGGTGGTGGTGTTCATCGCGCTGCGCATCACCAAGAGCGTCATCGCCGGCCTCATCGCCGAGCCAGCATCTGAACAGGTGTACAACGCGATCGTCGATCAGATCGGGCAACGCCTTCTGGCCCAGACGATGTGGCTGGCGCTCCTCGCCGCGGTCGTTGCCGGAATTCTGTGGCTGTTCGGTCCCGACCGCCTGGCCAAGCGCTCCCGTTCGTGGATCGCCCGTCGATCGAAGGACCTTGCGACTGGTGCGCAGAGCGGCGACGGGCGCGTCACCACGTTCGCCCGTGAGTACGCCCGCCACCTCGAAATCGCCGGCGTCGCCGTAATCGCTCTTGTGCTCATCATCTTCACCTCGCTCAGTACCACCGCATGGGTTGTTGGTCTGGTGCTGGCGGTGCTGTGGTTCCTGGCGCTGGAGTTCACGCGATCGGCGCCATGGATGACGTCACTTATCGGACGCCTGCGCGGCAAGGACAAGGCCGCCGTCTAGGCCCCGCAGGGTAGGGAACGTGTGTTCGCTACAGTGCCCACGTGGGCGACCCTGTTGACGACATCATCCGCGTTGCCTCGCTCACAATGAGTGAGGACGAGGCCGACCGCCTTATCGGCTGGATCGCCCTGCGCACCGGTCGCAGCAAGGCGCTGGCAACCGGGGACGACACCATCTCGCGCCTGCGGCACGTTGCCGAACACTGGCTCGATGACGACCAGCGTCGCCGGCTCGCCGGGTGGATCGCACGTCGCGTGGCACTGGGTGAGGACCCGGTACCACCTGCACCTGGCCCGGGGCGGCGGCGCGCGTAGGCGTCTGGCACCCTCCCTCCATGCCCGTCCTCGCCACGCGCCTCACACGGCTTCTCGGCATCCGGCATCCCATCCTGCTTGCCGGCATGGCTGGCGGGCCAACCACACCCGAGTTGGTCGGGGCCGTTTCGGGTGCAGGTGCCCTTGGGGTGTTCGGGGTTGCTGGCATGACCACCGCCGCCGTGCATGACGCCGTCGCGCGGGCGCGGGATCTCGCGCACGGTGCGCCCGTCGGCGTGAATGTGCTCATCTCCCCCACCGTGCAGCGGCCAGGCGCCGATGCACGCCGCATGGACGACCTGCTGGCCCCGCTTCGCGCTGAACTCGGTCTTCCCCACCCCGCACCATCTGCGCAAACGCCCGCGACCCCATTGCAGTTGGTGCAGGCGGGGCTTGATGCCGGCGCCGCCGCGGTGGCAACCGGACTGGGCGATCCCGCGCCAGTGGCCGGTCTCACCCGTGACGCCGGGGTGCCCCTCATCGCAATGGTGAGCACGGTTGAGGAGGCGGTGCTCGTGGTTGAGAGCGGCGCCGACGTGGTGGTGGCCCAGGGCGGGGAGGCCGGCGGTCACCGCTCGAACTTTCTCGTGCCGCCGGACGGCCCGGTGCCGCTGGTGGGCACCATGGCACTTGTGCGTCAGGTTGTGCGCGCGGTGGATGTGCCGGTGGTGGCCGCTGGGGGAATCATGGATGGTGCCGGCATGGCCGCGGCATTGGCCCTCGGCGCGTCGGGCGTACAACTGGGCACCGCCCTGCTGGTGGCCAGCGAGGCAGGTGTTCCGGCGAGCTGGCGCGATCGGGTGCGCACGGCCCGTGACGACGAAACCATCGTGACCAGGGCGCTCTCGGGCCGCCCGGCGCGCGGCCTGCCAAATGTGCTGATCGGACAGCTCGATGTGCCCGGTGCCATGGGCTGGCCCCAGCAGAACGCCGCGACCAGCGACGTGCGCCGGGCTGCGGCCGCGGCCGACCGTTCCGAGCTCATGTCGCTGTGGGCCGGGCAGGCCGCGGCGCTTGCTGGCCCCGACCGCCCCGCGGCCGAGATCATCGCTCAGTTCATCGCAGGCGCGCTGGACACAATCGCGGCCATCAGCGCGCTGCAGAGCGACTGATCAGGCCGGGCGGGTGCGAAGCGGCTCGCGGCCATCTGGGGCATCGGGCAGGCTGGCACCGAATGCAGGGTTGAGGCATGCCCCATTCGCTCGCAGCGGGAATGTGCGATCGATCGCCGCCACGCAGATGGGGCGGGGCGGGCGATCGGCATGAATGGCACCGAAACCGGGGTGGTCCTGTTCCACCCTGGCCAGCTGACCCGCATCGATCTCGACCCCGAATATCTTGTCGACGCAGCCGATCCACGTAACGCCGCCCTCTTCGTGCGCATAGAGGCGCGGGCAGGCCTGTGCCACGCACGCCGCCGGGTACACGATGCGTTCGCACCGCACCGGGCAGAGACGGCACGATGCGCCGTCATCGGCGGCCTCGAGGGCGAGTCGGGAGTCGGGGGCGGTGTGATCCACAGGAAACGATTGAAGCCGCGGCCACCCGGGAGGTCAAGCCTCTCTGGCACCGCCCGTCGCGATCAGGCGACGGCACGCTCCCCGAACATCGACTTGAGCGATGCCAGCAGGTTGCGATCGCCCGGATCCACAAGATATTCCTTGCCAAGGCGCATCCGTACCGGACCCTCGGGGGTCATCACATCGACCACCACCGACGCCTCACCCGGATGGTCGCTGATGAGTTGCTTCAGCATCCCCATGTCGGTGCCGGCCACGCGGCTCGAATCCACCTTCAGCAACAACCTGTCCTCTTCATCGGCCGGGTCGGGCTCGAACGGCATGATGGCCTGTGCCACCAACTTGGTCTCGCCCTCACCCTTCTGGTCGATGCGACCGCTGATGAGCACCAGCGCATCCTCGTGCAAGACCTCGCGCGAGGCGGCCAGCACCTGCGGCACCACCACCACCTCGATCCCCCCCTCAAGGTCGTCGAGCCGCACAAATGCCATGGGTTCGCCACGCTTGGTGCTGATGTTCTTGATGAACCCCACGAGCCCACCGAGCGTGACCGTCTGCCCATCGGCGCAGCGCCCCACCTCGCCGATGCTCACGGTGGTGAGCCGTGCCAACTGCTTGCGGCAGTCGGTGAGCGGGTGGCTCGACACGTAGAGGCCAATGGCCTCCTTCTCGCCCTTGAGGAGTTCGTCCTTCTCCATCTCGGGTGCCGTGATGAGGGGGTCGGCGTCGGCCATCCCGGCGCCGGCGTCGTCAAGCATGCCGAACAGCGACTCCTGCCCGGCCGCCTGGTCATTGAGACGCTTTGCTGCCTGAGCCATCGCGGCCGGCAGCGTCTCGAGCATGCCCGCACGACTGGCGCCGGTGCAGTCGAGGGCGCCCCCGCGGATGAGGCTCTCAAGTGCCCGCTTGTTGAGTTGCTGGGGGTCGACCCGTCGGCAGAAGTCCCACAGCGACGGAAATATGCCGTTGGCATCCCGCTCGGCCAGAAGCGCCTGCACGGCCGACTCCCCCACGGCCTTGACGGCTGTGAGCCCGAAGCGGATCTCCTTCTCGCCGGTGACAACGAAGCCCGCGCCCGACTGGTTGACGTCGGGTGCCAGTACATCGATGCCCATATCTGAGCAGGCCGATACGTAGAACGGCACCCGGTCCTTGGTATCCATCACCGAGGTGAGCACGGCTGCCATGTAGTCGGCAGGGTGATTGGCCTTGAGGTACGCGGTGCGGTACGAGAGCAGGGCGTAACAGGCTGCGTGGCTCTTGTTAAACGAGTAGTCGCCGGCGGCCTCGCACAGGCCCCAGAGGCGCTCCGCAACGTCCTTGCTGCAGCCGGAGTCGATGCAACCCTGAATGAACTCGGCGCTCATCGACGCCATCAGTTCCTTGTCCTTCTTGCCCACGGCCTTCCGCAGATCATCTGCGCGAGCCGGTGAGAATCCCGCGATGGCGCGGGAGATCTGCATCAACTGTTCCTGATACACCGCCACGCCATACGTGGGCCCGGTGATGGGCTCCAGGCGCGGGTCGTCAAACCGGACCCGGGTGGGGTCGCGCTTGTTCTTCGCATATGTGGAGATAAACGCCATGGGGCCGGGGCGGTACAGGGCCACCAGCGCCACGAGGTCGGCGAACTCGGTGGGTCGGACCTCGCGCAAGGCGTCGCGCATGCCCGATGACTCAAACTGGAACACCCCGAGCGCATCACCCTTGGCGAGCATGCGGTACGTGGGCAGGTCGTCCAGGGTCAACGCCTCGATATCGAGGTCCTCGCCCGTGGACTCGCGGATCAACCGCAGGGCGTCCTGAATGATGTCGAGGTTGCGCAGCCCCAGGAAGTCCATCTTCAGCAGGCCGAGGGCCTCCACGTCGTGGTCGGGAACCTGAGTGACCACCGCGCCCTCGTCGTCAACACGCACGGGCAGGTAGTCGGTGACTGCACCCGGTGCGATGACCACGCCGGCCGCGTGCACGCCCTCGTTGCGCACCAGGCCCTCGAGCGGACGGGCCACCTCGATGATCTTGCGTGCGCCTTCGTCGGACTCCACGTAGGCCGCCAGCTCGCCACCCGGGGCGAGCGCCTGCTCCAGCTTGATACCGATGGGGCGCTCGGGCACGAGCTTGGCGATGCGATCGACCTGCCCGTACGAGAAGCCGAGCACGCGGCCGGAGTCGCGCACAACCGCGCGGGCCAGCAACTTGCCGAAGGTGCCGATGCGGGCGACCGCGGTGCTGCCGTACTTCTGCGTGACGTACGCCACCACGCGGTCGCGTCCGCCCACCGAGAAGTCGGTGTCGATGTCCGGCATCGACTTGCGGCCGGGGTTGAGGAAGCGCTCAAACAGCAGCCCGTGCTCCAGCGGGTCGAGATCGGTGATGCGCAGCGAGAACGCCACCAGCGACCCGGCTGCAGATCCACGCCCCGGCCCAACCGCAACGCCGTTCTCGCGTGACCACTTGATGTAGTCCCACACGATGAGAAAGTACGACGAGAAGCCCATCTCCTTGATGGTGTCGATCTCAAACTGCAGCCGGTCCTCAGCATCGGCCGGCCAGTTGTCCACGCCGTAGCGCCGGTCGAGGCCTTCGCGGCACAGGCCCTCGAGGTACACGTCGTCGGTCTCGCCGGTGGGCACCGGGAACACCGGCAGCTTGATGTCGCCGAGCGGCAGGCTGAGGCCCGAGCAGCGCTCCGCGATCTCGATGGTCGTGTGAAGCGACTCCGGGAAGTCGGGGAGCGCCTGCAGCATCTCCTCCCCCGACTTGATGAAGAACTCCTGCGTGTCGAACTTGAAGCGCTTGGGATCCGACAGCACCGCGCGGGTCTGGATGGCGAGCAGGGCCTCATGGCTATCGGCGTCCTGGTGGCACACGTAATGCACGTCACCGGTGGCCACCATCGAGCGGCCGCTCTCCTTCGCCAGGGTGCCCAGGTGCTGGTTGATGCGTCGCTGTCCATCGATCCCGGAGTCCTGAAGCTCGAGGTAGACGTTGTCGGTCCCGAAGATGCCGGTCAGCGTGTCCAGTTCGTGGCGCGCACCGTCAAGGTCGTCGTTCATCAGGCTGGAGCAGACGGTGCCCGACAGGCAGCCCGAGAGCACGATGATGCCCTCGGCGTAGCGGCTCATGAGCTCGTGGTCGATTCGCGGACGGCGGTGGTAACCCTCGAGGTAACCCGCCGAGCACAGGCGGATGAGGTTGTAATAGCCGGTGGTGTTCTCTGCCAGCAGGGTGAGGTGGTTGCGCTTTTCCTTGCCCCTGAAGCGGTGATCGGGCACCACATAGGCCTCGAGCCCCACGATGGGCGTGATGCCGCGCTTGGTCGCCTCGCGGTACAGCTCCACCGCGCCGCTCATCACGCCGTGGTCGGTGAGCGCCACCGCGCTCTGCCCCAATTCCTCCACGCGATCAAGCAGGCGCGGGATCTTGCACGCGCCATCGAGGATCGAATAGTCCGAGTGGACATGGAGATGCGCGAACGGCGGGCTGGTACTCACCCCACAAACCTACCCACTCGCCCCGACGGCGCCCGCGCAACACACTTTTGTCACAGCGACTGACCCCGCCCGGGGTCTGACCCCACCCGGGGTCTGACCCCCATGCATCCGCCCTTGCGTCCGGGCCGTGCACTTTTGTCACGGCGACTGACCCCGCCCGGGGTCTGACCCCACTGAGAAGCCCCGCGGGGGTCTCAGGGGCCCTGTGTTCGGCGCGCTGGTCCCTCTCAGCCCTTCTTGCGGCCCTCGCTGATCTGGTGCGCCATGCGGCTCTGCAGGCTGAACAGTTCGATGAAGCCCGGGCTCGCATTCTGCGAGAAGGTCGGGTCGGCGTCGAACGTGGCCAGCGTGCGGTCGTAGAGAGCCCAGGGCGAGTCGCGGGTCACCACGGTGGCGGAGCCCTTGTACAGGCGCACCGTGATGGTGCCCTCCACCTTGCTGTTCACGCGGTCCATGAAGGCGTTGAGATCGGCGAGGAGCGGCTCGTACCACAGACCCTCGTAGGCCAGTTGCGCCCACAGGAGGTCGAGGTTTGCCTTCAGCGCATTCTCCCGGCCGGTGCACACCAGCTTCTCGAGCTCCTTGTGCGCCTCGAGGATCACCGTTGCAGCCGGCACCTCATACACGTCACGCACCTTCAGCCCCACGACGCGGTCCTCGATGTGATCCATTATCCCCACGCCATTGCGGCAGGCGATCTCGGCCACTGCGGGGATGAGGTCCACGAGCGCCATCTCCACACCGTTGAGACTGGTGGGAATGCCGTCCACGAAGCCGAGCACCACGTCTTCGGTGCGGTCCGGCGCCTTTGTGGGCGGCGTGATGAGCTGAAAGACATCGTCGGGCACTGCCTGAGTGAGATCCTCGATGACCCCGCCCTCGCTCGAGCGACCCCAGAGGTTGTCGTCGATCGAGTACGGCCGCTCCACGCTCGACGACACGGGAATGCCGTGCTCGTTCGCGTAGGCGATCTCCTCGTCGCGGCCCATCTGCCACTCGCGCACCGGTGCGATAACGCGCAGCTCAGGTGCCAGCGTGGCGATGGTGGCCTCAATGCGCACCTGATCGTTGCCCTTGCCCGTACAGCCGTGGGCGATGGTGTCGCAGCCGTGGCGACGGGCCTCGTCAACCGCCAGCTTGGCGATGAGCGGACGCCCCAGCGAGGTGAACAGGGGGTAGCCGCCCTGATAGCGCGCGTTCGCCTTGATTGCCGGGGCTACGTAGTCGCGGGCGAACTCCTCGCGCGCGTCGATCACCAGACTCTCAATGGCGCCCAGATTGGTGGCTTTCTCGAGGATCTCCGTGAAGTCGTCCTCGGGCTGCCCGAGGTTGATGCACAGCGCCACGACCTCGGCGTCGTACTCATCCTGGATCCACTTGAGCATCACCGACGTGTCGAGGCCGCCCGAGTAGAGCAGTACGACACGGTGCACCTCATGCGGCAGGGCGAGGTACTGGGCGGTCTTCTGGACGGGCGGCATTTCTGACAACGCGAGGATTCCTCTCGGTGCGCGTGGTGAACGGGCCGGGAGATTACCTGCCATCGGGCCGGTGATGGCGCAGCCCCCTCAGGGGCGCGCCATCACGGCCGATCAGTTCTTGCCGTGGTTCGGGTCGAGCGCGACGAGATCTGTGTACGGATCGACGGCACCGCCGCCACCCGGGTGGACCTCAAAGTGCAGGTGGCAGTCGCCGAAGCGCGCGTCGCCGGTATTGCCGACGGTGCCGATCTGCTGCCCGGCCGTCACCTTCGAACCGGCGTCCAGCCCGGCCACGATGTCGTTCAGGTGGGCGTAGTAGTACTCGTTGCCTGCGGTGTCCACGAGCCAGATCCACACACCGCCGAGACCGGTCTCCACCCGCGTGAGGCGCTTGATGGTGCCATCGGCCACAGCCACCACCGGAGTGCCGCGCGGGGACATGATGTCGTTGCCCTCGTGCGAGCCCTGGTGCCGGGCGGCGCCGAAGTCATCTTCGAATGAATGCGTGCCGATTACCGGGAATGCCTTGAGGTACTGGGCCGCCGCGGGTGCCGCGGGAGTGGCGACCGGCGCCGAGGCCACTGCACGGATCTTGAGGCCGAGCTTTGACAGCAGCGTGGCGTCGGCGATGCCAGTGACCGGCAGGTGCAGCTTGCGCTGCAGGATTCGTACACCGGCACGGGTCTGGCGACCGTACGCGCCATCAACCGGAACGCGAATGCCCCGCACGCGGAGTTTGCGCTGGAGCGCCTTCACATCGGCCCCACCAGAGCCACGTGCCAGCGAACCGGTGGTGCCCGGTGCGGCGGCGGCAGGAGGGGTCGTGGCGACAGGTGCGGTGGCAACAGGTGCGGCGGCGGCAGGCGCGGGCGCCACGCCAGCATCGGCCGGCGGCACGCCAGGGACGACCACCGGAAGCTGCGGCGGGCTGCCCACGCCGAAGGCGGCTGGTGCTCCGATCACGACGGTGAATGCGGCTGCCACACCCGCCAGAAAGCGGATTGGCCGGCCGGTCACGCGCACGGCACTGCTGGAAAGGTCGATGATCCTATGTTCCTTTCCGCCGGTCGCCCGTGTTCGGGCGTTCGTCACCAGCTGTAGGTCACAAGCTTCCCGGCAGGAGCCGGGAGACGTGCCCCTCGGAGGTCATGGCCGGGAACGACCCTAGCGACTGGCCCCGGCGAGTCAACCCCCTGGGGCACATGATTTTTACGGAATTACGACGTTTGGGGGGACTTTCGTAACGCAGACTGCATGACACATGGGGAAGCGTCCTGCGTGAAAGCCGAGGGGGGTCTTGCCGGTTTTAACCTGCTCAGGGGCGTTTCTTATGCCATCCCCGCCGCACCCCGGTGCGCCGATGGGTCAGGCGTCGATGTCCCGGGCGCGACGGCGCTTCCCGAGGCTGCGCAACCCGAACACGATCATGAGGAATATCAGGGTGCCACCCAGAATCAGGCCGTTCACAAAGCGGCCGTCATCGGCGCCGGTTGAGGAGATCTCCATCAATTCGCACTGCCCGTACGGCATGGTCCAGGTGGCCGTTGCCTTGTCAGGCGTGAGGGCCGCCCCCTGCGACGCAACTGAGATCCCGGACGGCATCGCCCACGTGTAACGCAACGTGAGCCCATTCACCAGGTCCTTGTCGGCGCGGGTCTTGGGGTATCGGTTACTGGCCGCGTCGCATGTCGGGTCGAGCACCTCCCCCACCCCCGCGCGCGACGCGATCGTGAAGGTCGGTTGCAAGTGACGGCCACTGCGGTCGGTCCGGGCCGACGTGAACTCCGACGCCAGGAGCGACTGCAGGGTTGTCTGAGGCGGAAGGCCGGTGATGCCCGCCTGGGCCGCGCCGGTGCCGCCTGCCGCAACCGTGGTCGTGGTCGGGGCGGTCACGGTGGTGGTGGTCCCCGTGGTGCTGGTGGTGGAGGTCTGGCCCGCGACCGGCGCGCCCCAGTAGCGCCCGGTGGCAGTGAGGATGGGCTGAAGGGGGCGGTAAATGCCGAGCGTTGACCGGAGGTCGGCGAGATCACCCGTGCCCGCCCGCAGCCGGTGCACACTCGTAAGCACCACCGTGCCATCGGGCTCCTGGGACTGCTGCAATGTCGACGATGCGTTGCCGGGCGCGGTCCATCGCTCCCCACCCACCAAGAGGAATTGGTCGAAGGTGCCGGCCGCCAACTGTGCGGGCAGGTCGATGGCGCGCTGGGCTTCAGGGTCGAGACGAAGCTCCACCGAGAGGTTCCCGCCGCCGTCAGCCGCGATGGCAACCATCTGCGTGAGCCGTGCGCTGCAGCCGCTGAGGAGCGGCACGGCGGCGAGGGCGGCGAGGCCGGCGGCAAACGCCCGCCACGCGGTGCGGCGGTGCATCAGCCGGCGTCCGGGCCGCGCAAGTCGTCGCGGCGACGCATCAACTCCACGGCGTGGGCACGCTCTTCGTGATCGAGCGCGGCGAAATCGTCATCCGACAGATTGCCCGCCCGGTGGTCCATGTCGATCTCACGGATGGCGTCAAGTGAACGCATGAGGTCATCTTCCACGGCTGCAAGCGCCGCCGCCCCGGGCGCGGGCTCCGGCAGAACGCGCCCCCCGACCAGCGGCCACGCGATGATCGCGACGAGAACGATGCTGAGAACGGCAATGAGAAGGTAGGTCATCGGTGTGATGCGGCCGGTCGGACGACATGCGGCGGCGGCGCGAGGCTACCCGCGGGCTGCGACATCGGCCCCCGATTCAATGGTGGAGGGCGCACGCGAGCGGCGTGCGGGCCACACGGCGATCAGCGCCCCGAGGGCCACGATCAGCCCGCCCACCCAGACCCAGAACATCATCGGGTTGATGAACACACTGATCCGCGCGAGACCATCGGGAGTGAGCCCCACGAGCACCACGTACACATCACGGAACGGCGTGGTGTCGATGGCCACCTCGCTGGAGCGCTGCATCTGGGGCACGAATACGTCGACGCCGGGGTTGAGGGTCGCGATGCGTGACGTGCCGTCGTACAGGCCGAGCGCGACCCCGACGCTCATCTTGTGGTCATCCCGCGTACGGGTTCCACCCTCGTTCACAAATGTGTAGCCGGCCACCTGACCGTGCTGCCCCTTGCGCAATGCCATATCGGCCTGCGACGAGAACGCGCCCTGGCAGGCGATGCCCACGATCACGAGCACGATGCCGATATGGGCGATATAGCCCCCGTAGCGGCGGCGGTTACGCACGAACAACTGACCGAAGGCACCGGGCCAGGACACCTCACCGATCTGATGGCGCGCCCTGATGCCACGCCAGAACTCACCGGCGATACAGGTGAGCGTGAAGGCAGCCAGTACCAGGGCGGCCGCAGCCCACCAGTGCGCGCCCTCCGACGAGATAATCAGGGCCGGCACCAGCGCGATGACCGCGACCACCAGCGGCGCACCGAAGCGTCGCCGCAGTTCACGGCCCGACGCCTTGCGCCACGGCACCAGCGGTCCGACGCCAGTGAAGAACAGCAGCGCGAGCCCAATTGGCGCAGCCACCTGATCGAAGAAGCCCTGACCAACGGTGATCTTGTCGCCGCGCACGGCCTCTGACAGCACCGGGAAGATGGTGCCCCAGAACACCGCGAATGCGAGCCCCACCAGCAACAGGTTGTTGTAGAGGAAGATCGCCTCACGGCTCACGTAGCTCTCAAGCGAGTTCTGGCTTCGCAGCAGCGGCAGGCGCGTGATGAGCAGCGCGAAGGCCGCCACCAGCACGATGATGATGAGCCCCAGGAAGTACGGGCCGAGGGTGCTCTCACCAAACGCATGCACCGACGACAGGATCCCCGAGCGGGTGAGGAACGTTCCGAAGAGGGCAAGCGTGAACATGAGGGTCACCAACACCATGTTCCAGATCTTCAGCATGCCCCGGCGCTCCTGCACCATTACCGAGTGGAGGAAGGCGGTGGCCACCAGCCATGGCATAAAGGCCGCGTTCTCCACCGGATCCCAGGCCCAGTAGCCACCCCATCCGAGCTCCTCGTAGGCCCATCGCGACCCGAGCACGATGCCGACGCCGAGAAACAACCAGCTGAGGATCGTCCAGCGGCGCACCGAGGTGATCCACGACGCATCGAGGCGGCGGGTCACCAGCGCGGCCACGGCGAAGGCGAAGGGCACGGTGAGCCCCACGTACCCGATGTAGAGCAGCGGCGGGTGGCTCTCCATGTACACGTTCTGCAGCAGGGGATTGAGACCGCGACCATCCAGCGGCACAGGGG
>Ga0194057_10000367_pt1 | contig 23349 bp, 20 predicted proteins | sample SepL4415m_MetaG_FD_155474 | JGI IMG/M metagenome (GOLD analysis project Ga0194057, IMG submission 155474) | Anoxic zone freshwater microbial communities from boreal shield lake in IISD Experimental Lakes Area, Ontario, Canada - Sep2016-L442-15m | ecosystem: Environmental > Aquatic > Freshwater... | reverse complement strand
GTCTCGGCGTGCGCCGTCATGCCGGAGAGCACGTCCCATTCCCAGCAGAAGTTTTCCATGAACTGGCTCGGCAGTTCGACGGCGTCCCACTCGACGCCGTGGATGCCGGACACCGGCAGCTCTTCGACCTGGGTCAGCAGATGATGCAGGCCGTGGCCGCACTCATGGAACAGGGTGATGACATCGTCGTGGCTGAAGGTGGCCGGTTTGCTGCCGACGGGTGCCGGGAAGTTGCAGTTGAGATAGGCCACCGGCGTCTGTATGCCGCCGGCAATACGGCGGCGGGTGATCGCCTCGTCCATCCAGGCGCCGCCGCGCTTGGTTTCGCGGGCGTAGAGGTCGAGGTAGAACTGGCCGATGAGCTTGCCTTCGCGCTCGATGCGGAAGAAGCGCACGGCGGGATGCCACACCGGCGCCGTGTCGGGCGCCAGCTTGACGGCAAACAGCGCCTCGATGACGCGGAACAGTCCGGCCAGCACTTGCGGTTCCGGGAAGTACTGCTTCACCTCGTCGTCGGAAAAACTGTAGCGCTGTTGCTTGAGCTTTTCCGAGGCCCAGGAAAGGTCCCAGCTCTCAAGCGTCTCCATGCCCAGCTCGCGCCGGGCGAAGTCGCGCAGTTCGGCAATGTCGCGCCCGGCAAACGGCCGCGCCTTGGCCGCCATGTCGCGCTGGAAGGCTGCGACCTGGGCAGGCGTGTCGGCCATCTTGGCGGCCAGCGACACTTCGGCGAAGCTGGCGTAACCCAGCATCTTCGCTTCTTCGTCGCGCAAGGCCAGCAGGCGGTCGATCAGGGGACCGTTGTCCCGGTCTGCCGGGCCGAACTCGGAGGCGCGGGTGGCATAGGCGCGGTACATGCGCGCCCGCAACTCGCGGTTGTCGCAATACTGCAGCACGGGAATGTAGGACGGCGCGTGCAGGGTGAATTTCCAGCCAGGCTTGCCATCCTTTGCTGCCGCAGCCTGCGCGGCGGCTCTGGCATCGTCGGGGAGACCGGCCAGAGCGGCTTCGTCCTCGATCCATTCGGCATGGGCGTTGGTGGCGTCGAGCACGTTCTCGGAAAACTTCGAACCCAGCGCGGAAAGCTCTTCCTGGATTTCCTTGAAGCGCGGTTTGCGCTCCTGCGGCAGTTCGGCGCCGGACAGACGGAAATCGCGCAACTCGTTTTCGATGCTGCGCCGGCGCGGCGCCGACAGGACGGGAAATTCTGCACTCGTCGCCAGGGCCTTGTACTTTGCGAACAGCGCCAGGTTTTGGCCGAGGTCGGCATAGAAGCTTGACACCTCGGGCAGCATGGCGTTGTAGGCCTCGCGCCAGGGCGGCACGTCATTCACCGAATGCAGGTGGCCGACAATGCCCCAGGCGCGCGACAGGCGCTCGCCGGCGTCGAGCATCGGCTGCACGAAGGCATCCCAGGTCGCGGCGGTTTCCGCGGCGATCAGACCTTCGATCAGGGCGCGGTTTTCCTCGAGCAAGTGGCGGATGGCGGGGGTGACGTGGTCGGGCAGCACGGCGTCAAAGCGGGGCAGCCCGCTGAAATCGAGCAATGGGTTCATGGCGTCCAGTTGGGGGCGAAACAGCGGACTGCAATGCCGCGCCACCGGCGCGGCGGGATGGCCTGCGGCGGCCGGGTCAGATCGAATGCGGGCCGGCCAGCCGGGTCAGCGCCTCGAGGTAGTTGGCGGCGGTCTTGTCGATGACTTCCTGCGGCAGCTTCGGTCCCGGCTCCTGCTTGTTCCAGTCCAGGGTTTCCAGGTAGTCGCGGACGAACTGCTTGTCGAAGCTGGGCGGGCTGATGCCGACCTTGTAGCGGTCGGCCGGCCAGAAGCGCGAGGAGTCGGGTGTCAGCACTTCGTCGATCAGGTAGAGCCGGCCTTCCTCGTCCTGGCCGAACTCGAACTTGGTGTCGGCGATGATGATGCCGACCACGCGGGCAAAGGCGGCGGCCTCGCGATACAGGCGCAAGGTGGTGTCCTTGACCGTCTTCGCCAGGGCGGCGCCGATCAGCTTCTCGACGGAGGCGTAATCGATGTTTTCGTCATGATCGCCGGCCTCGGCCTTGGTCGCCGGGGTGAACAGCGGTTCCGGCAGTTGCTGCGCCATCTTCAGGCCGGGCGGCAAGGCGATGCCGCATACGGTGCCGGTCGACTGGTAGTCCTTCCAGCCCGAGCCGATCAGGTAGCCGCGCGCCACCGCTTCGATCGGCAATGGCTTCAAGCGCTTGACCACCAGCCCGCGGCCGCGCACCTGGAGTTTTTCCTGCTCGGTCGCCACCACCGTCTCGGGATCGATGCCGGTCAGCTGATTGGGCACCACGTGCGCCAGCTTGCCGAACCAGAAGTTCGCCACCGCGGTGAGAACCGCACCCTTGCCCGGAATCGGGTCGGGCAGGATGACGTCGAAGGCCGAGAGGCGATCCGTGGTGACGATCAGCAGTTTGTCTTCGCCGACGGCGTAGATGTCGCGCACCTTGCCGCGACCCAGCAGCGGCAGGCTCTTGATGGTGGATTCAAACAAGGCGGGTGTGGAGGGAATAGGCATGGAGATGCTCTGAAATGGGTTTATTCGCGGATGCAGGGCGTGCCGAAGTTTCCGGCGGCGCAGACTTTACCGCAAATAGCCGCTTACTTCACGATCGCGTTGAGTTCGCCCTTCTTGTAGCGCTCGGCCATCCTCTCCAGCCCGACCGGCTTGATCCTGCCGGCCTGGCCGGCACAGCCGAAGGCCTGGTAACGGGCGACGCAGATTTCCTTCATCGCCTTGCGCGCCGCGGCCAGGTACTTGCGCGGATCGAAGTCCTTGGAGTTCTCGGCCAGGTACTTGCGGATGGCGCCGGTGGAGGCCATGCGCAGGTCGGTGTCGATATTGATCTTGCGCACGCCGTGCTTGATGCCCTCGACGATTTCGGCGACCGGCACGCCGTAGGTTTCGCCCATGGTGCCGCCGTACTGGTTGATGGTCTTGAGCCAGTCCTGCGGCACCGAGGACGAGCCGTGCATCACCAGGTGGGTGTTGGGGATGCGGGCATGGATTTCCTTGATGCGGTCGATGCGCAGCACCGCGCCGGTGGGCGGCCGGGTGAATTTGTAGGCGCCGTGCGAGGTGCCGATGGCGATGGCCAGCGCATCGACGCCGGTGGCCTTGACGAATTCGGCGGCTTCGTTCGGATCGGTCAGCAACTGGTCCTGCGACAGCGCGCCTTCCGCGCCGTGGCCGTCTTCCTTCTCGCCCATGCCGGTTTCCAGCGAGCCCAGGCAACCCAGTTCGCCTTCCACCGAAACGCCGATGGCGTGGGCGATGTCGACCACGTGGCGGGTGACCTTGCTGTTGTAGTCGAAACTGGCCGGGGTCTTGGCGTCTTCCTGCAGCGAACCGTCCATCATCACGCTGGAGAAGCCCGAGCGCATCGACTGGATGCAGATGGCCGGGCTGGCGCCGTGATCCTGGTGCATGACAATGGGAATGTCGGGATGGGTCTCGATCGCCGCTTCGATCAGGTGGCGCAGGTAGGGCTCGCCGGCATATTTGCGGGCGCCGGCCGAGCCCTGCATGATGACCGGGCTGTTGGTCTCGGCGGCCGCTTCCATGATGGCCTGGATCTGCTCCAGGTTATTGACGTTGAAGGCGGGCAGGCCGTAGCCGTTTTCGGCGGCGTGGTCGAGCAGCTGACGCATGGACACGAGGGGCATGGCAATCTCCTGGGAATGAGTTCGGACGGGTTGGTTTGACGGGCCTACTGGTGGGAGCGATGCTCGCCGACCTTGACGATGATCATGGTGTTGGTGCCGCCGGGCTTGCCGATGGGCTCGCCGATGGTGAGCACGATCAGGTCGCCGACTTCCACGGCGCCGGCGGCAATCAGCGCTTCCTCGGCATCGAACAGCACCTGGTCGCGATCATGCCCGCTCTGCGGCACCATGACCGGGAACACGCCCTTGAAGATGCTGACCTTGTAGCGGGTGCGCACTTCCTGGGTCAAGGCGTAGATCGGGATGCCGGTATTCAGGCGCGACATCCACAGCGCGGTCGAGCCGGACTCGGTGAGCGAGGCAATCGCCTTGACTTTGAGGTGATGCGCGGCGAACAGCGCGGCCATCGCAATCGACTGGTCGATGCGCGTGAACACGCGATTGAGGAAGTGGGTGTCGAGCGGGAAGTCGGAGGACTTTTCCGCTTCGAGGCAGATGCGCGACATGGCTTCGACGGTCTGCACCGGGTAATCGCCGGTGGCCGTTTCCGCCGAGAGCATCACCGCATCGGTGCCGTCGAGCACGGCGTTGGCGACGTCCGAGACTTCGGCACGGGTCGGCACCGGGCTGTGGATCATCGACTCCATCATCTGCGTCGCGGTAATGGCGAACTTGTTGTACTCGCGGGCGGTGCGGATGATGCGCTTCTGCAGCGCGGGGACCGCGGCATCGCCGACTTCGACGGCCAGATCGCCGCGCGCCACCATGACGCCGTCGGTGGCTTCGAGGATGCTGTTGAGGTTCTCGATGGCTTCGACGCGTTCGATCTTGGCCACCAGCAGGGCATTCGAGCCGGCGGCGTTGAGCAAGGCGCGCGCCAGGCGCATGTCGTCGCCGGATTTCGGGAAGGATACGGCGACATAATCGACGCCGATGTCGGCGGCGGTGCGGATGTCCTCCATGTCCTTGGTGGTCAGGGCCGGCGCCGTGAGTCCGCCGCCCTGCTTGTTGATGCCCTTGTTGTTGGACAGTTCGCCGTCGTGGCGATTGCGGCAACGGACCTCCTTGCCGCGCACCTGCAGCACGTCCAGCACCATGCGGCCGTCATCGAGGAGGAGCACGTCGCCGGAACGCACATCATTCACCAGATCCTGATAGTCGAGCCCCACCCGTTCGCCGTCGCCCAGGGTGCAGGCGGCATCGAGAATGAACTCCTGACCGGCCTTGATGGTGACCGGACCGGCGGCGAACTTGCCGATGCGGATCTTGGGTCCCTGCAGGTCGGCCATGACACCGACGGTGCGCCCGGCTTCCTGGGCGGCCTCCCGCAGTGCCACGACGCGGGCGCGATGATCGTCGGCGGTGCCGTGCGAAAAGTTGATGCGAACCACGTCGACCCCGGCCGACACCAGCGCCAGCATGCGCTCCGGGCTGCTCGACGCCGGCCCGAGAGTGGCGACGATCTTGGTCGAACGCTTGAGGCTCACGGCCGGCGCCATCACTCAGCTTGCGGCGCGCTGTTCCAGCATGTCGATCGCTGGCAGGCGCTTGCCTTCGAGGAACTCGAGGAAGGCGCCGCCGGCGGTCGAGATGTAGGACACCTTGTCGTAGATGTCGTACTTCTGGATGGCGGCGATGGTGTCGCCGCCGCCGGCCAGGGTGAAGGCTTTGGTGTTGGCGATGGCCATGGCGATGGCTTTTGTTCCGGCGCCGAACTGGTCAAACTCGAAGACGCCGACCGGGCCGTTCCACACCACGGTGCCTGCTTTCATGATGATGTCGACCAGTTCCTGCGCCGACTTCGGGCCGATGTCGAAAATCATGTCGTCGTCGCTGACGGCTCCGGCATCCTTTGCCACCGCAGGCTCGGCGGCGTCGAACTGCTTGCCGCAGACGACGTCGACGGCGATCGGGATGGTGGCGCCGCGCGCCGTCATTTTCTTCATCAGCGCCTGCGCCACGGGCACCAGGTCGTCCTCGCACAGCGACTTGCCGACATTCCTGCCGCTGGCCTTGAGGAAGGTGTTGGCGATGCCGCCGCCGACCACCATCTGGTCGACTTTTTCCGACAGCGCTTCGAGCACCGTGAGCTTGGTCGATACCTTGGAGCCGCCGACGATGGCCACCATCGGCCGCGCCGGGGTGGCCAAGGCCTTGGTCAGCGCTTCGAGTTCGGCGGCTACCAGCAGGCCGGCACAGGCGGCCGGGGCATACTGGGCGACGCCGTAGGTCGAGGCCTCGGCGCGGTGGGCGGTGCCGAAGGCGTCCATGACAAACAGATCGCAGAGCGCGGCGTATTTTCTCGCCGTGGCTTCGACGTTTTTCTTCTCGCCCTTGTTGAGGCGGCAGTTCTCCAGCAGCACGACTTCGCCGGCGGCAACTTCGAAACCGCCGTCGACCCAGTCGCGGATGACGCGTACCGGCTTGCCCAGTTTTGCCGCCATGACATCGGCCACCGGCTTGAGCGAGTTCTCCTCGGCGTACACGCCTTCTTCGGGGCGACCGAGGTGCGAGGTCACCATCACCCTGGCGCCGGCCTTGAGGCAGAACTCGATGGTCGGCATCGAGGCCGTGATGCGGGCGTCCGAAGTGACCTTGCCGTCCTTGACCGGCACGTTGAGATCGGCGCGAATGAATACGCGCTTGCCGGCAAGATCAAAATCAGTGAGACGCTTGAAAGACATGTGAACAACCTTTCACCACAGAGACACAGAGGCACAGAGGGGATGCACCGAGCAATGCGGAAACAAAGCCTGTTCCGCCTTTCTCTGTGTCTCGTTGACTCTGTGGTTAATTGTATTCAATCACTTCGCGACGTGTTTGAGGAAGCGCAGCATGTTGCAGGTGTAGCCGTACTCGTTGTCGTACCAGGCGACGACCTTGACGAAGGTCGAGTCGAGCGCAATGCCGGCTTCGGCATCGAAGGTCGAGGGTGCGGGATTGCCGCGGAAGTCGGTGGCGACCACCTTTTCGTCGGTGTAGCCGAGGATGCCCTTCATGGCACCCTGCGATGCGGCCTTCATCGCCGCACAGATTTCAGCGTAGCTGGCTTCCTTGTTCAGTTCGACGGTCAGGTCGACCACCGACACATCCGAGGTCGGCACGCGGAAGGACATGCCGGTGAGCTTCTTGTTCAGTTCCGGAATCACCACGCCGACGGCCTTGGCGGCGCCGGTGGATGACGGGATGATGTTTTCGAGAATGCCGCGGCCGCCGCGCCAGTCCTTGTTGGACGGGCCGTCGACGGTCTTCTGGGTCGCCGTCGCGGCGTGCACCGTGGTCATCAGGCCGCGCTTGATGCCCCAGTTGTCGTGCAGCACCTTGGCCACGGGGGCGAGGCAGTTGGTGGTGCAGGACGCTGCCGAGACGATGGTCTCGCCGGCGTACTTGGTGTGGTTCACGCCATAGACGAACATCGGCGTGTCGTCCTTCGACGGCGCCGATTGCACGACCTTTTTCGCGCCGGCGGCGATGTGCTTCTGGCAGCTTTCCTTGGTCAGGAACAGGCCCGTGGAGTCGATGACGATGTCGGCGCCGATTTCGTTCCACTTCAGTTCGGCGGGATCCTTGACGGCCGTCAGGCGGATCTTCCTGCCATTGACGATCAGGTCCTTGCCGTCAACCGCCACCTGGCCGCTGAAGCGGCCATGCACCGAGTCGTACTTCAGCATGTAGGCCAGGTAGTCGGGTTCCAGCAGGTCGTTGATGCCGACGATCTCGATGTCCGAGAACTCGGCTTCCTTGGCGACGGCGCGAAACACCATGCGGCCGATGCGACCGAAACCGTTGATACCGACTTTGATAGCCATGACTCTTCTCCAGAAAGATAAGAAAACCTAGATGACCGACTTCACCGTGGCGACAACATTCTCTGCGGTAAAGCCGAATTCCTTGAACAGGGCCCCGGCCGGGGCCGACTCGCCGAAGCGGTCGAGGCCGATGACGGCGCCTTCCAGTCCGACATACTTGTACCAGCCGCCGCTGACGCCGGCCTCGACCGCCACTCTTGCGACGCCCTTGGGCAGCACGCTGCTGCGATAGGCCGCGTCCTGCCGGTCGAAGACATTGGTGCTGGGCATCGACACCACGCGCACCGGAATCTCGGCCTCCAGCGCCGCCTGCGCCTTGAGTGCGATTTCCACTTCTGAACCGGTGGCGATGATGATGGCCTTGGGCTTGCCGCCCTTGGCCTCGGACAGGATGTAGCCGCCGCGCGCGATGTTGGCGATGGTCGCCGCGTCGCGCGGCACGAAGGGCAGGTTCTGCCGCGACAGGCACAAGGAACTGGGGCCGGTGAGTTTCTCCACGGCCGAGGTCCACGCCACCATGGTTTCCACGGTGTCGCAGGGACGCCAGACGTCCATGTTGGGAATCATGCGCAGCGTGGCGGTCTGTTCCACCGGCTGGTGGGTCGGGCCGTCTTCGCCGAGGCCGATCGAGTCGTGCGTGAACACGTAGATCACGCGCTGCTTCATCAGCGCCGACATGCGCAGGGCATTGCGGGCATATTCCGAGAACATCAGGAAGGTGCCGCCGAAGGGCAGCAGGCCGCCGTGCAGCGCCATGCCGTTCATGATGTGGGCCATGCCGAATTCGCGCACGCCGTAGGAGATGTAGTTGCCGGTGCCCTTGCCCGAGACGTGCTTGCAGCCTGTCCAGTTGGTCAGGTTGGAGCCGGTCAGGTCGGCCGAGCCGCCGACGAACTCGGGCAGGGCCGGTGCCAGGGCGTTGATGGAAATCTGCGAGGCCTTGCGGGTGGCGACGGTCTCGGCCTTGGCGTTGGCGCCGGCAATGGCTTTTTGCGCCTGTTCGGCCCAGTCGGCCGGCAGTTGCTTGGCCATGCGCCGCTTGAATTCGGCGGCTGCAGCCGGGAAGGCCGCGGCGTAGGCAGCGAATTTCTTCTGCCAGGCGCCTTCGAGATCGGCGCCCTTGGCCTTGGCATCCCAGCCGGCATAGACCTCGGCGGGGATTTCGAAGGGCGCGTGCGGCCAGCCGATGCGGACGCGGGCGGCGGCAATTTCGGCGTCGCCCAACGGCGCGCCATGCACGTCGTGCGTGCCCTGCTTGTTCGGGGCGCCGAGGCCGATGACGGTCTTGCAGCAGATCAGCGTAGGTTTGTCAGTCACCGCCCTGGCCGCTTCGATGGCGGCATTCAGGGCCGCCGCATCGTGGCCGTCGACGTTGGCGACGACGTGCCAGCCGTAGGCTTCGAAGCGCTTGGGCGTGTCGTCGGTGAACCAGCCTTCGACGTGGCCGTCGATGGAAATGCCGTTGTCGTCCCAGAACGCGGTCAGCTTGCCCAGGCCCCAGGTGCCGGCCAGCGCGCAGGCTTCGTGCGAAATGCCTTCCATCAGGCAGCCGTCGCCGAGGAAGACGTAGGTGCGGTGATCGACGATTTCATGGCCGGGCTGGTTGAATTCGGCAGCCAGCAACTTCTCCGCCATGGCCATGCCGACGGCGTTGGTGATGCCCTGGCCGAGCGGTCCGGTGGTGGTTTCGACGCCAGGCGCATAGCCGTATTCGGGGTGGCCCGGCGTCTTGCTGTGCAACTGGCGGAACTGCTTCAGGTCGTCGATCGACAGGTCGTAGCCGGAGAGGTGCAGCAGGGCATAGATCAGCATCGAGCCGTGGCCGTTGGACAGCACGAAACGGTCGCGATCGGCCCACTGCGGATTGCGCGGATTGTGGCGCAGGTGCCTGTTCCACAGCACTTCGGCGATTTCCGCCATGCCCATCGGCGCGCCGGGGTGGCCGGAATTGGCCTTCTGCACTCCATCCATGGCAAGTGCGCGAATGGCGTTGGAAAGACTGGAACCCACGGAAGCAACGGCGTTTGTTGGAGTTGTCATGGCGGCATCGAGAATTGAATGGCGGGACGGGCCCCGCCAAGATAGCCCGGTATTATCGGCGAAACCGGGTGGATCGCGCTAGTTGCAGAGCTAGGTGCTTGATTCGCAGTAGATCATGCCCGCTTGCGGTTTTCCATCAGGCGCAGGATCAGCGGCGTGAAGATCAGTTGCATCGCCAGTTCCATCTTGCCGCCGGGCACCACGATGATGTTCGGCCGCGACATGAAGGAATCGTGGACCATCGACAGCAGGTAGGGGAAGTCGATGCCCTTGGGATCGGCGAAGCGGATCACGACGAAGCTTTCGTCCGCCGTCGGTATGTCGCGGGCGATGAAGGGGTTCGAGGTGTCGACCGTCGGCACGCGCTGGAAATTGATGTGGGTGCGCGAGAACTGCGGCGTGATGTAGTTGATGTAGTCGGGCATGCGGCGCAGGATGGTGTCGACCACGGCCTCGGTCGAATAGCCGCGCTGGTTCTTGTCGCGGTGCAGTTTCTGTATCCACTCCAGATTCACCGTCGGCACCACGCCCACCAGCAGGTCGGCGTGCTGCGCTACATTCACCGTGTCGGTCACTGCGGCGCCGTGCAGGCCTTCGTAGAACATCAGGTCGGTGCCGCCGGGAATGTCCTGCCAGGGCGTGAATTCGCCCGCCTGCTGGTCATAGGGCGCGGCTTCGTCGGCATTGTGCAGGTACTTGCGCACCTTGCCCTTGCCGGTCTTGCCATAGGTCTTGAACAGGTCGCCGAGTTCATCGAGCAGATTGGCTTGCGGACCGAAATGGCTGAAATGATTGTTGCCCTTCAGGCGCGCTTCCTCCATTGCCGCTTTCATGGCCTTGCGGTCGTAGCGATGAAAGGAATCGCCCTCGACGATGGCGGCGCTGATTTTTTCGCGGCGGAAGACCAGGTCGAAGGACTTGGTGACGGTGGACGTGCCGGCACCGGACGATCCGGTAATGGCGACGATGGGATGCTTGACCGACATGGGAGTCTCCTGGATTAACGTGAAATAACTCGTTCGCAGCGACTGGTGATAGTCGAGCGAAGCGATCTGAGCAATAACCTCCCCGTGAGGGGAAGGTCGCATGCGACGTTTGCGATTGGGGGAGGGGAGGGGCGGGCCATTAATTCGCCATTGGCGTGTTTCATCATCGGCGGGTGACTATCGCTGTCATGAAAGTTAGAGCCTTATTGGGTTCTGAACAGCGAGCGGGTGCCGAACAGGGGCGAATTGAAGGTGTCCGGCTCCTTGCCGCTGACATATTCGGCATGGTAGCGGGTGACGTGTTCGACTTCGTTCTTCGAGCCGAAGATGAGCGGCACGCGCTGGTGAAGTTCGCCGGGCGAGAGTTCCATCACCCGTTCGCGACCCGTGGTCGAGGCGCCGCCGGCCTGCTCGATGATGAAGGAAATCGGGTTGGCCTCGTAGAGCAGGCGCAGGCGACCCGGCTTGGCGGCATCCTTGCTGTCCTTCGGGTAGAGGAAAATGCCGCCGCGCGTCAGGATGCGGAAGGTTTCCGCGACCAGGGAAGCGACCCAGCGCATGTTGAAGTCCTTGCCTCTGGGCCCCGTCTTGCCGGCCAGGCACTCGTCCACATAGCGCTGCACGGGAGGCTCCCAGAAGCGCGCGTTGGAGGAGTTGATGGCGAACTCATGGGCGTCGTCCGGTATCCGCATCTGCGGATGGGTGAGGATGAAGGCGCCGATGTCGCGGTCCAGGGTGAAGCCGTCGACGCCGTCGCCGGTGGTCAGCACCAGCATGGTCGACGGCCCGTAGAGGGCGAGGCCGGCGCAGATCTGTTGCGTGCCGGGCTGGAGGAAGTCGGCGAGGCTGGCGTCCTGGCCGGGGTTCGGTGCGCGCAGGATGGAAAAGATGGTGCCGACCGTCAGGTTCACGTCGATGTTGGAACTGCCGTCCAGCGGATCGAAAACCAGCAGGTACTTGCCGCGCTTGCAGTGGGCGGGAAGGGTGTAGACCTCCTCCATTTCCTCCGAGGCCATGCCGCTCAGGTGGCCGGTCCACTCGTTTTCCTGCAGCATGACGTCGTTGCTCATGACGTCCAGCTTTTTCTGCACCTCGCCCTGAACATTGACCGACCCGCCATCGCCGCCGGCGTTGCCCAGCGCGCCGATCAAGGCGCCCTTGTTCACCTGGTTGGAGATGATCTTGATGGCCGTGGCCAGGGAATTGAGCAGGCTGGAAAAATCGCCCGAGGCGCCCGGATGCTTGTGTTCCTCTTCGATGGTGTAACGCGTCAGTGTCTTGCGGCCTTCATGCATGCTGTTTGCCCCTGTGGTTTCCTGCTGCTGCGGCATCTTTTACGGAAAAGCCCGGCCGGCCGTTGCGGCAACGGCCGGCCGGTACCTGAACCTGACCTATTTGCTTACGCCCAGCTTCTGCCGCCAGCCCGGGAAGATCTTGTCCGCATCCGCGGGAAAGGACTCGAAGGCGCGGGCGAATTCGCGGTGCTGTTTGGCCCACTCGACCGGGTCGGCGCCGGCCTTCCAGCAGTCGTAGGCCTGGCGCAGCGACCGGGCGCCGGCCGCCGGGCTGTCGATGTGGCCGTAGGAACCGCCGCCGGCGGTGTTGATGATGTTGCCGTGGCCCAGGTTCTGGAAGAAGCCGGGCAGGCGCAGCGCATTCATGCCGCCGGAAATGATCGGCGTGGTGGGCTTGATGCCGAACCACTTCTGGAAATACACCGGACCCTGGCACTCGTCGCGCTCGATCATGTAGGCGATGATGCGGTCGTCCTCCTCGCCTTCCATCTTGCCGTAGCCCATGGTGCCGACGTGAATGCCGGACGCGCCCTGCAGGCGGCTCATCTTGGCCAGGACGAAGGCGGTGTAGCCGCGCTTGGAACTGGGCGAGGTGATCATGCCGTGGCCGGCGCGGTGGTAGTGCAGGTACTGGTTCGGGTACTGGCGGCGGGCGGTGGTGACCATGCCCGGTCCGCCGACGAAACCGTCGACCAGGAAGGCCAGCTTGTCGGCATCGGTGCCGAAGGTTTCCAGCGCGAAATCGGCGCGGGCGCACATTTCGTAGTGGTCGTCGGCGGTGATGTTCATGGAGAACAGCTTGGCTTCGCCGGTTTCGTCCTGGGCGCGCTTGAGCGAGTCATAGACCAGCGGCAGGGTCTCCTTGATCGGGGCGAAGACCTGGTTGCCCTGGGGTTCGTCGTTCTTGATGAAGTCGCCGCCGAGCCAGAACTGGTAGGCGGCCTCGGCGAAGGGCTTCGGCCGCAGGCCGAGCTTGGGCTTGATGATGGTGCCGGAGATGTAGCCGCCGTCCTTGACCGGCCGGCCGAGGATGCGCCACAGGTCGCTGATGTCCTTGGCCGGGCCGTCGAACATCTGGATGACGCGGTCGGGCATGTAGAAGTCGATCATCTTGGCGTGCTCGATGTCGCCCATGCCCTGATTGTTGCCGATGGCCAGCGTCAGGAAGGACACCAGCATGAAGCGGCCGTCGATCACGTTGCGGTCGAACAACTCGACCGGATAGGCGATGCGCATGTCCTCGCCGGCTTCGTCGATGTGATAGACCAGCGCATCCACGCCCTTGGTGAAATCGTCGGTGGTGGACACCTCGACGTTGGTTCCGGTGGACGACTCGGCGGCGAAGTGCGCCGCCGCTTCCAGGTAGCCGGTGCCGGCCTTGGGCTTCATCTTGTAGGCGCACAGGATGTGGCGGCCGCCCTTGATCAGATCCTCTTCCTTGAGGCTCAGGTCGGCATAGCGTTTCGATTGGTCCATCGGGTTCTCCTCATTCTCGGCGTGGTGAAGTGGGGTGTTCGGCAACAGCTTGAACACGCATCTTAGTCAGGCCAATGCATAACTAACAGTCACGTCTTGTTATGGTTTTCATCAGCTGGAGCTTATACATTCGCGGTGCCAGATCTGCAGCAGGTCGAGGTCGACCAGAGTTTTGCCGTGCAGGCTGCCGCAGCGTGCCACAGCCGGCCTGCCGGGGTCGCCGAGGTGGCAGAGCACCGCGACGGCGCCGCTGAAGTCGTCGCCGCAGGTGTATCCGTTCTCGGTCACCAGCGTCGGCAGCCCGGCGCCGAGGCTGGCTTTCACGCCATTGGCCGAGTCCTCGAAGGCAAGGCAGGCAGTCGGCGGCAGGGCGAGTTGTTGCAGCACCCACAGGTAAATGTCCGCGGCCGGCTTCTTGTTCGCTACCGTGTCGCCGGCGCCGATCACTTCGAACAGCGCCAGCAGGTCGGCGGGCAGCAGCGCGACGATGTTTTCCGGCGTGGTCGTGGTGGCGATGGCCAGCCGCAGGCCGGCGCCATGCGCTTGCCGCAGCAGGCGCTCGACGCCCGGCCGCAAGGGGATGGCGCCGCCGCCGAGCAGGCTCACATAGTGACGCGTCTTGGCGGCGTGAAGCGCCTTGATGCGCTCGGCCGCGTCCGGACTCTTGAGGAAATCCGCAGCGTGGCGTTGGCAGTAATGGCGTATGCGCTCCTTGCCCCCGGTGACCGCCAGCAGTTCGCCGTAGAGCGCCTCGTCCCAGTGCCAGGCCATGCCGGCTTCGGCAAAGGCGGCGTTGAAGGCGGGACGATGGCCGTCGCGCTCGGTATCGGCAATCGTGCCGTCCACATCGAAGATCAGGGCTTTCAGCATGAGAGGCAGCATAGCCGGCAAACATCCATAAGTAGAAGTCATGTTTTCTTATGCAGTGATAACATCGACTGAACGGGTTCAATCTGATCGGCGGAAATGAAGAACGTCACCCTGCGCCAACTCAAGATCTTCGAAGCGGTTGCGCGCCATCTTTCCTTTTCGCGCGCCGCGGAAGAACTGCACCTGACCCAGCCTGCAGTGTCGATGCAGGTGCAGGCGCTGGAAGACCAGACCGGGCTGCCGCTGACCGAGCAGGCCGGCAAGAAGGTGCGTCTCACCGCCGCCGGCGAAGAGGTGGCGCGCCAGGCACGCCGCATCGCCGAGCAATTGCGCGAGGCCGGGGATGCGCTGGCGGCGCTGAAGGGGGTCGAGGCCGGTTGCCTGAAGATCGGCGTGGTCAGCACCGCCAAGTATTTCGCCCCCTCGCTGCTCGCCGAGTTCCGTCGCCGGCATCCCGGCGTCGAACTGCAGCTGACGGTCAACAACCGCGGTACCATCGTCCGCCATCTCGCCGAAAACAGCATCGACCTGGCCATCATGGGTACGCCGCCGAACGAATTCGAGACCGTGGCCAAGATCTTTGCCGAACATCCGCTGGTATTCATCGCCGCATCCGGTCACCCGCTGGCGGGCAAGCGGCGCATCGAGCCGCAGCGGCTGGCGCAGGAAACCCTGCTCATCCGCGAACCGGGATCGGGCACGCGCACGGCGCTGGAACGTTACCTTGCCGAACATGGCGTCACGGCCGGCGCCACCATGGAACTGGGCAGCAACGAGACCATCAAGCAGGCCGTGATGGCCGGCCTGGGCTTGTCCTTCATTTCCGAGCACACCATCGGGCTGGAACGCGCGGTCGGCCGCCTGGTCAAGCTCAACGTCAGCGGCACGCCGGTCAATCGCCAGTGGCGCCTGGTCTATCGCACCGACAAGCGGCTGATGCCGGCGGCCACAGCCTTCGTGAGCTTCATGGACAGCGAAGGCTCGCGGCTGATTGCCGCACAGGTCGGCAAACAGGCGCCGGTGGTTGCGACCCGGTCCTAGCCCTTGCCGAAGCTTGCGCGGAGTGTTTCGACCCGTTCGCGATTGACGCCGAAATCCTTCTGCCCGAGGCGCGAAGCCGAGCGGACGTGGATGAGGCCGGCGCTTTCATCGAGATGGAACTCGACATCGTCGACAAAGCCCAGCCATTTCGAGATGAATTCGGCATAGACATAGTCGGCGCGAAAATCGATGACGGTCGCTGCCGGCATCGCCGCCACCAGGGCGTGGAGCCTCGCCAGCGCCGCCCTGCCGTCGCCGGAGTAGGTGAGCGGGGCAATCTTCGAATAGCCTTCGACGCTTTCGCTGCTGACGCAATTCGGCGTCGCCGGCGCCGGCTTGAGCCGGCCCTGATGCACGCCGAGGCCGGCCGGGCGCGTGCCGGCAAACAGCCCCGCCTGACCGGCAATGAGGACTCCGGCCAGCAACAGGGCGGCTGCCGGCAAGACGCGGTGCAGAATCCTGCGCATGGCGGAAGGGCCGGCTATTCGCGCCATTTGATCGAGCAGCCGATGCCGGCAATCTGCTGCGCCGGGCCCTGCCCGCTGCCGGCCACTTGCTGCATGGCCAGGAACAGGTCGCGCCGCACCGTGGCGGCCGCGGTTTCCCGGTGCGACTCGTCAAGCCGGCCGCGATACTGCAGTTCCAGCTTTGCGTTGTAGCCGAAGAAATCCGGAGTGCATACGGCGCCGTAGGCTTTCGCCACTGCTTGCGACTGGTCGAACACGTAGGGGAAGGGGAAGGCCAGTTCGCGCGCGATCCGTTCCATGTTCTGCCACGAGTCTTCCGGGTAGACGCCCGGGTCGTTGCTCATGATGGCAATGCTGCCGATGCCCAGCGTTGCCAGTTCCGCCGTGTCGCGCACGATGCGGTGGATCACCGCCTTGACGTAGGGGCAGTGATTGCAGATGAACATTACCAGCAGGCCTCTGGGGCCGCGTGAACCGGCCAGGGTATGGTGCCGGCCGTCGACCCCGGGCAGGTCGAAATCGATTGCCGGCCGGCCGAAGTCGCAGACGGGCGGGGAAAGACTGGCCATGCGCTGCCTCCGATAATTAGTGATAATGCAACGATGATACCGAGATTCTTCTGCCCCTTCCCGCTGCACCCCGGAGCCACCGTCGAACTGGCCGCCGAGGCGGCCCATCACGCGCAGAAGGTCCTGCGGATCGGTGCCGGCGATGCCGCGATCCTCTTCGACGGGCGCGGCGGGCAGTGGCGGGCCACCCTCACCCCGGTCGGCAAGACCCTGCGCGCGACGCTGCTTGAATTCGACGCCGCCGACCGCGAGCCGCCGCTGGCGCTGACGCTGGTGCAGGCCCTGCCGGCCGGCGACAAGATGGACCTGGTGGTGCAGAAGGCCGTTGAACTCGGCGTCTGCCGCATCCAGCCGGTGGCCGCCAGGCGCAGCGTCGTCAGGCTTTCCGGCGAACGCGCGGAGCGCCGCGTCGAACACTGGCGCGGCATCGCCGTCGCCGCCTGCGAGCAATCCGGGCGCAACCGGGTTCCGGCGGTAGCACCAATTCTTGATCTGCCGCAATATCTTGGCCTTGCGGCGCAGGAGAATGGCCTGCGCTTCGTTTGTGCGCCGGGAGCGGCGGTGCGTCTGCGCGATCTGGCGGTGCCGGCGGGGCCGGTCAGCCTGCTGGTGGGTCCGGAAGGCGGCTTCGAGGACGGCGAACTGCTGGCGGCGCGCGCCGCGGCTTTTCATCCGGTCGGGCTCGGGCCGCGTGTGTTGCGCACCGAAACAGCCGGGCTCGGCGCCCTGGCGGCAATGATGGCACTTTGGGGAGATTGGTAATGTTCGAATCCGCGGAAATCGGTCACAAGCTCGACAAGGAAACCTACAAGAAGGAAGTGCCGGCCTTGCGCGCCGCTCTGCTCGACGCCCAGTTCGACCTCAAGGAAAACGGCAAGATTCCGGTCGTCGTGCTGGTCAGCGGCCAGGACGGCGCCGGCAAGGGCGAAACCATCAACATCCTCTACGAGTGGATGGATCCGCGTTTCATCTCCACCCTGGCATTCTCGGCGCCAAGCGACGAGGAGTGTTCGCGGCCGTTCATGTGGCGCTACTGGCGTGCCTTGCCGCCCAAGGGCCGCGTCGGCATCTTTGCCGGCTCGTGGTACTCGAGCCCGATTCATGATCGCCTCGAGGGCCACATGACCAAGGCGGCGATGGACGCACGCATCGATCAGATCAACCGCTTCGAAGCCATGCTGGTCAATGAGGGTGCGCTGGTGCTGAAGTTCTGGTTCCACCTCACCAAGGTCGGCCAGAAGCGGCGGCTGAAGCTGCTGGAAAAGGACCCGAAGACGGCCTGGCGCGTCACCCGCTGGAACTGGGAGCGTTTGAAGACCTACGACAAACTGCAGGATGTCGCCGGCCACGTCTTGCGCATGACCAACACGCCGTGGGCGCCGTGGATCATCGTCGAGGGCGAGGATGACCGCTACCGTTCGCTGATGACGGGCAAGATCCTGCTCGAGGCGATCCGCCAGCGCCTGGCCGACGCCGGCAAGCTGACCACGCCGGTGGCGCCGCCGATGCGGGTGAACATCGACGGCCGCAACCTGCTCTCGGAACTCGACCTGAAGAAGCGGCTGAGCGAGAAGGACTACGACGAGCAGTTGGCGCGCTGGCAGGGCAAGCTGTCGGAACTGGTGCGCGACCCGCGCTTCAAGGGCCGTTCGCTGGTCTGCGCCTTCGAAGGTGCCGATGCGGCCGGCAAGGGCGGCGCCATCCGCCGCATCGCCGCGGCGATGGACGCGCGCGATTACCAGATCATCCCGGTGGCCGCGCCGACCGAGGAAGAGCGCGCGCAGCCCTATCTGTGGCGTTTCTGGCGGCACATTCCGCGCAACGGCCGGGTGGCGATCTTCGACCGCACCTGGTACGGCCGCGTCCTGGTCGAGCGCGTCGAGGGCTTCTGTGCCGAAGCCGACTGGCTGCGCGCCTATTCGGAGATCAACGATTTCGAGCATGAACTCGCCGAAGCCGGCGCCATCGTCGTCAAATTCTGGCTCCAGGTCAGCCAGGAAGAACAATTGAAGCGTTTCAAGGAGCGCGAGAAGATCGAGTTCAAACGCTTCAAGATCACCGAGGAAGACTGGCGCAACCGCGAGAAATGGGATGCCTACCAGGCGGCGATCTGCGACATGGTGGACCGCACCAGCACCGGCAAGGCGCCGTGGACGCTGGTCGAGGCCAACGACAAGGGCTATGCCCGGGTCAAGATCCTGCGCACCCTGTGCCAAAGGCTGGAGGCCGAACTGGACGGAAAATCCCATTCCGCCTCCAAGGCCGCGAAGTCGTCCAAGGCCGGCAAGGAAAGCAGGCCGGACAAGGCGGCGCAGGAGCAAGTCGCGGTGAAACCGCCGAAAGCGTCCAAGACAGCCAAGACAGCCAAGGCCCCGGGCCGCGCGGCGCCGAAGGCGCCGGCTGCCGCGCGCACAGTCAAACCGAAGAAAGGCAGATCCACCCCATGACTCTGGAAACCCGCAGCAGCCAACCGGACAGCGACGCCCGCCTGGTCGCCTGGGTGCGCCAGGCGGCGCCCTACATCCACGCCTTCCGCGGCCGCACCTTCGTCATCGCCTTCGGCGGCGAAGTGCTCGAGAGCGGTGCGGCGCAGGCGCTGATTCATGACATTGCGCTGCTCGACAGCATGGGCATCCGGCTGGTCCTGGTGCATGGCGCGCGACCGCAGATCGACGCCGAGATGCGCGCACGCGGCCTGACGCCGAAGTTCCACAAGGGCTTGCGCATCACCGACGCCGAGGCGCTGGAATGCGTCAAGCGCGCCATGGGTGTCACCCGCATCGAAATCGAGGCGCTGCTGTCGCAGGGGCTGCCCAACACGCCCATGGCCGGCGCCTTCCTGCGCGTCACCGGCGGCAATTTCATCACCGCGCGTCCGGTCGGCGTGGTCGACGGCATCGACTTGCAATATACCGGGGCAATACGCAAGGTGATCGCCGAAGAAATACAGGCGGATCTGGCCCAGGAAAACGTGGTGCTGATCACCCCGATCGGCGCTTCACCCACCGGCGAAATATTCAACCTGGCTTCGGAGGAAGTGGCCGAAGCGGTGGCGGTGGCGATCAAGGCCGACAAGCTGATTTATCTCTGTGATGCGCCGGGGCTGGTCAACGCCAAGGGCGTGTTGCTTGACGCCCTCACCGCCGACGAGGCGCAGAAACTTCCGGCCCGGCATCTGGCGGTGCTGGCGCCGGAAATCGCCCGCGTTCTGCCGAGTGCCATCCGTGCCTGCCGCGCCGGAGTCGGTCGCGTGCATTTCCTCGACCGCCAGGCCGACGGCGCAATGCTCATGGAATTCTTTACCCGCGACGGCGTCGGCACGGTGATGACCAGTGCCCCGCTGGCGCGATTGCGCGACGCCAGCATCGATGACGTCGGCGCCGTGCTCGGCCTGATCGAACCGCTGGAGGCCGACGGCACCCTGGTCAAGCGCGGCCGCGAACGGCTCGAGATCGAGATCACGCGCTTCTCGGTAGTGGAACATGACGGCGTGATTGTCGGCTGCGCGGCGATCTATCCGTTCTCGACCGAGAAGTCGGCGGAACTGGCCTGCCTTGCGGTCATGCCGGATTTCCGCCGCAGCGGCTACGGCGACCAGTTGCGCAGCCACATCGAGGCGCGCGCCAAAAAGCTGAAGCTGAAGCGCCTCTTCGTCCTCACCACCCGCACCGCCCACTGGTTCATCGAGCGCGGCTTCGTCGCCGCCGGCGTCGATGAACTGCCGGCAGCGCGGCGCGAACTGTACAACCTGCAGCGGCGCTCGAAGGTGCTGGTCAAGGCCCTGTAGCAGCGGGGCGCCGGTCTGCGCCGCGAGGCGTGGCGCGGCGCGCCCCGGACATCATCCGTGGCTTCTTCGAACCAGCTCACGCCACCCGGGATAACTGTCGGCGGTCAGCGCAAACTTGCTGGAAAAGTCACTCGTGGGTTCGCCGCGCTGCAGCGCCGCTATGAACCCGTCCCGGTCGTTGACCCAGTTCCCCCCCACCAAAGTCACGCCACGGGAGAACAGCGCGTCAGGCAGGCAGCCTGCACTGGGCCCGACCATGGCGAACCAGCGCGCGTTGCGGCAGTGGGCCAGCATCCGGTCAAGCGTGTCGTTGAGGAGCAGCGTGCTTGTGGATATCACCTTGACGCAAGCCGCGAGTTCCCCGGCATCGGTTGTAACGCGGTAGCCATCGTGCTCGCCGACCGCATCCTCCTTCAATTCGACGACCGTCAGCCGGGCTCCGCTGCCCACTACTCTTCCCAGCAGCGGCTTGAACAGTCCGATCATGCCGATCGACTCACCCGCCTGGGGATTCATTTGTCCTATCGAGTCCGTGCTGTTGCCGGGGCGGAATCCTGCCCGGTCAAACAAGCAGCGGGCGATGGCATTCGCCGTGGCAAATCCGACGGTCTTCCAGATGCCGCTGTCGCTGACGAAACGGCGGGCGACGGCCAGTGCATCGGCATTGGCAAGACCGAGGCCGTCGGACCCGTGGTGCAGTTGTGCCAGGGTGTCGTCGAGCAGGACGTAAGACATGCCGAGGGATCCATCCTCGAGCTCCACAACGCAGAATTCGCCCTTGCTGTCCTGCAGCGGCTGAAGCGGAGGCAGATGCAAGGCGCGAACCCGCGGCAAGGGGCTGCGCCCGGCAAAGGCGGTGAGTTGGGCAAGCAATTCGGCAGCGAAGCTCATGAGGGAACCTTTATGCAATCGTCTCTGGCCGGCATTCATCGCGCCGGTTGCCAACTGTAGCACCTTGGCCCGGACCTGCTTCAGAGCGGGACGGCGGCCGGTGACCGGTCCGCGGCGGGCGCGCAGCCGGCGCCATCGCCGCCGATCAGCGCTTTACATGGAACTCAATGTAAACTGGGCCCATCCCAATATTTTTTGCGAAAGGAAACTCCGTGGCACGCATGGTCAATTGCATCAAGCTCGGGCGCGAGGCCGAAGGCCTCGACCTTCCACCCATGCCGGGCGAGATGGGCAGGAAACTGTATGAGAACGTCTCCAAGGAGGCCTGGCAGCAGTGGATCAAGCTGCAGACCATGATCATCAACGAGAACCGCCTGAGTCTCGCCGACGCGCAGCACCGCAAGTATCTGTCGGAGCAGGTGCAGAAGCACTTCTTCGGCGACGGTGCGGATCAGATCGGCGGCTTCGTTCCGCCGCGCTGATCCTTGCCCGGGCGTGCGCCGGGCAGGCTAGCCGGCGACTTCCTTTTCCATCGCCTCGAGCCCGATGTGGCGCACGTCGCGGCCCTTGACCAGATACACGACGTACTCGGAGATGTTCTTCGCATGGTCGCCGATGCGTTCGATGGAACGGGCGATGAACAGCAGATCGAGCGAGCTTGAAATGGTGCGCGGGTCTTCCATCATGAAGGTGATGAGCTGGCGCATCGCGGCTTTGTAGCCGGCATCGACCTCGCGATCCTGACGCATCACATCGGCCGACGCGTTCACGTCGAGTCGGGCGAAGGCGTCGAGGGACTTGCGCAACATGGATACGGCGATCTCCGCCGGCGGCCGCAAATCGACACGCGGCACGACGCGCATGTTCTCGCCGTGAATATCGCGCGCCATCTTGGCGATCTTCTTGGCCTCGTCGCCGATGCGCTCGAGGTCGGTGATGGTTTTCACCACGGTCATGATCATGCGCAGGTCGACCGCCGCCGGCTGGCGCCGGGCGATGACGTTGTTGCAGGCTTCATCGAGTTCGACTTCGTGCCGGTTGACAACGCTGTCGGTCGCGATCACCTGTTCGAGCAGCGCCATGTCGCCGGATTCGAGCCCGCTCATGGCGCGAATCACCTGCTGTTCGACCAACCCGCCCATCGCCAGCACGCGCGTGCGCAAGCCCTCGAGATCGGCATCGAATTGCCGGCTGATATGTTCCTGGTTCATGCCGCCGCCCGTGTAAGTAATCCCCACACTATAGCGCCGTCGTGTGAAGGATTTATTTCAGCGCAAATGAGTCTGCACGCCATCCGCTGCGGCCAGCAACAGCACATCGGCGCCGCGCCGGGCGAACAGGCCGTTGCTGACGACGCCGACGATCTGGTTGATCTGCGTCTCGAGCCCCGCCGGATCGGTGATCGACAGGCCATGCACGTCGAGGATCACGTTGCCGTTGTCGGTGAGCATGCCTTCGCGCAGCTTCGGTGTTCCGCCCAGCTTGGCCAGTTCGCGGCCGACATGGGCGCGCGCCATGGGGATCACTTCCACCGGCAGCGGAAACCTGCCCATGGTCTGCACGCGCTTGGATGCATCGCAGATGCAGACAAAAGTGCCGGCTACGGCGGCGACGATTTTCTCGCGCGTCAGCGCGCCGCCGCCGCCCTTGATCATCGCCATGCTGCCGTCGATCTCGTCGGCGCCGTCGACATAGATGCCGATGGCGTCGACGTCGTTGAGGTCGAGCACGCGAATGCCGTGGCCGGCGAGACGCCTTGCCGTGGCCTCGGAACTGGCCACGGCGCCGCCGAGGCGGTCCTTGATGGCGGCGATCTCGTCGATGAAGAAATTCGCCGTGGAGCCGGTGCCGACGCCGAGAATGGCCCCGAGCGGCAGGCGGTCGGCGACGTAATCACGGGCGGCCCGCGCCACCGCCTGCTTCAGTTCGTCCTGAGTTGCCATGCTGTCCTCCTGAAAACGACCCGAAGGCGGAATGTCGCCTAAAAACATGCCCGGTCTGGCCGGGCTCGATGACTGGAACGAAGTATACGCCGTCCCGCCAGCGCCGACTTTCCTTGGATGCGGGCTTGGTGCCCATAGCCGCCACTCGGGATTTTTCACCCAACGACACCAATGCAGCGGGAGCGGACGTTGACGACGGCGAGTTGAGATGCCGTGCCCACACACACCCTAGCAGCGAGGATTCATAATCCAAGCCGACGTTCGCACTGGAGAAAGATACCCATCGTTGCCAACCCTTCTGGCTTACCGTCTGATCTATCCCCCTGCTTTTGCCTTCGCTACAGCTTCGTATGCCTCCTTAAATGTTGCAAGCGAAGCAACCGCAGCTGCGGCTGCTAGTTTTGATGCCTCTCCCGCTTTCATTGACAGTCCAACAAGTTCAGCATCCTCTTTAACTGCCAAAGGGGTATCGGGGGGTGCTGCTGCTGC
>Ga0194057_10000365_pt1 | contig 23440 bp, 32 predicted proteins | sample SepL4415m_MetaG_FD_155474 | JGI IMG/M metagenome (GOLD analysis project Ga0194057, IMG submission 155474) | Anoxic zone freshwater microbial communities from boreal shield lake in IISD Experimental Lakes Area, Ontario, Canada - Sep2016-L442-15m | ecosystem: Environmental > Aquatic > Freshwater... | reverse complement strand
CCACGCTCGAAGGCGCTGAGATGGTGTACGAAGGCCACTACCCGGGCGAAGCTCTGAGCGACACTGCAATCGCGCGAGTCCAGTACTCCCTCGGGTTGAGGGACTCACACACGTAAAAGTGTTGAAGGCCCGGTGGCGAGACCGGGCCTTCAACACCTTGAGACTACTTCTTTTCCGAGACGCCGCGCGCCATGTTCTTCGCTAGGACGTCCACCTGTACGACTTCGAACCGCAATACGTTCTCGGGCCGAGGCCTCCGATTGCCAGCGGCTAGCCGAAATCGATTCCCTCGTGCGCCGCGGAAGGCTCGATATCCGGCAAGCGAACCATCCGGAAAGCATTGATGAAGCCGAGCAGGCACGCCAATACCGGCACGAGCATTGCCACTTGAAGCGAGAGTGACCTTGCCTGATCGTTGATGGCGACGATCTCCGATTGCACGGGCGGGGGTTCCGCGGCTACGAGTTGCTGGAGTTGCGTGTCGCTGACGATTTGGGCGTTGTCCTCCATGGCTGTCGCGATCGTCTGCTTCTGGTTGTCGGGAATCACAGTGCTGGCATCGGTCAGGGCAGTGAACGAGAACGCCATCACCGCCAGCATGATTCCGCTCGCCATGGCAAGGCCGAAGGAAAGTCCGAAGTTGCCACCCGCTGAGTTCACGCCAGCGGCTTCGCTAGCCCGCTCATCCTCGATCGGCGCAAGTGTGTAGTTGTTCAGTTGGGACACCAGCAGGCCAAGCCCGCAACCCGCGATCAACAGCGGAACTAGCAGAACCCAGGCACCCTGGTCCGACTCGGCGCGAGGTACAACCGGGATGACCAAAACCATCCCGATCAAGGCGAGTCCGAAGCCAGCTCGCACGATCACGGCGGGTCGCCGTCTCCCGGCACGCTTCCCCGCCACCAGCGCGATCACGAACATGCTCAGGGATAGAGGTGCGATCGCCAGACCCGCTTCAAGTGCGTTGTACTCAAGCGATATCTGCAGGAACAGCGGGATAACAATCATCGCGCCGCCCAGCGCGATCTGCTGGAGCATCTGCTGGGTGACACCGATCCGGAAGTACGGTGAAGTGAACAGACCCGGGTCAAGCAGCACCGCCTTTCCTTCACGTTTGCGCCGCACGAGCCAGCGAGCGAACCCGAACAACGCGATGGCCCCGACGATGAGAAGCGCGAGCACCGCCTCGCCGCCCTCCTGCCAGACCAGGATTCCGAGCACGACACCACCCATGCCCACAACGGACAGGAGTGCGCCCACCTTGTCGACGCTGCGGTCTCCTTCGTAGGGAACGTCCTTGATGAGCCGCATGCTTGCCAAGACCACCACGATGATCACGAACTCAAGCGCGAAGTTGACTCGCCATGACCAGAAAGTCGTGATCACGCCGCCGATCAGCGGGCCGATGGCGGCCGCGATTGCCATTGACGCGCCTACCAGCGCATAGACCTTTGCGCGGGCGTCACCTTCGAAGTTGCCGTGAATGAGCGACTGCATCGCAGGTAGGAGTAGAGATGCTCCGAGGCCGCCGATCAAGGACCAGAAAACCACGATTGCGGTGATGCCCTGCGCAAGGGTCATCGCTAACGCGCCTACCGCATATGCCGCGAGCCCGATCGTATAAGCGCGCTTGCGCCCCATCAGGTCGCCGAGTTTGCTGTTGATCAAAATGAACGCAGCCGACACGAGCGCCTCAATGGCAATGGCAGATTGCACACTGCTGACCGTCGAACCTAAACTCTCCGCAACCGCCGTGATCGACACGTTCATGATGGTCGTATCCACCACGAGAACAAACATCGCCATCGCAAGCATTAACGGCAAGAATCGGCTTGGTGGTGTGGCGGGAAACGGAACGTCCGGGGATTGCGATGAACTCTCGCGGTGACCCACGTCGTCGGCCATGTCGCTCCTCCTCTGGCTCAGGCCGCAGAAACTCCAACCGCAGGCGTTGATGCGCTGCTACGCGTGGAACCGTGAGCGGTCATAGGTGCCTCCTTCGTCTCAACGCTAATCGCGCTCACGAGATGGCGGGGGCCTCCGTAGGCCGGATGAGTCTGTCGGCGTCGGCACCTCGGCAGATCTGTGACCGGAGCGCGTCACCGAGTTGTACCCCGCGAGTACCTACCTGTTGCCGCACCAGCTTTGGTGCATCGCCTCTGCTTATCGCGCCCAGCTCGAGGAGAAGCGGCCAAACATGGTGGAGCGGCGGCGTGACGAGAAGGTACTTCTCATCTGACGTTCGATTGGTTACCTCAGATATCCAAAAAACCTTCATCCAATGAAAAGGTCCCCGAACTGCGTTTCCGCAGGTCAGGGACCTCTTTCATGGTAGCGGGGATCCGCCGGCAAGGCGCAGCCACCGGATTCCCTGCCCCACACGATCGCCTCACAAATCAAGAGATCTGCACCCCCTTCCTGCACCACCTGCACCCCCACGTTGCACCCCCAGGGCAGATATACCCCGATGCCCCGTGGCAACGACTCGGCCGGAAGAATTCTGAGCACTGGTGCCCGGACGGCCGCGGTCACGCCGATCCGGCAATGGTGCACGGAGTCCACCCATGACACCACGGCCTTGGGCTGCGGTGTGGAAGGGCACACCCAGCGAGGTCAACGCATCGGCAACTTTGATACTCTATAGAGTGTCACTATTGGAGGCTACATGAGCATCGCTGCAGACCTCGTCAGCTCGGCGCGGCGCTACCACGGCCTGTCGGGGCGATCGCTGGCGCGCGCTGCGCACGCCAGCCAGGCCGGCCTCGTCGACCTCGAGAATGGCGCACAGGACGCCACCACCGCGCGCCTTGATCGCCTCCTTCGACCCCTCGGCTACCAACTGGCCGTTCTGCCCACCCGCCTGGGCACGGCATCGGCGGCCGCGTCGGAAATCCATAGCTTCCTCGCCGTACGTGACGACGCCGGCGCCTTGCGAGTGGTGTGGCAGCTCGCGTCGGACCTGCAGACCGCCGAACCCGCGCTACGAGTGGCCTTGTGCATCACCCCACCGGCTTCCACAGGCGATGCACGGTTCGACGCGCTCCTCGCCGGCATCGTCGATCACCTGCTCGACAACGACGACCTGCCCCGACCCTCCTGGCTGTCCGAGCCATGGCGCACGCTGGTCGAGCCATGGGACGTCGAGCCCGTCCCCACCCTGCGCGCCCGCGCACGACAGGTCACACCGCCGGCCCTGGCCTCACACGGTGTCTACCTGGATCCAGCGGAACTGGTGAACCACTGATGGCACGCACCTTCTCAGCCGACGAAGTCCGCGACGTCCTGCATGAGCTCGTGCGCCGACTGGCCGAACGCGGTGACACCGCGCGCATCTACGTCATCGGAGGCGCGGCCGTCGCCCTTGAGAATCCGCATCGCACGGCCACTGCGGACATCGATGGATTCATCCGCCTGACCGACGCGACCGACATCATCGCGGCAATCCAGCGCGAACGCGGCCTCGACTCCGAATGGTTCAACTGGCACGCCCAAGGACTGCAGCCGCCCGTCGGCGGATCCGACATGTGGCACGAAGTCATGCGTGACGAAGGCGTTGTCCTCTACTCCGCCAATACCGACGCATTGCTCGCCATGAAGTTGAACGCCGCACGCGCAAAGGACACCGAGGACATCGCCTACCTCCTCCGTGCGTGCGCCGTCAGCACGCTGGAAGGAGCCGAAGAGGTGTACGAGCGCCACTACCCCGGCGATGCACTCACCGACATCGCGATCGCCCGCGTTGAATACGCGCTCTCCGTAATGGACCGCGAGCCCTGATCCCCGCGACCGAAGTCACCGAGCAGGCCACGTCGCTGTAGGGGTATGAGGACAACTCCGCATTCACTGATCTCTGTAGGCCGAGGACCCCCGAAACGACTCGAGGGCCACAGCTTCCGCTGAGACCCTCAAGTCGTACCGTTCAACTGCGTTGAACCCAAGTAGCGGGGAGAACCGGCAAGGCTCGACCGCCGGATTCCATGCCCCACACGATGCCCTCACAGACCACGAGATCTGCACCCCCCTGTTGCACTCCCTGCACCCCCACCCTGCACCCCCGGTGCAAACAATTCCGATGGCGTCACGGCGCTGTGGCGCAAAGCGGAACACGATGTCAGCAGGCCAGTCAACCTGAAGTTGGCGCCTGTCTACTCAGGCAGCGGTGCCGGACCAGGGCTTGATCTTCTTCAACTCTAACGCCAGTGCGCGCTGGGCGACCTCAATGTCGTAGGCCGTCTGGGCGCGGGGCCGGCACCCCGATCTCCTTGGCCAGCCGGTATCGGGACAGCCCCATCGGCACCATGAACTCCTCCCAGAGCAACTCCCCCGGAGTCACCGGCTCCAGCAACTCGGCCTTCCTCGCCATCTTGTCCTCCGTTCCTTCGCCTAGTGGTAGTCCACGATCTGGACGTCGGCCGGCCCTGCCGCCGTCCAGCGGAAGCACACCCGCCACTGATCGTTGATACAAATCCTCATCTGTCCTTTGCGGTCCCCCTTCAGGGCCTCGAGCCGATTCCCCGGAGGCACCGTGAGGTCGTCCAGCCGACCCTCGATCTCCAACTGCCGCAACTTCCGTCGTGCGAGCCCCTCGAACGAGGTGAACCTCCGAACGCGCTCGCCCGCGACGAGGCGCTCGCTGTCACGGTCCCCGAACGACACGATCACGGCTCACTAATAACGCAAGGCGTTACGACTCTGCAAAAGCGGCGGGGGAGCTTCGCGTGGTCGTGACGGGGATCAGCCACCCGTCGCGTAGGCGGTGTTGCATTGACGGATCGCGGCTCGACGGTGATCGTGGCCGGATGAAGCCGAGTCGTGGATTGAGGCAGTGCGTTGATGTGCCGTCGGCGTTCCCGGGGTTCCGCTTCTCGCCGAGCGCGGCATCGACGTGGACCACGTCACGTTGTACCGGTGGGTCCAGCACTTCACCCCCGAACTGATCGACGCGGCACGCCCGAGCCGGCACCATGTGGGTGACCGGTGGTTCGTCGACGAGACCTACGTCAAGGTCACCGGAGTGTGGCGGTACATCTATCGGGCCGTGGACCAGCACGGCCAGGTCATCGAGATATTCGTCTCCAAGCGCGGGGATATCGCCTCGGCGCGCAGCTTCTTCACCACAGCCCTCGCCGCGCATCGCTCACCCGCGGAGGTCGTCACCGTCCGCGCACCGGCCCTGACGAACGTGATCTAGAGACTGTTCTCGGCCGCATTCCACAACACCGGGCAGTACGAGAAGAACAAGTGCGAGGCCGATCACGGCCGGCTTGACCTTCACGGCCTCTTGGCACTATTGTCCTGATGGTGTCAGGTAAATCGAACGTCGTCAGTCTCACGCCGATCCCCTCGAGCGGGACCGATCCGGGGGCAGCGGTGCCCAAGGACCGGCGGGCCAGCCGACGTGCCGCAACGCAGGCCGAGATCGTGTCCGCAGCATGGGACCTCGTCCGCACACAGGGCCTGGCCGGGCTGTCCATGCGTGACCTCGGCGACCGCGTCGGCATGCGCGCGCAGTCCGTGTACGGGTACTTCGCCTCGAAGGACGCGATCTATGACGCGATGTTCCGTCAGGGCTTCGAGCAGTACCTGGCCTGGATGGGGTCGGCCGAGGGCTCGCGTGCTGCCGACCCGGTCGATGGCCTTCGCGCGCTCGCGCACAGGTTCTTCGGATTCTGCACGTCGGATCCGGTGCGTTACCAGCTCATGTTCCAGCGCACGATCCCTGGGTTCGAGCCGTCGCCCGCGAGCTACACGCTCGCCGTTGAGGCGCTCGCAATTATGCAGGCCGACCTGGCCCGGACCGGCATGTCCGACCCGGAGGCCTCCGACCTCGCAACGGCGGTCTTCGCCGGCCTGGTGAGCCAGCAGCTCGCCAACGACCCGGGTGGCGACCGTTGGCAGCGGCTCGTCGATCGAGCCGTCGTCATGGTCGTCCGTGAGATCGCTCCCCGACTTCTCGACGTCCATACGCCCACAACGAAACCAAGGAGTCCCCGATGACAACCACCGACCAGAGCCATGTCGACGTCGCCGACGTCGAGCCGATAGCCCACGAGCAGGGCATGTCGCTCTTCTCAGCCGAGATGAACCGGAACCTCGACGTCATGCGGAGCCTGACGGCCGAGGACTGGACGAAGCAGACCGAGTGCCCGGACTGGGACGTACGGCGGATGTACCTGCACGTGCTCGGGGCCTGCGAGTCGGGCGCCTCGATGCGCGAGCTCGCCCACCAGATGATGAAGGCCCGGTCCTTCCAGAAGAGGCATGGCGGCCCGCAGGAGGCTGCGCTCTCCGCCATCCAGGTCGCCGACCGCCTCGAGCTCACCCCGGGCCAGCTCATCGCACGCCTGTCGTCCGTCGCGCCGGTGACCGTGCGCAAGCGCACCAGGCTGCCGTCCCTCGTGCGTCGGGCGAAGGTCGGCGTCGACGGACCCGTCGTCGAGAAGTGGTCCATGGGCTATCTGATCGACGTCATCTACCTGCGTGACGCCTGGATGCACCGCATCGACGTTTCGCGAACCACCGGCTCGTCGCCCGTCCTGACGGCCGATCACGATGGGCGCATCGTCGCCGATGTCGTCGCGGAATGGGGGCGCCGGCACGGACGACCGTTCACGCTGGTGCTCACCGGCCCGGTCGGCCGCACCTTCACCGGTCTCGGTGGGTCGGCCGAGCCGATCACGCTCGATGCCGTGGAGTTCTGCCGGACTCTGGCCGGACGGAGCACAGGCGCAGGACTGCTTGCCACGATCGTGCCGTTCTAGCAGCCAGAGCCGGCGCCACTCCGCGTCCCTGTTCAGATCGCAAGACCTTGTCCCTGCCGGAGTCCTTGGCCTCGTACATCGCCCGGTCGGCCCGGGCGATGGCCTGGTCGGCGTCCTCCATCCGGAGGGCGAGGGACACCGATGCGTCTGTTGCCGCAGAGGATGGCCCAGCCGTTTGTCCGGGGGTCCTCGGACCACAACGCCCCCTGTTCATCTGAGGGCATCTGATGCACGTAGTTGACGTCGCGCGGCGCAGGACCTCGTTCTGGGCACTTGTGCACTGAGCGCAAACCAGTCACCTCAAGTGCCTTCGCGGACTAATCGCTGGCGGGCAAGTACCGCACAAGGGTCTACTCCACGACTGAGAACTGAGTCCGCAGGCGCTAGAATGGCCTGCGTCGGCTAGATGCGATAGCGCCGATCGGTCAGGTGGTCAACGGCGATCCTTGGGTCGGCCTGGCTGGAGCCGTTCGGCTGTTCAGGACGTGCACCTGTGACCGTCGTGGGACCTTGTTCAATAGCAAGTGGCCGTGGCGCCAAACGGCTCCGAGGGTCTTGAGCCCAGAGCAGTGGCGGCGAGGGGCTGGTGACCAGAGGAGGAAGTCCGTGGTCAGCTCACTGAAGGGGCCGCTTGTCATCTCCGTGATCGTGGGTTTCCTCGTGGCGGGGTGTTCGACCCAAGCTGGCAGCCAGATGGCCCGGCCGGCCACACCATCCAGTTCCGGCAGCGCTTCGTCTGCCTCGTCCGAGTCGGGATCGGCTGAACCGAGCGTGCCCACCGCACGATCCAGTTCCGGCAGCGCTTCGTCTGCCTCGTCCGAGTCGGGATCGGCTGAACCGAGCGTGCCCACTGCGGCGACGGGTCCGGCCCCCACGGGGGCGGCAGCAGTGATCCAAGGAACTGCCACGGACTTCTGCACCGCTGTCGCTGAACTCGGCGTCCGCATTTCCGCCTCACGCACGAGCGGAGACGCGGTCGGAGCGATCTACGAGTCGGTTGGCGACTGGCGCAGATTCGCACCGGAAAGCCTTACGCACCAGGTGAAGACCGTCGGCGACAGGCTGATCGGCATCGCGCAGAGGCTCGCCGTTGGCATGTACTCATCGACTCTGGCTATGGCAACGGAGATGCAGGCGGTCCTGGCTTCCCCTGACGGCCGGGCGATCGGGCAGTACTCCGACGCTCACTGTTCCCCTGCGAGCACCTCGCCCGGGACCGCTGCCTCTCCCGCCCCGAGCACCACGGCTGCTCCCATGATGACGTACACGGAGAGCGCCGCAGGTTCCACAGCACATGTCAAGGTCGGGCAGCCCTTCGCGGTGGCCCTTGGCGAGAACAGCAAAGCCACCGACCACTGGCTCATGCAGACGAGCTACGGGATCACCGTGGTGGGCACCAGTTTGGACGCTTCGAAGGTTCCACCCCCGCCGACGGCCCGCCGCGCCAACGGGACCAGGACATGGGTCCTCGTCGCCTCGAAGCCGGGGAGATTCAAGGTCGAGGCGTTGTGTTTCGGCAAGGGGCAATACGGCGGGGTGTTGGTGGACTTCGTCATGAAGGTGGTTGCCTCATGACGGGTCCCGGCAGCGAGACCGTCCCCGCCTGAGCCAACTGAGTCAGTCGAGGTTCGCTGCTCGGACGGCTCCTCCGCGGCAGACACACGCTGGCGTTTGTGACGCCACTGCTGACCCTCGTCCTCTTGGCCGCCACGCCAGCCCCTGCCAAAACCATAGGTGTAAGAACCGTCGTCCAGTTCACCTTTGCGTTGTAGTAGTAGCCGTGGTTCGTTCCGTCGTTGTAGCGGGGATCCGCCGGCAAGGTTCGACCACCGGATTGCGTGCCCCGCACTATCCCTTCACAGATCAAGAGATCTGCACCCCGCTCCTGCACTCCTACATCGCACCCCCGGTACAGATAAACCCCGATGCTCAGTGCAGTCCATCAGGAATGAGAACCCGTTTGACTCTTGAATACGCCATTTTGCGGCCGCCTGTGGATCCGGCATTATCGATGAGTCAGGCTGCTGAAGGCGTGAAATGGGCGGTCATCGCCATGCTGCCTTAGTGTCCCAATGGCCGCGCGCCCGCTGGCAAAACGACTCGTCGGGCTGGGAGCGCTATGAGCTGTCCTTGTGGCAGATCTCCTAGCTCCCGGACAGACTGTGCCGCGATTTGCTGTCAACGGATTCGGGATCATCCTTCCCCCGCCCCGCTGACCGCCGACGTCTGAGGATCAGCAGGGCTGAGTAGGAGAAATCCGCTGCACATGAGCCTCATCCACGAGATCGTCGCACCGTCTGTCTCGTAGTACGCCTGCTGCTCGATGGTGAACTGCCCGTCCGGTCGATCCACCATGAACCGGTACGTGACGCTTTCGAGGGAACCGATACAGCCGGTCTCTACCGCGATGATCTCGGTGATCCGTCGTGGTGGCGAGAACCAGGTGCCGAGAATCGTCTCGTCGACGATCACATCGACGTCGTTCGACTCCCAGAACCTGGTCGGTGTCATTGCCCGGAAGTCGACGTCCGGGCGCAGGAGCGCCTTGAGGCCGACCGAATCCTTGTCAGCTAATGCCCGCGCGAACCGCTCACCCACGTGCTCGGTCATCTGAGATCCCTTCGTACGGAGAGACGACTCGCTGTTGCTAGACATGTCAGTAGCTGAAGGTGGTGGCGCCATCGCCGATCCACTCCCACAGTTGAACGGTGCCGCCGAGAGACGCGTTGGTGACAAGCGTCGTGGCGTCCATCAGCCTCGCGTTGAAGCAGACGGGGCACACGAGGAAGACTCCGCCGGCTGCCTGGTATCTCCCCATCAGGTCAGCGATCGGAGGGCAGCCGTCGCACGCGGTGCCCAGGGCGAACCCCTCAGTGGCCAGACGAACCGCCTCCTTGGTGAGAAACATGACGGTGCCCCGGCCGCTCTCGGCAGCGCCGACGGCCACCAGCAGAGCAACCGTCACCTTCTCGGGGTCCTCAAGCCCCGTCGTGAGACTGATGGCGGCCCTGGTCACCGGACCATCTCCGCGGGGAAGCCACCGAGCCGGGCGTGCTCACGGACGAGCGCCTCACTCGTGGCTGCGTACAGGCAGTAGATCTTGTCGTCCACGACCTGGCTCTGGATCCACAGGATGTCCGGGCCGAGGCCTCGAAGGACCTCATTCGACGCGCCCGCGAGCTCAGCGAGCTGCTCATCCGTCATGCCCCCGGCGCCTGGCACGTTTCGCTCGATCACGTACTTCCGCATGTCGTTTCCTCCTCTTGTTGGCCCCGTTCAAGCCTGACTCCGAAGGTAGGCATCTTCGAGCCCAGCAGCCATGAGGCGTTCACCCCATAGCGGGCGGCCGCCTCGGATAGCGTGCACAAATGGCCACGTCCGGCGTCCGGCTCAACGAGGTGCTCGTCGCGATCTCGATGGCGACGGACCTCGGCCTCGGGCAGCCGTCCGAGCACATGGTGCGCTCTGCACGACTCAGCATGCGGCTCGGCCACCGCCTCGGACTCGACTCGTCGCAGCTCGCCGTGCTCTATGACGTCAGCCTGCTCACCTACGTCGGCTGCCCGGTCTATGGAAACGAAGCAGCCCTGGTGTTCGGTGACGACATCGACTTCAGGTCGGGCACCTACGACGTGGACCTCAGATCACCGGAGGGTGGTAGGTACATGCTCGGCCACGCCGGCAAGGGCGCGCCAATCGTCACCCGCCTGCAGCAGATGGCGCGCCTGGTCGCGAGTGGTGGACGGGACGTAGCCGAGCAGATGGCGAACCACTGCTCTGCCGCGGGTCTTCTTGCGGACCGTCTCGGACTTGACTCGCAGGTTCGATCCGGCATCGAGCAGTCCTACGCCCGGTGGGACGGCAAGGGGGTGCCGGGCGGTCTGCGTGGCGACCAACTGTCGTTGGCCTCGCGGATCTCACATGTGGCCGACGCTGCCGAGGTCCTCGAGCGTCGCCTCGGCCTCAGCGGGGCAGTTGCCACCATCAGCGATCGCAGCGGTACCCACTTCGATCCCGCCGTCGTCGATGCATTCGTGACGGACGCGACGGATCTGTTCGCCGGCATCTCAGACGACAGCATCGATGAACTCCTTGCGTTGGAACCTGTGGAGAGGGCACCTCTGACCGATGAGGCTCTCGACAATGCTCTCGCCTCGGTTGGGGACTTCTGCGATCTGCGAACTCCATGCTTCGCCGGACACGCTCGCGGCACGGCCGAGCTCGCGACAGCCGCGGCTGAGCTCCTCGATCTGCCGGAAGACGAGGTCCGACTCCTGCGGCGCGCGGCCTACGTCCACGACGTCGGCCGCTTCGGCGTCCCCGGGAACGTGCTGAGCAAGCCCAGCGCTCTGAGCGGAAGCGACCTCGAGCGCATGCGCCTGCACGTCTACTACGTCGAACGAATCTTCAGTCGCCCCGACACCCTCAGGAGGGTGGGACTAATAGCGTCAATGCACCATGAGCGCATGGATGGATCGGGCTACCATCGAGCGGTTTCTGGCCCGGTGCTCACCAACCCATGTCGCATCCTTGCCGTGGCGGACGCCTATCAGGCGATGTGCGAACCCCGCCCTTACCGCGACCCGCTTTCACCCTCGCAAGCGGCTGATGAGATTCGCGCCGACGTCAAAGCAGGGCGGCTTGACCGGATCGCCGCACAGGCGCTCCTCGAGGTCGCTGGGCACGAGGGCCGGATCAGCGCGGTGAGTCAGTCGGGTCTCACGGTGCGCGAGCGCGAGGTGCTTGCCTTACTGGCCGCCGGGTCGACCAACAAGGCCATCGCGCACCGACTCGGAATCAGCGCAAAGACGGTCAGCAACCACGTCGAGCACATCTACGCGAAGCTCGGCGTCGGCAATCGTGCAGCGGCTGCCCTCGTGGCCATGCAGCAAGGTCTCGTGGGTGCGAGCCTACCGGGCACCGAATGACGAACTCCTTCTCCAACTCGGGGCGGGCCGCCCCCGCTTCGGGAGGTGGCGCGAGCACGCCAGGCATCCTGGTGGCCCACGTCAACGGGTGGACGACGGCAAGGGCGTGCGATCGCTGCCGAATGTGGACCATCAGGACGACAGGTCGTGGTCGCGAGTGGGTATTCACCGGGGACAGGAAGCGTCGGATCGCCCCTCGGCGATCCGACGGTTCCTGACGCCCTCTCGGAACAAATGACGAAGGCCCAGAGGTAATCCTCTGGGCCTTCGTCACCGGTAGCGGGGAGAAACCGAGGATGCACGATCTTTGGGTTGCGACCCCCGCGAGTTGCCCTCACAAAACGCCACTTCTGCACCCCCCTCTGCACCCCCCTGGGGGTGCAAGTCTGCCCCGCCCTCGCACACTTTCGCCGTCATTCTTGCTCGCCAAGTTCGACGACCCGAACGAATGCGATGAGCGCACTCGGGTCGAGTGTTCCGTCGTAGTCCTGCAGCAGGCCGAAATAGGCGTCGCGGTCGAAGTCCCAGTCATAGGCCTGTACGTCACCTTCGCCCTGTGCTGCCAGGAAGACCAGGTCAGCCAGGAGCCTGGTCGTGCGACCGTTGCCATCGACGAATGGGTGAATGTGAACCAGCGACGCGTGCGTCGAGATCCCCAGCTCGCGGGCAGTGAAGGTGTCGCCCTGTTCCCAGCGGAATCTGAGGTCGTCCAGTGAGTTGCGAAAGGCAGCGGTGATCTGCTCGGGAGCGACACCGATGTTCGTCTCACGCCAGCGTTGCCGGCCACCCCATGTCCAGATCGGCGCATACAGACGTCGATGCAGCTCGCGGACGAAGTGGTCCGTCAGCAGCTCATCGATCGTCAAGGCGCTTGCAAGAACCTGCTCGATGAAATCGTCAGCGACCAGGTTCTGGACTTGCTGCTCGAGGTCGTAGAGATCAGCCTTGCGGATTGGTTCGCCAAGCAACGCCCTGGCTTCATCGGTCAGTGCGGCCTTCTCCTCATCAGTGAGGAGCGTCTCGCCGTACTTCGGATCGAAGGTCATTAGGCCTTGGAGCGAAGGGAAGCGACGAACTCGTCGACCTTGGCCGAGCGAACGTGGCCTGCCGGCACTTCGCGCCGCTCGAGGCGGGCCGAGGCCTTGGTCGAGCGCACGACGAAACTGCGGCGCACGGCTGCAGTGATGTCCCGCTTGCCCATAGCCCCTCCTTCGTCGTCCCCGAACCCAACTATGACATGCCGACTCTGTCGGCAGCGACGCCAGAACCCACATGCGCACATGCGAGTTACCGACGCCCCTGACGCCGTTGAACAGGGTGACGACATTCGATCACGACCACGAGGAGTTGCCGCCCACCGCCAACGGGCAACAGTGGACACGCCTAACGCAGTCCGTACAACGACATAGCCCGTCAATAAACCCCTCCGCGAGGGGCCACGGAACCGGGGCGAAATGTGACAAGGCCCCGGTGGGGAGGCCTTGTGCCGCTTGGTTGGTCGCGGGGAGAAACTGAGGATGCACGATCATTGGCTTGCGAGCCCTGCAAGTTGAGCTCACAAAACGCCACTTCTGCACCCCCCCTGGGGGTGCAAGTCTGCACCCCACTCGCGCACTTTCGCGGTCTTGCTCTGTGGAGATCAAGGGGTGCGGTATGCGTCGGCTCTGGGACTGACGGCGAGGACTGTCACCGTCAGCTTCACGTCGTAGATGCGGTAGATGACGCGGTAGGTGCCTCGCCGCGCGCTGTGTCGATCGGCCATCGGAGGCATGAGCCGCTTGCCCACTCGGCGCGGATTGTCCAGCAGCGGTCCGATGATGAATTCGTACGCGGCGAATGCTATCGACGCGGGAAGCCCTTCCACGAGTTGCCGACGTGCCGTGGCGGTGATGACGAGTTCGTACATCTATGCGTCACGTGCCAGCCGAGCGGGCGCGCATTGCCGCAGCGAGTGCGTCAAGATCTTCGACGCGGCCGACGGCGAGATCCGTCTCGGCATCGGTGAGCTGACGAATGAGTGCCCCGTCAGCGAGAACGGCAATGGTTTCCTCGAGGCGCTCCAGGTCGTCGGGGGCCATGATCACCGCCGAGGCTTGACCGTGAACGGTCACCGTGACGCGTTCATGCTGACCGTTGACACGGCTGACCACCTCGGAAAGGTGAGCTTTGACCTCCGCAAGCGGCATCGTCGACATGGTCATAAGTATGACCATATTGGAGCAGATCGTGAATCCCTCGCCCAAGCATCTCTGGCCACCCACATCTACATGCGATGCACCGAGCCGGCTCACACCGTTGAACGGATGTGAGCCTCCGTCGTACGAACGATCATTCAGTTGAACGGCTCGCATTTCCCGGTACGACGCGAGTCATGGCAGCACCGAGGAAGTACCCCGATGAGCTTCGAGATCGGGCGCGTGCTGATGACGCGCCAGTCCGTCGAGGATGAGACCCAGGGTGAACTCGAACTCCGCCTGGCTGTCGCACCAGCCCAGCGGGTCCTCGGCGTGGTCGTGGAGCTCGGAGGCGACCATCGCCGTGAGGTGCGGGAACGCTTCCGCCATCGCGGCGAGCTCCGCCTCGACGTCCGCGCCCGGGTCGTCGTCGCCCTGAGGGACGGCGAACAGCTCCTGCGAGAAGCCGAGCACCATGCTGCCGAGCGCGTGCAGTGCTCGGTGGGCCAGGTGATAGCTCAGACCCCCCTCGACCAGGGTGGCGAGGACCGCCTCGAAGTAGGCCAGCAGGCTGGGCGGCACCTCTCGGCGCGAGCCGATCAGCTCCGGCCCCCACCGGTGGCGGACCATCACCTCGCGCGCGGTAAGGCACCGGGCCCTTAGTGACGACCCCCAGTCGCCCCCGGGCCCGCGGGCAGCGACGGCCTCGGCGATCTCGACCACGAGCGCCTCGGCCAGACCATCGAGCAGGCGCTCCTTGCTGGGGACGTGGTGGTACAGCGACATCGCCTCCACCCCCAGGTCGGAGGCGATCCGTCGCATTGTCACGGCGCTCAGGCCGTCGACGTCGGCGACCGCGATGGCCGCCGACAGCACCCGGCTGCGACTGAGCGGGTCGCGCACCTGGTTTGCCGTCATTGGCCCTCCTCCTTGACAGCCCAAACCTTACCATGTAAGAATTGTGCCTTACAACGTAAGATCACTCAATTCGGAGGCACTCATGACCACGACCACGGCACCCACCGTCCGGCCGCTCGACACGGATCGCCAGACACTGGTCCGCACGGCGCGCACCACGGGCCTGCTCTACCTCGGCGTGGCGCTGACCGGCGGGCTCGGCTTCCTCGTCGTGCGCGGTCGGCTGTTCGTCGAAGGGGACCCGACGGCGACGCTGGCCAACCTCGTGGCCAACGAGGGTCTGGCCCGGCTCGGCGTGATCCTGGAGCTCGGTCTCGTGCTCACCCAGGTGCTGTGCGCCCTCTGGTTCTTCCGACTGTTCCGCTCGGTCGACCCGTTCGCCGCCGGCGCCATCGCCGTCTTCGGGACCGTCAACGCCGTTGCCATCCTCGTCAGCTCGGCCACACTCGCAACCGCTCTCGACGTGGCCGGGGGCGCCCTCCAGAGCCCGGCCTCGGCGGCATCGACCGCGCAACTGCTCTACGTCGTCAGCGGTCAACTGTGGAGCGTCGCCGGCCTCTTCTTCGGCCTCTGGCTCATCCCGATGGGCTGGCTCGCCCGACGCTCGGGGTGGATGCCGGCCGCCCTCGGATGGGTGCTGATGATCGGCGGCGTGGGCTACGTCGTCAGCACGTTCCTGACATACGCGGTCCCGTCTACGAACGGCTCCGCGAACGCCCTGACCATACCGGCCACGATCGGCGAGCTCTGGATGGTTGGCTTCCTGCTCATCATCGGCATCCGCCGGACGCCCGCCGCGGCCTGACCCGACACGTGCTCGGCGCCGCGACGCACGCCTGGCGGACCCGGAACAGTCGAACGCCCGGCCCTGCAGTCATCACGTTCATAACTGCGCGGCCGGGCGTTCATCCAGTAGCGGGGACTGCACCCCCCACTGCACTCCCCGGGGGGTGCAAGCCTGCACCCCCCTCGCGCACTTTCGCGCACCTGGTCATGACTTCCACGTCCGCGTCAGTGGATCCCACGTCGATCCGAGCGGCGCCTCGCCGATCACTGGATCGATGAAGTCGGACACCGCTTGAAGCACATCTGCAAACGACTTGGGTAGTCCGCCGACGACTCCAGGACGCCGACGCCAGGCAGCCCATCTCGCCTGTGCTACTGCAGGATAGTCCGGCAGGAGGCTTGAGATCCTGACCACTTCGGCGCTGCGGTGCGCTGCGACTGTATTCACTCCCTGGGCCAGTTCGATGGAGTCGAATGCATGGCGAGCGGACAGGGTGAGCATGTCGGCCCAGTCGCGCCAACGGGTGTTCGCTGCGCCGCGTTGCATCGCGGTTACGGCCTTCTCGGCAATGACGGCCGCCATTGGGTAGCCGCGCAGGGTGACGTCTTCTGCGAGCAAGCCGGGCAGAGTGACGCGCTGCGGCGTGGGAAACACGGGATCGCCGACGTTGACATCTACACCGATGCGCACCTGCATGGTCGCCAGTGAATACGTGAGCTTGACTCGGATACCTGAGTATTCGTCCTCGTCTCGGATGACATCGGACGTCACCGACGCGACGTTCAGCACGAGACCATCCGGGACATTGATGCCTGCGATGCTGGCCACCTTGTCCTGAACGATCGTCTGGTCGTTGAGGAGTTCGAGGGCGAGAAGGTCCGCGTCACGAGTGGGTCGGCGGGCGTCGAACGCGGCCAGCAGGACGCCGCCTTTGAGCGCGAACGCATCGCGATCATCGGAGGCGCCGAGCCTGCGCAGGAAACCTTCCAGCGCGTAGAGGACGGCGAGCTGCTCGAAACCCTGGCCAGTCGCGCGGGCAATCGACTGCAAAGCGAGGTACCGCTCGCCGCCGGTCTGGCTGCGGCTGACTTTCACAGCAGCACCTGCAGCACTTCGATCAGACCAGCGCGCGCGTGCGGCCAATGTTGCGCGATGCGCAGCAGCGAAGCGGGCTGCGTGCCCGTGCGGCGCAGCCACACGCGCAGCGCCTCGATGGCCTGCCCGCGGGGTAGCCCGAGCCGGGGGTTGAACGCGTCCACGATTGAGCGTTCGGCGTCATAGACGCCGATCAGCAGCCCGCGGGCAAACGTCTCGGTGTGACGGCCGATGTCGAAGGTGTCCGGGTCGTACTTATGCCACGCTGCGGGAGGTCGCAAGACAGGAAGGTGGGAGCCGCGCGGGACAGCGAGATCAATGCGGGCGGGGATTTCGTCGATCAGGCCGTGCCGGGCCAAGGCCGAGGTCAGGCAGATCGTCGCCAGAGGCGAGCGCAGTCGCACCTCCGCTAGATCGAGATCGACCGGACCGTCCCGCTCATTAACGTAGAGTCCATGCGCGAAGCGTTCCACGCTCCCCTCGGAAGTCAGCCGATCCAGGAGTGCGGCAGACATCCCGGAGGCGAGTGCCTCCTGGCGAGTGAACGCAGCCGGCAGCGCACGCAGCAGCGCGTCCGTCTGCCTGCGCGGCCTCGCCATGACACCCCCAGGCTCCGACTTTTCGTGAATTCTATACCCACACATCACCCTGTGGAAAGACTTTTCACGCTTAGCGGCTGAAGGTCGTCCGGTGACGATCCGCGGTATCGAATCGCCATTCACCATTGAGGGCGGCGTCGTATGACACGGTGGATCAATGAATGCACCGAACACTGATCAGCTGACGCCGTCACCGCGAGTGGACGAAGCGGCATGGTTCACCAACGGGCTTGCGGGTTTCGGTGGTCGGGTCGAGAACGTGATCCCGCGTGGGTTCGCGGCCTATGCAAGAATCCTGCACCCCGCGAAATCCACTAGTGCCGATCACCCGGTCTCGTGGGCTGAGGTTGCTGCATTCACGGGAACCGAACTGCATCCGCTCGCCCAGTTTCACGCGATCGCGCGTTGGCTTCCCGGTGACAGAGTCGGGTGGCGTCCAGACGCCAACGCAGATGCGCCGTCGTGGGCTGGGCGGAAGCCGGAGCTCGGCACGCTTGACGCCGCCACGCTCACTGCCGTGTATGACCTCCTCGCCGACTTCACGGCAACGCCGAGTGTCTGGCTGAGCGTCTGGGAAGGATGGGGAAACCTGCCGGTCGCCTGGGCGCACTTGCCCAAAGTCCACCAGGCCGGTCGCTCCTACTATCTGTTCGAGCGCCCCCTCGCCGCCATCGTCGATTTCTCCCTGCAGCTTCGACGCACCGGCCTGAGCAACCCGTCAATGTCGCAATCCCTCGCCGCCTACGCGCTCGAGTCCGGCTCGAACCGAGATGCCGCAGTCCCGGCCACGAAATCAGTCGGATGGATCCAATCTCCCAGCCAATGGTGGCCCGGCGGGCATTCCTGGTGTGTAGCAAGCGAGATCGACTTCGACTCCACGCTTGTCGGCGGCACGGCGGAACTGATCAACGCCATCACGAACCACGCACTACTCGAGGCGTTCCCCGTCGTACCGAGCGACGACCTCACCATCCACGGCGACCGCATCAACACAGGCACTTGAGGAAGCCTGCGCATGTCCCGATGACCCGGCCGCGCGGGGATGAGGGATCACTGTCGGCTGGGCAACAAGCCGGGACTGACTTGGTTCGGTTGACTCCTTGACCTGTGAGGATTCGTCCTCGCTGGAGGCGATGCCTTTCATGCCGAAGGCTTTCCCCCGGAGCTCCGTCGCGATGTTGTCGCGGTGTGCCGTGAGACCGCGCGCGCGTCGATCACACGGCGCCCGCAACTTGCGAGGTACCAACGCCCTCAACACCGTTGATCAGAGTGAAGGGAGAAGAAACAACTCAGGGCCCCTCCGAAGAGGGACCCTGAGTTAGTTGACGTGTCAACTTTGTTCGTAGCGGGGAGAAACTGCGGATGCACGTTCTTTGGGTTGTGAGCCCTGCGAGTTACCCTCACGAACGGCCACTTTTGCACCCCCCCTCTGCACCCCCCTGGGGGTGCAAGCCTGCACCCCGCTCGCACACATTCGATCCTGTCATGCGACTTGGACGGCGTCCTTGAGCTTGACCGGCACGGTCTCCGGGAAGGAGATGACCAGATGTCGACCTAGCGCTGTGGCAACGCGGGCAAGGGTGTCGACGCGATTGCCGCTGCCCCCGCCTTCCTCCAGGCGCGAGATGACCGACTGCGTGGTCCCCATGCGCTGAGCAAGCTCGCGCTGGCTCAGGCCGACCTCGGTACGCAGGTCGTAGATCATCTGCGCGAGGGCGAAGTCCTGCTCCAGAACCGAGCGCGTGTCTGCCGGGACTGGCGGGCGCTTGGCCTTGATGTCTTCCCAACGCGAATGATTCGCCATTGCTGTTCGTCTCCTCACGGGTTGCTCGCGGCGTCGGCCACGGCGTGCTTGCGTGCTCGTTCGATCTCGGCTCGTTCGTTGTTGCGCTGCTTGCGGAAAGTCGTCAGCAGCACGATCCGTCCGTCCGTGGTGAACCTGTAGGTGATGCGCCGTGCCGTCGGGCCCAAGGTGAAGCGCAGTTCGAACAGCCCCTGCCCCAGACTTCGCGAGAACGGCATCCGCGCTCGGGAGCCAAGGTCGGCCAGCCGGTCGATCAGAACCACCACTCGGTCATGCTCGGCGTCGCTGAGCGTGTCCAGCCACTCGACGATCTCGTCGAGCAACTCTATGTCAGCCACCGGTCAATCATCGCATTATCGCGATCATCGCACAAGTGCGATAAGCGGGGTCCCCAGCGGGCCATCATCCTTGTGTCGCTCTGGTGGCGAACTTTCGCCGACTTGCGGAGAACCGAGCAGCCACACACCGTTGATCAGGTGTGACCCTTCGGACCTCCTCCATGGCAGCATCGCTGCGCGGCCCTCCGGAACGACGAAGGGCCCCTGATTTCCCTGGGACCCTTTGTCGTGCGAACGCTCATTCAGTTGAACGTTCAAGTTGGTAGCGGGGAGAAATCGGCAAGGCGCGACCACCGGATTCCCTGCCCCACACGATCCCCTCACAAACCACGAGATCTGCACCCCCCTCCTGCACTCCCTGCACCCCACCCTGCACCCCCGGTGCAGATGAATACCGGTGCCCCAGGGCACGGAATCGCCATCACAGCACAGCACGTCGCGTGCAACCAGCCGGTCGATGCACATGTGGATGGCTCTAGCCCTCGTGTGGACAGGTGCCTTAGCCGCGGTCAGTCGTGGGCAGCAGCGATGGCTGCGCGGGCCTCATTGAACAGAGACTGCAGTGAGCTCCTCCATTCAGGAAGGTCCCGCGACAGCGTGAGCCAAGTGGTCTCGCGGTTGACCTCGTCGTACTGATGGATGATGAAGTTCCGGTTCGCCACCGCGAGCGCCCACTCGACGCCAGCCGGTGCAAGGACGTTCAAGCGGGATAGTCGTCCGGCGGCCTCGCCCAGCTTCATCATGAGCGAGTCTCCGGCCTCCTGCAGCAGGTCGTCGTCGAGATACGAGCGCCTGCCTCGCGCGACGATCGCGTCAACTCTCTCCAGCCAGGCCTCGATGTGCAGCAACTCCTTGGCCGCCCGCGTGTCCATCACAGCAGCACCGCCTCGCGTCGAACATCGTCATCAAGGCCCTTCTTCAGGCCGGCGTACTCGACGACATCGACACCGCGACCCAGCACCTTCTCCAGCAACTGCTGGAACGTGACGAGGTCGAATGACGACGTGCCCTTCGGCGCGCGCAGCAGGAAGTCGAAGTCAGAGTCGGGCCGAGCATCGCCACGGGCAACAGAGCCGAACGACGCTAACCGGGTGAAACCCCTCTCAGCGGCCAGCGCCTTCAGCACCGGTACCGCTGCCTCAAGCAACACTTCCGGGTGCACGCCGTCGAGGTCAGGAGCCGACGTCAACTGCTGGCTCACCGCAGGCTGAGAGATCCCCAACTCCTCCGCGATCTGCCGCTGACTCAGCCCGGACGCAATCATCGCCCTCAGCGCGATCACGCGCCGCAGCCGCGCGACATCCTCCTCGCGCCGCGCGTCCTGGTACTCAGCCAGCAATGTCATAAGGTCACCTTATCGCAAGCCGAGCCCTCAACGGAAGACACGACGACGGATGAAGCCCCGCGGCACGCCACTTCGGCTACGAATCCATCGCTACGTTGATCCCCCCCCCGAACGCCGTACTCAAGTTCAGCGACGGTCCCCTCATTGAGCGCCTCAAGGGCCGCCCCGACCCGACGGACCAGTCGTTCCTCAAGGAAGTCGCCCAGGGCACCCGGATGCACGAACTGGTAGGACGTCAGTTCGTCGGATGGCAGGTGAATCTCCTGGGATTCCGGGAGAACTCCCCCGTCGTACACCAACATCATCGATTCGCTGCGGTCCGGCTCCGGGCCCTGCCACTCAATGCACAGCAGTCGCCCCACCGGGCGGGTCAACCCGAGTTCCTCCTCCACCTCACGCGCGCACGTCATGCGCGGAGACTCGTCGGCCTCGACCGCACCGCCCGGGGTCTCCCATGACCGCTTGTAGGTCGGCTCGGGCGTTGTTGCGTAGAGCGATCGCAGGGCGTGTGGAATCGTGAGCGGTGGCGGGACCCTTCAGATTGCGAGCTGGAGTTCCTCGAATGCGGTCGCCAGACGGAACACCGGCGACACTTCGACTCCAAGTTCGTAGTGACCACGGCGCAGGTTCTGGATGAAGGCATGTCCTCGGATCACGACACTCGCCGTCCGGTCGGTCTTCAGCCCCCGCATCGGGCGCAGTCGGGCCTTGAGCCTTCCGTGATCGGCCTCGCACCGGTTGATCGCATACTGGCCAGTGGTGTGGAACGCCGCCGGGACCAGCTCCTCGATCACATTCGCCAGGGCCGGCGCCCGATCCGTGATCACCTCCACTGGTGCGACATGGGCGGCCAGGGATGCAGCGAAGAAGCGGCGCGCTGACGCGATATCCCTGTGACGCGAGACGAATACATCGATGACCTGGCCGTGCTGGTCGACCGCCCGGTACACGTACCGCCAAACACCGTTGACCTTGACGTACGTCTCGTCAACGAACCAGCGATCACCCACCGTGTGCCGGCAGGGCCGGGCCGCGTCGATCAACTCCGGGGTGAATCGCTGGACCCACCGGAACAGGGTGACGTGATCCACCTCGATGCCGCGCTCGGCGAGGAGTTCTTCCAGGTCCCTGTACGACACGCCGTAGCGCAGGTACCAGCGGACCGGCAGCAGGATCACCTCAGGAGGAAACCGGAACCCGCGAATCCCGAGAATCCCGAGAATCCCGAGAATCCCGAGGGAGCCTGAACGGGCGGCCTCGGACGGCGAATGCGCTTCATCCCGCCACCCTCACCGACCCCAGGCGATCCGTCAACGCAACGGTGCCCTTGAAGCTCACTCCGCTAACGGCGAGGTCATGTCAACACCATGGGCTGAGGTTGCCGACGTGCATGTGAAAGCCGGGTCCGCCGAAACGCTCAGTGTGAGCGCCCCTCGCTGAGGGGTCCTCGCGCCATGCGCACGAAAGGATGCACGTCCCCGTTCGTCTCGTGGAGGTAGCGCTGGACGATCTCGAAGCCGACCCGCTGGTAGACGGTGATCGCCCGCTCATTGAAGGCGGCCACCGCCAGCTCGAACGAGGGGTCACCGCATCTCTGCGCGGCGAAGCTGAGCCCGGCGTCCACGAAGTCCCGCCCCAGCCCCTTACCCGTCAGGTCGGGGCGTAGGCCCAGGCCGATCTCCACGATGCCCCCGGAGGCCTTGAGAACCACGAAGCCCACGAGCGCGTCGTCGTCGTCGACCGAGAAGTATCGCCGACCCCATTCCCCGGCGTCGAGCAGCTCGGCCAGATCGTCGGCATCCGCCGCAGCGTCGTAGAACGCATACTCACCCTCGTACCGCCAGGCGGCGACGGCCCGTGCGTCCACGGCTGTCATGTCCCGGATGACGAATCGCAACGACTCGCCGTCAGTCCCGGCCACTACACCTCCAACACGAGCCGCCCGGTGCAAAATTACGCCGTCTCACCGTGCTGAAACCGACAAGCAGGAGATCCGCTCTCCCACATCCGATACTCACGCCTCGAGCGTCGCACATCGTCGCGCCCGCGCCTCGTTCTCCATCCCCCACGGCCCCTGCACGGGGTCTACAAGATCGATAAGGCGTTCGCGAAGCAGATGCGGCAGGCGCTGACCGGCCCGAAGAGCGCCTTGTCTGCCGAGTCGACCACGGTCAGCCTCGCGTGGCATCAGCGCCTCTACACGAACTACTGGTTCTGCGACTCGTACGGGCGGCCGTGCGGCACCCCCAAGTACAGCGCGACACCGCGCGAGAAGTGCGCGGGCTGCTGCCGCAGCATCACCGCCACCCGCCGCTAGCGGCCTGGCACGTGGGCACGCGCGCTGTGATGCGTGGTCAGAAATGCCCACCTCGACTCTCGGTCTCGGTTCGCCCCAAGGGCATGCTGTCGGTTGACATGGCACCGTTACCGCACCGAACGAAGACACGGAAACCTCCAACGTCGCTGACAAGGCATGAGGACGTTTCAGCAGTCACCCGACAGCAGCAACCGTGGACCCCCGAAACGACGAAGAGCCCCTAATCTCTCAGGGACTCTCGGTCGTACCGAACGTTCATTTAGTTGAACGTTCAATTTGGTAGCGGGGGTAGGATTTGAACCTACGACCTCTGGGTTATGAGCCCAGCGAGCTACCGAGCTGCTCCACCCCGCGCCAGCCTTGCGGCTTCCAGA